>Ga0080013_1006186_pt1 | contig 10767 bp, 10 predicted proteins | sample ETNvirenome_6_85_FD_69236 | JGI IMG/M metagenome (GOLD analysis project Ga0080013, IMG submission 69236) | Marine viral communities from the Pacific Ocean - ETNP_6_85 (SPADES assembly) (version 2) | ecosystem: Environmental > Aquatic > Marine > Oceanic | place: Pacific Ocean | collected 2013-06-19
AGAGGACAACAGAAGAACTTTTAACTTTTATTGTTACTGATGCAGGCAAAGCAGAGGCTGATGATAACATGCATGATGACTTAGTTATGAGTTTAGCCACTGCTTGTCATGCAATTAAAATGTTAGGGGAGACTACCCCCATGGAAATAATAAGAAAACAGGCAGAAGATAAACCTTTAATGCCCTCTCTAAATACTAAATATAAAGTGCATACCTCTTTTAATAATATAACCGAGGAAGACCTCTCATGGCTGATGAAATAAAAGAAGATAAAAAATTAACTGAAGGTTACACCGAATTTGGAGGGGGAGTCGGTAATAGGCAACAAGCATATTTCTGGCCTGATGGTTTGCTAGGCCGATTCTTCGCTAAATTCTTTGCAACAAAAGCTCAACCTACAGTAGTGAAGGAACTGGAGGCACCGTCGAAAGCTGGGGATGCTGTTGTTCACCCTGATCCCGTAAAGCCCTCAGAGAGACCGGGATCTAAAGGTTGGGGCAGAACTTATTCCTCTCCAATTGTAACGCAACACGAGCAGAATAAAAAAGAACGTTACAAAGAATTTGAGGTGATGGATGACTATCCTGAGGTTGCTGCTGCTTTTGATATCTATGCAGATGATACAACTCAAAAAAATCTGAGGGGGGATAGATGGCAGATTATCCACGATAATCAACTTGTTGTGGAAGAGATAGAAGAGTTATTTAAGACTATAAGACTTGATAGATTTTATTGGGATATCTGTCGAAATACTTATAAGTATGGTGACAGCTACATTGAACTGGTGGTGGATCTGAATAATCCAAATCGGGGTGTTCAGAGGATTAAAATATTAAATCCTAATTATCTTGTACGAGTCGAGAATGAATTTGGGTACCTGACCGATTTCCTCCAAGAAATCCCGAATAAGAATGAATGGGATGCTTACGGGATGCAAGCTGCAAATATGGCGAATAAAAGCTATATTACTCTTGATAAAAATCAAATAGTGCATTTTCGCCTGCACACATCAGACCCTGTATATTATCCATATGGAAAAGGTATTGCAGCGTCTGCTAGGACAGTCTTTCGTTCCCTAAAGTTGATGGAAGATGCTATGCTAATATACAGATTAGCTAGAGCACCAGAGCGTCGTATTTTCTATATTGATACAGGTAATCTTCCTGCCACAAAGGCAGAAATGTTCGTAGAGAGGCTAAAAGAAAAATTTAAGAAGGAAAAGTATTATCATTCATCTAAGGGAAATATAGATTCTCGTTATAATCCTATGTCCGCCGATGAAGATTTCTTTGTTCCTATTAAAGGTAAATCAGGTACAAAGATAGACACCCTCCAGGGGGCGCAAAACCTAGGGGAAGTGGATGACGTTAAATATTTTCGAGATAAGCTTTTGGCAGTCCTTAAAGTACCAAAGGACTACATGGTTGAAAAAGACAAGTCCCCAGAAAGAAAAGCAAATCTGTCCCAATTGGACGTTAAGTTTGCTAGGGTAATTTTAAGAGGCCAAAGATGTGTTGAGGTAGGTCTAGAATCCGTAGCCAAGAGACACTTAAAATTAAAGGGATTTCCCGACTCTGATATTTCCGAACTAAGAATTGATCTTCCTGATCCTTCGGATACTGTTCTAAAGAGGAGATTAGATGCGGACTCTTTAAAGGCTTCAGTGGTTTCGCAGGTTATGGGAACCGGATTGTTCTCAATGGAAAAAATTTATAAAGATTACTATGAGATGTCTGATAGTGAAATTGAAGAAATGAAGGAGCAGATGAAAGAGGAACAAGCGGAGCAAGCCGCCCAGCAACAAGAAATGGGAATGGGAATGGGAATGGAAGAAGGGGCGGGAGGTATGGAGCCTGCGCCTGGAGAGCCTGCCTTGGGAGGAGGACCTCCTTTTGGGGCAACTGGAGGCGTAGAGAGTGTAGAGAATGAAACTGCCCCTGCCCCCGGAGCACCCCCTCCTCCCAGAGAGTCAAAAGATAATAAAGAGCTTTTCCAACAACTAATTTCTGAGGCATCTGACCCAGAAGTTATATCACGCTTATCAAAGTTATTAATTAAAGATAGCAAAAAACTAAAAAATTAGACTTTTATAGATCATATATAAATCAGAAGGCAATAAGTATGTTTACTAATATATTTCTCAATAGAGACAAAAAAGTTTCTTCCATCATCAAACTCGGTGCCAGTCTTGGACGATCTTTAAGAGAGAATGTTGAACTATTCTCTATTGAAGGGGATTCGGTAATCTATCTAACAGAATCCGAAAATGTTATCAGGGGCAAGTACAGTTATGACGATGGTCCAAAGTTAACAAATATTCAGATAGAAAATTTTGAAGTTTTAACAGATAAGAAGAAATTCAATAAGTTTTTAAACACCAGAGCCAATCGGTGGTTAGAAGGTCTGTTCCAGAATAATCTGAGTGAAGCTACAAATGGCTGGAATAATTTACTGCAATCCTGGGAATATAAGTTAAAGTTTAATCACTACAGGGAAAAGCTTCAAGAGAAGTCTGAGAAAATATTCCGATCCTCAGGTATGATTAAAACCCCGGAATTCCAAAAAGTGCTTGAACTTACTCCAAACTTAGTGAAGTTTTTAAAGGAAAATAAAGAAAATATTCAAGGTGTTGAGGAATTAAAGAATGCTATAAAATTGTCTCATGCCGTATCGAATGCTTTTAACTTCTCTCGTACGACCATGGGGGAATTAGAAGAAAATAAATCCTATAAATTAAAGGAATCTGTTTCTTCCTCTATGTTTGATATGTTGTGTCGCCGTGAAATGTTAGCTACTGAACTTTTAGAGACCAAGGAGCAATTCGATACTCTTTGGGCCACGCATGACGGGATTATTGAGCTTGCGGGATTTGCACTCTCTGAGGATGAAGATGCCGTTCACACTAAACTGGCTGAGTGTATAAAGGACGTTCCATACCTTGCCCTGGCGACTAAGAAGCAATTAACTAATTTATTCAAAAATTCTCTTTCACTTAATGAAAATTCTTTAACTCAGAGTGAATTACAGAAATTTATATCGCGCATCTATGAGGCTAAGAAGCCTGTAAGAAAAGCCCTTCTGGGGATTTTGAATGAAAAATATGGATTAAGTATTCAAACACTTAAGGATCCTGTGTCCTTCCGTACTTTAGCGGATACTCAAGTAGTAATTTTTGAAACACTTTCCAAGATCTCCCCAAAGAAATCAGCATTGAAAGAAACTCTCTCAGATTTTACTGAAGTCTTAAAGTTAAAGTCTGGAGTAGAGAGCCTGGATGTAATGGATTACTTGGCTGAAGTATTCACTGAGGCAGGCCATGTCGAAATGCTCACAGAAAATCAATTGTATAAGTACCTTGATTTTGAAAGTGTTGCTAATGATCTGGATTCTATTGGACAGGTCTTACGATTGATTAAACAGTCTGTAGGAGGTGGGGCAGGAATGCCAGCAGAACAACCTGGAATGATGCCAGGAGAAGAACAACCTGGAATGCAGACAGGTCCTCAACCGGGACAGCAAGCAGGAGTACAACCTGGAATGCCAGCAGAACAACCTGGAATGATGCCAGGAGAAGAACAATATCCTAGTGACGAAACTCTCCCGTTTGATGGAGAAACTGAAGAGGAAGAAGGAGGAACTCCTGCAATGAGTCCTGACGATGCAGCAATGGCGGCGAAGGGTGAGATGGCAGCAGGGCCAGAAGGAGAAGGACTTCCTGTCGAAGACGAAGAAGAGGAAGAGCTTCCCGTGGATGTTTCCGCAGATGATCTAAATGCCCAGTTATCAAAATTGGATCAATTAATTTCTGACCTTGCTGGTGAGATTCAAGGTGCATCTGAGATGGCAGGGGGAGAAGAAGAGGAAGGATTCCCAGGAGAGGAAGAAGAGGAAGGTTTTCCTGAAGAGGAAGGCGAAGAAGAAGGGTTTCCTGAAGAAGAAGAAGTGGGCCTCGCTGTGGACGGGGAAGCAGTAGATGGAGAAAAGGCTGATCAGGATGATGATGGAGATATTGATAAGAAGGACTTAAAGGCTCTCAGTAAGAATAAGAAAAAGCCAAATAAGAAAAAGCCAAAAATGGAGAAGTAAAATGCCCTATAATAAAAAGAAAAGATAAAGGGTAATTTATGGCGAGTCAATATCCAGTAGGTTTTAGATACGGAACTAATCCTTTAAATCTAGATGTCACTGGAGTATCGGGTCTAGGAGAAATTGTTGATTATACCGTAAGAATTCTCTCTGGGGCGGGAGATGCCATTATAAATTGGTTCGCAATTTCAGGGGTATCTGGTGCTTGTTCCGGTGTTTCAGGACTATCCCTAGGCGCTAATGAAGCAGCTATCTCATTCTCTGGAGATTCAACAGCGGGTACTACTATCCCTGTTATAATAAATTCACAGGGAGTATCACAGGTTTCTTTCCACGATCCTGCCAGGGACACGATTCCTGTAGCTATTGATAATATGATGCCCACGGGCAGCACTAATGTTGGGCTTAGCGAGAAATTAATAAATAAATCTTTTGCTGCGATTACGGGTGCAACTCAGAACGGTAGATTGTCGCTAAATGCAGGGCATCCCTCTACCGGAAATTCCCATAGTTTATCTGGTAACTGTACTGTTTCAGGAGATTTAAATGTTTCTGGAAATTCGGATGTCGCAGGAAGTTCTATCTTTGAAGGATCTGTCGCAGTCGGAAAAATAATTCCGGCAGATACGAAGGCTATCTTAGAATTGAGTAGCACAACTTTAGCTTTCTTACCACCCAGAATGACTAATACCCAAAGAAATGCTATTTCTTCCCCTGCTACTGGGAGTGTCATTTATAATACCACCACTAATCTTTTAAACCATTACAATGGATCTGCTTGGTTGGCAGTTGGCGCGGTCGCAACAGGGGCATCTGAGACGAAGGCGTTTTATGATGCGTTAGGTGGGACCCAGACAGTTACTATATTAAATGGCTTAATTACTAGTTGGATTACATCGTAATTAGTTTAGTTGATCTTATCCCCGCGCTTTAGGATATTAAATACTCTCACTGTGATGTGATCTCTGAATCCTGAAATTTGTTGGAAGACTGCATTCACCTTATGGTAAGTTTCTTCATCAACAATTTTTCTTTCTTTGATATACTCAATATCTTTGATTAATAACTCTAACTCTTTAATAGTTTCAGGGCTAAGCTCCCAAGCCTCTTGTTCTATTTGTTTTGCAGTTTTTAAACTATCTGTCATAGAATTGTATTTCATAGAGTTGTAACCTCGTGCCCTTCGTTTAAAAGGATCTTTTTCCTATTTTTAGAGTGCTCGCTCAAATATTTATAGGGATCTACAAAATCGTAATAGTATACTAGGAGCTTACTCCCATGCTTTCTCAGTGCTCTACCTAGCCCTTGTACGGTAGGTATTTCTGATTTATATCCCGCACCATTAATGATATGGGTGATTTCTTTAATATTTACCCCTGTTTGAGCTACTTTTGTAGCAATTAAGCAGGATTTACCAGATTCCAAAAATTTATTAATTTTAGAATATCTAACAGAAAGATCATCTTCTCCCTGTATTGAATCCGCAAAGGGCATTAAATGAAGTAAATTATGAATATGTTGTATATTCTTAACTAGTATTAAAATCTTCGCCTGATTTTTACCTGTGAAGGTCTTATCCACGATTTTAGCTATTTTTTGATTACGATTTTTATTATTAACAATATATTGATCGTAAACTTGTGGGTAAGTTAAATCTGTATCTCTGTGGTCTTTTCTTGGGATTTTTATAAATTGTACGACAGGTTTAGTGAGTTTTCCTTCTTCAATTAACTCTGCGGTACTTTTGGCTACAATAGTTGGTCCTAGAGCCCCCTCCAGAGTAAACTTAGGGATTGCATCCTTGGGAGGTGTGGCAGTTAGTCCGTATCTATGGGTTGCTTTCGGAAAGCTCTCAATAGCTGCTTTGGTTACTTTGCCATTAGGAAATTCGTGGACTTCATCAATGAACAAAACTTCCGCTGTTTCCAGGTGGGAGTCTAAGATCTTGTCCACACTCTGAACTGTGCATAGCATGATATCATCCTCCTGATATCCTTCCCCAAAGGCAAAACCTACATTTTTAATCTTACAGTCTTCGGTTAAAAATTTGTAGGTTTGAATTAGTAACTGTTTAGCTCTAAATAGAATAACCATGGGACGGCCCCATAAAGCTTTAATTAGCGCAGCGAGAATGACAGTTTTTCCAGATCCTGTAGGAGACTGAATAACTCCTCTTTGGATCTCCAGAGCGTCTTTAACCAGTTGTTTTTGAAAATCATAAAGTGTAATTCCTGGAATATCATAAGGATTTAATTCGAGGTGTGTTTTTTCTTCACTAATCTCAGGTTCGCATTCCACCCGCTTCAGATCCTTGAGAATAGAATTTAGTAGTCCTGTCCTAAATAATCCAGAATCAGAAATAAATTTCTTGTCGCCGTTCCATCTACGGCTTTTGTATGCGGAAGTGAATTCCGCTCCAGGGACTTTGAACGTATATAGTTTTTGTAAGGTTTTAAGTAGCTCTGGGTTGTCTGTGACTATGCGCGACTGTAGATTTCCAACTTCTATTTGCACAGACTATTATAGATAAAGGCTTTAAATATGATAGAAAATAAAAAAGTATTCGAGGACACACCTGAATTAAGAGCAGATTTGGAGCTTTTATTCTCAGATTTAAAACAGGGGGATGAGTATACAGATTACGAACTTCCCTCTGGGGGTAACTTATATGCTGATAAGAAATCTATGATAAAGGTTAGACCCCTTAATTTTAGTGATGAAAAAGCTCTTGCGGGAAATACAGATAGTACAATGGATATGCTTTTGTCTAGATGTGTGAAGGGAGTTGATGTTGGGAATCTCTTACCAATTGATAAATCGGGGATATTTTTAAAGCTGAGACAGATCTCTTATGGCGATGAATATAATGTAGAATTAGCCTGTCCTGATTGTGAAAGAAAGTCCTCCATAACTATCCCAATTTCCAGTTTTCCAGTTAATAAGTTGCCTTCAGATATTTCGGAGCCCTACGAGGTTTATTTAGGTGAAATAAAACGTAATATATTCATTAGATTTGCTAGGACTAGGGATGAGAGCTATACCGAAGATCTTGATAAGTTTCATACAAATTTATGGAGATTTATAGAAAAAATACAAATAAAGGATGATAGATACGCCTCGGATAAAACTCTTGTAGCTAAAGTGGCGGAAAAGCTGCCTAGGAAGGATATGCACACCCTCATAAACAAATTAATGCTCAATGATTATGGTATTGATTCTAAATTTATATTTAATTGTCCTAAGTGTAAGAATGGGAATTTAGTGGAGGCTCCGTTTGGACCCGATTTTTTTACAGAGAACTCAAATTAAATTTAACACAAGAAGACTTGATTCATGAAGCATATATAATGATAAAGGAAATAGGTTTTACTTATTCCGATATTAGGACCTTAACGAGAGTAGACAGGGCGGAATTTATAAAATTGTATATAAAAGAGATGGAGCGAGCAGAGGATGCAAGTAAACGGCAACAAAGTCATAGATCGTCATAACAGGGCTGGAGTTCTCCAACCTGTAGGGCTGAGAGTATTTTTTATTAATGATGGAGCCTATAAAGATCCCTATGAAATAAGTGGAGTAGCTGTATTTGGTCTGCCTGCCCATACGTCTCCGAATAGTGTTCTTGATTCTGAGAGTCTAATCTCTAGTGCAGTTTCGGGTCAGGCAAAGATGAACTTTGCAAATTCTGACTCGGTTACAACACATGTTTCTTTTCGAGAAGATCAGTATGTGCCAGGGACAACTGCCAGCGGGATACACAAATTAGGAATTGGGCAGTATGTTGTAGTCCTAGATGGGTCTCTCAATCTCTCAGGCATGTGGAACTATCACGGCACAAGCGCAGTTATTGCTAATACTGCGGACACGGCGACAGAGTTTATTGACGTATGGACAATTCGTGAAGTCGCTGGGTCAAAAGCAAAGTCTGTAATCAGTAATTTCAAACTCTATGATGATACTTTCTTTATTGTCACTCAGCCTATGTTACTGACTCCAAAGAGTAGCCTAGTAACAAAGAAGGTCAATTTCGGATCAAAGGTGGACTTGGAGATCTCAAATGAAGTTTCTATCGGAAATCAGGATATTGATTCTTCAGTCAAAAACATATTCAGAGATTCCGTGATTACTGATGCGGCACTAGAGATTGTTAAAATAAACGATGAGCCAAATCTTCCTAGTAGAGTGACGGTACTATCCTTTGCTGATACAAGTGCTCTTGTTGATGTCACAGCGGATAATACTCTCGTGCTCAACTGGGACACGGAAAGTCTTGCTTCTCACCCACAAATTTTAGAGGGGAGTTTCGGATCTATAACTGGAAATTACACGGTGCAGGCTAAATTTAATATGCTGCACGAAACCCATTTATCCGATAGGTTCTATTTCACAATTGAGTGAGTGCCGTAGATACGTCATATTCGAAGTCGAATAACTTTTTATCAGACATTACGTGTTTTTTTAGGTCTTTTCCTGCGACATGAGCTTTGTTCCAGTCCGAGAACCCCTTTGGTGGGAAGATGACGCTCAGATATGGAATGAAATGCCTCTGAGCCATGGTTCTGAACTTTCTAGTGCCCTCTGTGCCTGCTCTGTCAGAATCATATCCAATTACAACCTCTCCCCCGAACTCTTTTAGCCTTCTGGTTTGCTCATCAGAAATTTTGCTTGTCTGTGTGGAGGTAGCGTTAACTCCCTGTAGCTGTAAGCTGAGAGCATCGAGAGGCCCCTCACATACTACAACGTAAGTTTCGTCTTCATTGAAGGGGTAAAGCACATCTGAACTTTTAGGATAACTAGGGGAAAGATATTTCACATTTGACGGGCACAACGTTCTGGCTTGAAAAAAGAATACTTCCCCCGATTCGGTATAGGGTATAATTATTCTACCTTCGTATTTCCCAGAGATCGCAATATAGAATTGAGGGCTGTCCGGGTTGCTAAGATTGAACAAGTGTCGTTTGTATGCAAAATTCCATCCGTCTAATATCTTTTCATCCTTCGTCTTCAATCCTGTGGAAGGTGACAAGGGAATCCAACTGGTCCCTAGTTCATCTCTTATTTCCTCATTATCGTAAGTAGCCGGGAGTGCAGTTACAGGATCGTATTCCTCTTCGGATTCTAATTCCTTAAATAATATTTCTCCATAGGCTTTCTTGTAGGATATATCCTCTAGGTAAGAATAAAGATGAATAAAGTTACCCTGTCGCCCTGTCTTGAAGCATTGCCAGAGCCCAGAAGCGAGGTTAAGGGAAAAGTGCCTCTTCCAATCATTTACACAGAAGGGCGATTCGGCAATTAATTGCCTACCACTGGAGCCTAGTCTATATTTTCCTTCAAATTTGCGGGTGCAGTAGTCTTTAATAAAAGTAAAAGGAATCATAATGTTTATAAGTAAAATCTCTGGAACTAAACTAGATATTATTAAAGAGTGTCTTTTAAAGTATTATCTTCGTTACCATGAAAAACTACCTGGGGCTCCCTCTAAGAATGAGGATGCTTTGAACTTCGGTTCTTACATTCACAAGATTTTTGAAGATGGGTATAAGACTACCGATAAGAAAAAGCTCTATAAATTAGCTGAGCAACACAAGAAGAAGTATAAGATATCATACTCTCAAACTGACAGAACTAAGAAGTGTATTGAAAATTTTTATACCCGAAATCTAAAGTTTGGGAGAACTGTCGGGTGTGAATATGCGTTCAACGTGGATCTAGCCGAAGGCATCGTTTTGAACGGATATATTGATCGTATCATTGAGGGCACAGAGGGTGGAATTTTGATCTTAGACTACAAGACCTCTAAGAGAGAAAAGAATAAGGCTGAACTTAAATTCAATCGGCAGCTAAAGAATTATTGTTATGCTGTTCACAAGGACTTCAATATTCCTGTCTCAAAGATAGTTTGTGGGCATTACTACCCTCTCACAGACAACTTGGTCACTATCAATTATTCGAGAGGGGAAATCGCTACCCATGTCAAGAACACGATTGATACTGTATGGCAGATTAGGAAAAGGAAAAAGACTGAATTTCCTGCAATGCAAAATCAATTCTGTAACTGGTGTGAATATAAAGAAGTGTGCCCTTCACACGGACCAGCAATAATGCTGAAGGAAGCAGTCCACAAACACAGACTCTCCAAAAAGGCTAAGCCTTAGTAAGCTTACCGTGGATCAGGGGTCTATAGAGATCAATGTCTATAGACTCAAAGAAGTCTAAAACTTGCTCCTTGTTGTACAGGCATTTTTTTGTAAGATACAGGTACAAACTATCTAATTTTAGGGGCTTTTGATTTTTCATAGCTTCGAGTAATTTAAATTGGAACTTTTTAATAAATGCTTCCGAATATTTAAATCTCCATTTATCTACAAAATCCTCACTAAGAGTAATATTCATTAAATCAAAGAAATCTATTAGTTCTATATCTGTATTAGTCATTTAAATAACTCTATATATTAGAGAGACAATGGTTAAAATATTAAAAAGAATTGGTAGAATTTTTCAGCAATGGCCTGGGAGACGATTTAAATTTCAGTATAATATGGGGGAATTTACAGATTCTCTCAGGGAAGAGGAACTGAAGGTTACTACGATGAGAATCGTATCAAGTCAGCTTTACCCTGGGGATTTGGTATTTTTCTCTTATGACGGGGCAGAAAGAGCGGTGTTGATCTCCTCCAA
>Ga0080013_1006187_pt1 | contig 10766 bp, 11 predicted proteins | sample ETNvirenome_6_85_FD_69236 | JGI IMG/M metagenome (GOLD analysis project Ga0080013, IMG submission 69236) | Marine viral communities from the Pacific Ocean - ETNP_6_85 (SPADES assembly) (version 2) | ecosystem: Environmental > Aquatic > Marine > Oceanic | place: Pacific Ocean | collected 2013-06-19
ACCATTACTTTATGATGTCGCGATGGAGATTGCTTCGATGTATTCAAGTGGTTTAATCCCTGATCGGAATGATGTGTCGCCAGAGGCACGAAAAGTCTGGCAATACTATCATGATAATCGTCCGGATGTCGAAGTAGTACAACTTGATGATATATGGAATACACTTACACCGGATGAGTATGATAATTGTTTACAAGATGTGGCACAAAGTGATGTCACCCCGCCTGATGACTTTACTCAATCTCCTTTGTCTAAACTATATGGTGTCGATGGTTCACCTACGATTGATAAATTAAAGAGTATGGGAAGAATCCACTTTGAGGCGCCTCGATGAAGATTATTCGCTATGCAGGCCTTGAGTATAAGCACTCCTCTGAGCCAACTCATCTCTACCACGTTGAACGGGAAGGGTCACATTACCTCCTATACTACAGGGGAGGCGGGTCTCTTTCCTATGAAGCGAAAATGACTGGCAGCCCCGCAGAAGTCGCTGCCGCTTTTGACAAAGAAGTGGAGTTTATGGGAAGCGGGGCGTATCATAACGAAAACTGGCAAGTCGCGACTGAGACGCCTGACGACCATGCGGAAAAAATTCTAGGAATATTTGAGCACCCAACGTTTGGCATAAATTGGGAAAAAACGGGAGGGGACCAGTCGAGCGAAGATCAGTTTTGCGACATGTTGGAAAAACAGGTCAAGGAATGGAAGGGAACGGCTCATGCCTTGTCTGTCTCGAAACACCCCTATTGGCCCAAGTTTCATGCGATGGTAAAAGACGCAGTATCCAAAGAATATGGAAGCTCAATTAGGCTCTATCGGGGTATCCGAGGCGAGCAGGCGATTCCCATTCTAGATGGTGAGCTCGTTAAGAATGGACGTGCCACTGCCTGGACTTCCGATCTTTCATCGGCCCGTGTTTACGCCGCAGGTAAAACTAAACGTGGCAATAGGGATTGGGTAGTAGTTCGAAGAAACTTTTCACCGGAAGAAATATTATTAGCACCCGTGAGATTGGCAGGACCGTGCAACAACCCAGATATATTAATGATACTGATGCACGATGTTGAGCATTACGGTGATGAATGGATTGTTAATTTACCTGAGTTTATCCCAGGTGACTTCAAGATCGCCGCAAAACCCCGTGGTATGAAGAGTGAATCATTGCTCCGTGAGTACATAAGGAGTCTGCTAGTCCGCGAGTCTCTAGAGGAATTTAGTCCTGTTCTGCGAGATGAGATTGCAAGAGCGAAGACACGCGGAGTATCTAGGAGAGACGTCAATTCTGTCTTGGCTAGAGGCGGTGACGACGAACAGTTAGCGTTAGAGATTTCTGTGCTTATGAGGACGCTGAGAGAGGCTGAAGAGCTGGCTAACTCTAGTAGCAAGGGTCTTATTGATTTTATCGTTCTCTCTAATCAGATAGAGGGATATACAGTAGATCCCCAAGAAGTTAGCGACGCTATCGAAGGTATCAATTCCGGATATCCTTTAACTTACGCGACAAACAACCCATATATATATTCTCACTTGGCAGGAATAGAGGCTGCAAAGAAGGGCGCCGGCTCTGTTAGCGATGTACGCCGAATCCACGCCGCAATGGGGGCTGATGCTTTAGAGACGGGTGCTCCCGGAGTACTGCGATCTGGTGTCGAAGCACGTTCCGCCGGCGGCACCCAGTACGTCCAGTCGGCGAGTGTCCCAGAGGCTATTTCTTGGTGGGCGAAACATGGATGGAGCGATCCGTTTGAAGCTCATACAGTTTACGAACTGATCCACCCATTCGCCGATGGCAACGGTCGTAGCGGTCGCATTATACTGGCGGCCATGATGGGATTCAATTATGACGCCGTCAACGGGATGATAGGCGGCGGATATTTTGGTAGTCTAGACTCAGTGGGCGAGAAGTATCAGGGGGAGTTTTGGAAAGAATGAACTTACTACGCGGGTACATTCGATACCTTCTTGAGGCTGACTTAGGTAGAGTCACTGGTACTCGTGAGGATATGAAAGAAGTGCGTAAGTACATAAGAGAACTGCTAAAAGAATCTGTTGACCCCAAGATCATGTCGATGATCGATCGTGCAGAGGAAAGGGGATACAAGGTTAAAGTTATCGACGGCCAAGCAATCGTTTATGATCCAAGGTTTAGATCTTCGTCTATCCCGGAGGGAGAACCCGTCGCCTACGTCAGTTGGGATGACACTGGTGACCATGGTCCCTGCTTAGGCGCCTCCTACGTGACAAACTCTAGAGCATATGAAGGTATGGGACCGCTGGCTTATGATATTGCAATAGAGGCATCAGGCGGTCTGATGTCAGATAGAACGGAAGTATCGGGCGAGGCAGAAAATGTTTGGTATCACTACATGAAAAGAAGACCAGACGTTCAGGCTGATCAGCTAGATATTACGAAAGACTTCGGTGTACCACAACTTACGCCCGACTACAAAAAAGATGATTGTAGCCAGGTTCCCGCTTTCGACCTATATGGATCTGGTTGGGATGGTACAGGCCTATCACAGAAGATAAGCAAGGCTGGTACACCAGTCATAGACGAGTTGCGTAAGAGGGGAATGTTGCAAGAATGAAACTTCTCCGCGAGTACATAAGGGATCTACTAAAAGAAGCAGAAGCCGAAGGTGTACAGTGTCCTATCCGCGGAGCTTGGTATGGCGGCATGCCGGCCGGCGGAGGATTCGGTCCCCACAAAGAATATACTGTCGCAGCCCAACAATATGGTGAGGCAGCCCACTGTATCCTCGGTTCCCTTGGTCGAAGGGATGGAGCCCCAGGTAAAACCGAGTGGCATTCAATGATGCTTGGCGGACGAGATCATCTTCTAGAAGAAATAGGGATTATGCAAAGGGTGATGGGCGAGTATAATCACGATATGTACATAGATCAAATCAATAACATTGAGCAATACAAGGAAGATCGAAGAGAAGAGGTCGCTGAGTGGAACCAGGGTGCAATTGACGACATCAGGAAAATGGCTCCAAAACTTGAAGTAAAGGCAACAGCAAACCTCAAACGCCTGATTGCGATTAAAGAAGCAGAGCCGGAATTTCCAGACTCTGTCTACAAGGTTGGTCTATATACATACCAATGCCTAGGATTGCTTGCTCGAGCAATGTTGGCTAGCATTGAAGGCTGGGATGAAAATAAACAACTAGACCATAAGCTGAATGCATTTAAAAATTTTAAACTTGCCAATAGGACCGATCTACTTGAGCAGGCTATAGATGATATGATAAGGGATCTATCGTGAAAATCACAAACACTCAAAGACGTCGATAATGCGCTGGGAGACTAAAGAACTACCAGATGGCCGTTGGGGCATATTTCTTTGTAAGAAATTCTGGAAATTCAAGGACAAACCTGTTATGTATGCTGCTAGCGTATCAAAAGAATTAGCAGAGCTTAGGGTTCGCAGGATGAACAACCCAAACGGATTTAGCAATGACGAAAATTGCATCACAGTCGGAATGGCCCGGGCCAAAGAGAAAAAAGCACGACAGGAAGAAAAGGCATCAAAGAAAAAATAGAGAGAAGGAGAGGATAAATGAAAATAACAAAACGACAGCTAAGAAGAATCATTCGAGAAGCGATGGGGGAGCCCTCGACATATGATCTTGGCCGAGAAGATTCGTTTGCAGGCATCAGGCCCCAACTTCCTGATGAAGATTATATGGCGGGTTATAACGAGGCACAAATGGATGCTGGCATGCCCACGATGCAGCCACCTACGGATAGCGGTCGTGGTAAACCACTTGACCCTGATTTGTTAAGAGGCGCAAAGCCTGGAAAACATTGGAGGAGAGGATAGGTGAACCTGCTCCGCGAGTGTATAAAGGAGCTGCTGAAAGAACAGAACGTTCAAGCGGCTGGCATGTGTTTTCCTTTCGCATATCAAAAAGCTGATGAGTGGTTTGAGAATCATTTCATAAAAGGCAAGCCAGGTAGAGCCCCACAAAAACATAGAGATCTCAACAACAAGGACAAGTTCAAGGTTGTCCATGGTACTGTAACAAATAAGTGGAAGAGCCCACCGAAGCCCATTGTTCACGGTTGGGTTGAGATGGGCGACTTGGTCTTCGATGATCAGACAAAAATGACTAAGCCAGACGGAATCGATAAAGAAGTCTATTACGACATGTACCAGCCTGAAATATACAAAGAGTTCACCGCAGAAGAAGCCATAACCAACTGTGCTATGTACGGAGGTGAGGGCCCTTGGGACGATGAGTTATACGCCATGCACCAAAAACGCGATGCCTGGATGAACGAGTCCCGGGTGTGTGAGTACATAAGAGGACTGTTAGAGGTTGATATGGGCAATAAAATCTGGGCTACAAAAGCGCCTAAAGGTAACCGACACGCCGGCGATGAGATGGATACAGACATAGAAGATAGGCTTTACAAAGCCATTGATTACCTTCTGAGGGGCAAACCATCAACATATATGGACGATGATATCATAGCTGCTATTCACGCCGCGACTGAAGACCCACGATATAATGACGTCTTTCGGTATTATACATCAGGTAAAGTCTACAGGGGCATGAGACTGAGTGGACCCTGGGACGTTGAGGAAGATTACGGTATACCCAACCAAGTTTGGAAGAAACAACTCCATGATCAGACTAATCCTAAAAAAGTCCGGGGTATGCTAAAGAATATGTCTGAACTCATGTCTGTAAGCGCCGACTACGAACCCTTGATAAGAGATAGCGGTTTATCTTCTTGGACTGTGGATTTTAAAGTCGCTAGAGGGTTTGCAGAGAATGTCCGAGACCCGCGATCAAATACGGAAATGGGTATTATTCTGGTTACGGACGCGTCAACCGGAAGGTTTCTTGACATGACACCAATGTATGAATACGAGGGACTTGATACGCACGCTAAGGAGATGGAGCGAGTAGCTATAGGCCCCGTACCGCTTGAGGGGATATACTTGATACAGCCTGAGAAAAAGAGCTGGTGGATATAAATGGAAGAAGTGCTGTTAGTGTTGAGCCTGGCTGTAATTTCAGGTTTTTTGTTATATTATTGTAAAACAGAGAACCAGGGCAGGAGGTGCGAAGCTATATCTAGCGACGTGAGCCGCATATATAATGTATGTGTGCTGTCTAAAAATCATATCGGCGCCCACTTAACTATTGATGGGATGATTTTTTAATATGAGTCGTTACGCTAACCGATCCGCGAGGACCGAGGAAGATATATGAAACTTGAAATATCACACTTGATAGCTATTTTATCTATAGTAGCCGCTTTAGGCGGTTTTTATTACACTACTCAATATAGGCTTGGCGACTTGGAGAGCAGCGTTCAGCAGCTAGACAGAAAAATAGATGCTTTGAATACTAGAGTTAATAAATTACACAAACGTAATCGATCTAAAAAAGTTAACAAGTAGGTTTAGCGATGGTTATGGATAAATTAAAGCTTCACGTATTTGATTTTGACGGAACTTTGTTTAAGAGCCCGATGCCGCCACCAGAATACTGGAAGACGGTTGACGCCTGGTTTCGAGATCCTGTATCTTTAAATGCCCCGTGCGTGCCCTTGAAGCCAGATGATTCCTGGTGGATACAAGATACAGTGAGGGCTGCTGAAAAAAGTATCGCTGATCCAAACACTTACGCAGTTTTAATGACTGGGAGGCACGGCGATCAAGCCGCGATGAGATATAGAATCGCCGAATTAGTCTCCGAGAAAAATTTAGATTTCGATGAAGTTCATCTTAAGACTGCTGGCGGCATATCTACTGATAGTTTTAAGGCTTCGATGATCTCTAGAATACTTGATCGTTACCCTGGCATCGAAGAAGCTCATTTTTGGGACGATCGTCCTAATCACCTAGTTGTATTCAAAGACCTTGCGGAGTCGCGCGGACTCGAAGTTTATACCACTTTAGTCTCAAGAGGTGTAAGAGAGCTAGAGTGTTCCACCGAAGAATTTTTAGCTCAAAGGCCTCTGTCTAAAATGGCAGATAGTTTGATACGTGGCGAAGTTAAGAAACTACTGCAAGAAGTAAAGATTTCACCTATCACTCTTTTGATAGGCGATTCTCTAGTGGAGGTTGAGCTAGCGAACAACTCTCGATCTAGAAGAAAAGGCTTGATGAATAGGGAAGCTTTAGCTAGTAATACTGGTATGCTTTTTGCATTCCCCGATCTAAAGGAGAGGTCCTTCTGGATGAAGGATACTATAATACCTTTATCTATTGCTTACATCAACGAGAGGGCCCAGCTGGTCAGCATAAATGACATGGTTCCCCATAGCGAGAAGAGCATTAGGTCTCACGTTCCTGTTTCATATGCTCTGGAAATGCCTCAAGGGTGGTTTAAAGAGAATCAGATAGAGATAGGCTGTAAGGTATATGGACTTAAAGGGATACAGTGCGAATCTAATTTTGATAAATTCAAAGTATTAGGCTACGTGCGCCCGGCAGCTGTTTTTAAGACATTAGCAGAGTGGCGAGAGATAGTTGAAAGACTCGTCGTCCTACAGAACGACGGAATAGACACTCGAGGCGGAAAGATAAGCTGCAAGCATGCATCCTTTTGTTCGCGAGAAGACATGCAAGAGTTTGTGGAGATTATAGCTGCCACTTGGGGCTATCAACTAGAAATAGAAACTGAAAGATACGATCTATTAACGCAGAAAAATGTGTTAGATTTTATAGAGGATTTTGTCAACCACAGGTTCTGGGGCTTTAAGAAGGAGTTTGGTGGCTATTTTCCTGACATTAATCGCTTAAGGTTTGCATATATGTACTCTAGAGGAGATCTGGAGCCATACGTTATGCTTGACGAAGAATACACGTCGCAGATATACGGTGGTGCAGACAATGTTTATCCAGTGCGCCATTTCACGAATGAAGACGGCCTGAAGAGAATAGAGCAAGCAATATCTAATAGAGAAGAAATAGATATTTCTACGTTTACTATAGCAGAGAGACCTTTTTTCCGATCCGGATCGGATATAGTAGTGGATTTATTAGGTAATGTCAGAGCTGCATTCAGAAGTGATATTAAGTCTTTAGCTTTGGATAACGGAAGAAGAGCATGCAATATGTACCGCCTAGAATATCCGGGGGACGATGTTACTAATATATGTTACGAGCTTCCAGACTGTAATGATGGCGATGTTAGAACCGGACTTTGGAATGAATATATCGCTACCCCAGTAAAGGTGTTAGCAGTAAACAAAAATTAATCAGGGGATATTTCTCGGTAGGCATACCTGGTCAATAATTTCCATTAAGTTTGCAAACATTTGAGCTGCGTTGTTTACCAGCTCGTAATATCTGCCGCCTGTAGACTGCGCCAATTCATCCCACAACCAATGTTCGTTAGTAGAAAATGTATATATTTTCAAGTTGGGGGTGGCAGTAGCAGCCGTTATTACTGCGTTTATGTTCCAACTACCATTTTCGAACGGCCTGAGGCTGGGAGCTAGATAACTTTGTTCGTTTTCATCAGTAAACACTATTATAATTCGGTCTACGCCCGGTCTCCAAGAAATATTGAATTGGTCAATTGGTGGAATTGATTCTTCTACGTCCCATCCATCCCACTGTAAGTCTTCTCTTGCGTGCAGTAAATTACCGCTGATTGGCAAGAGCGATAGATAGACAGCGTCTAATATCATTTCGCTGCCTGTGTTTTGCCGCCGGGGCGCGCCCGCTAACCTCGCAAGAAAATCTTCAAACGGCACTATGTCTGAAATGATTGTCAGTTGGTCATTTCCGTGGGGAACGCCACCAGCTTCCATAGGTCCTCCAACCAGTCCCCACCGTAACTCGTTTTCAGCTTCAAACTCCTGGGCAAATCGGTTCAAAGCAATTAGCACAGCTTCAATTTCATCGTCCATAGATCCAGAGTAGTCGATAACAAAAAGTATATCTGTTTCTCTTACCTCTTCACCGTAATCAACTTCTCCATCGCAGTCATTGTCTGCTCCGTCGCATACTTCTTCGGTAGGTACAGTTTCGCCGGCACATAAATTCGGGGTCCACGCCATGTTTTCGTTCGTGCTTCCCCATTCTCCAAGGAGACACAGTTGTTCTCCAGGCAGACATATCCCCACACCTAATGTTGCTGGATCTGCACTATAACACTCTCGTCTGAGTCCCTCATCTATCTCTTGATCGCAGTCATCATCGTAGTTATTGCACATCTCATCTTGAAGAGGTATTCCCACAAATTGGTCGCATACGTCTGGCGGTAAATTTGGATTAGGGGGCAGCCAGTAACAAATTGCTAGACATTCAGTCATTCGCAGCGTCAAACAGTCTGGTGGGTCCGCACATTCGCAGGTTTTATAACCCATACCGCACAATAATGGCGGTTCAGCACACGGTAGCAAGACTCCTATATCATCTATTCCACAAAGGCAGTTTAAACCCTCATCAATAATACCGTCGCAGTCATCGTCTGTCCCGTTACATTCCTCTCTGGCGGGTTGCTCAGCAGTACAGGATATCCAGTTTCCTTGTTCGCAAAATTCAAAGCCCGAGCCACAAATAGTTTCGCATACCTGAATCAAGTCTTCGTCTACGATTCCATCGCAGTCATTATCTATATTATCGCATATTTCGCCTGCGACTGCTCCACATTCGTTGCACGCATTTCTCTGTCCCTCATCTATGTCGTTGTCGCAGTCATTATCTTCGAAGTCGCATATTTCTTCTTCTGGCTCCGGCGCGTTGCATTCTACTACTTGGCCATCGACGCAAAACCCTTCCCCCGGTCCGCATATACTCCCGCACGGATACCTTCCTTCATCGGTTCTATTGTCACAGTCGTCATCTAGTCCGTTACAAGTTTCTTCATCACAAGGCTGGCAAGGATCGTGGATTAGCGATCCTTTGTTGCAGTATACGCGCTGTCTGCCGAATCTGCCGTCTCCCAACTCGCAGTCGAACCACTCTATAAATTCGCCAGTTGACCCTGGTGGACACTCAAACGCTAACTGGCAGTCTCCTTCGGATATAATCTCTGGCGGGGGACACATGGGATCTTCTCCATACATGCAGGGCACCATATCTGGACCGCATATATCGATGAGTACTTCTTTACGATGTATTTCTTGGTCTGGCCGCGGCGGGCAATACCATTGTTGCCTTTGGCAACATTGCGGCTGGCAAGAGCAATAGTGTTCTACGTCCTGGTTGGTGATTGAGCTACAAAAAGTATTTCTGTCAGCATCAACCTCAGAATCTGCTAAGCGTGTGCTAGTATCTATTATATATAGATCTGCCGGTTCATTTTCCGTTATCAATATGCCAGTATCTGGTTCTCCAGATTGATCTTGTTGGTGTGCATCTTGACAAGAGAGAATGAAACAAGTTAAGATTAAAAACCATCCTCTGTACATAGTTTTTAGTTCCTTTCGATGCATCCGGCCCCTTTATATACTTATTAAAAAAGTACTTTGCTGTAAATCTTAATCTATCCCGTGCCTTCTTTTGCTGGCTCATTTAAATTTCTCAAGCAGTGCCTAAACATCTGTCTTATTTCTCCGTGGATTAGAATTTCATAAACGTCATAATTTTGAAAACCGATCGATCTGTTAATATTCCCCGGCCGGCCGACAAAAGACAAGATTGTTGCGATATCTCCATCGCTAACTCGCGTAGTTTTGCCTCTGAAGTCGTCAAACGAAGGGTAAGATTCTAAATCTATTACTTCGTAAGCTAGCATACCAGTATCTTTGTTTCTTTCAAGCATAAAACCGCCTTCAGTCTCGGTGAGATCTTCCAAGACGACTGATACTATTTGGCCTTTCATGAGATCACCCTGCATAATAATATGTATTACGCGCGAGAAACAGACATACCTGAAAAAATTTTTTTTTATATTTAAGGCAGTATTTTATGCCTCATGTTTATCCACCATAATTTTTATTTATATTTTTAACCAAATGACTTTTATATAGAGGGTATTAAATTGAGTGATAAAAATTATCTGATAGACATAGGGGCTTGCGTCGGCTCTTTTACCGAGAGCTGGCTAGAAAGTCATCCTCGAGGTATTGCGGTCTGTGTAGAGCCCAATCCGGATAACGTAAAAGTTCTAAAAGAAAAATTCAAAAATCGTGACGATGTTAGAGTGGTAGAAGCCGCAATTGGTTTTTGTGGAGACAGTCATGGTAACAGTGCCGAATTTTATTTTGGCACCAGTGAAGAAAATGGATCACTCTCTGTCTACAACGAAGCGCAGATTGCTCTGGCAAGAGACGATGCTGTTTTATCTTCAATAACAGTGGACATAGTGCCGGCTATTGATATGTTTGATAGATTTAACCTGTCTCCAGAAAAAACCGTAGTCAAGATAGGTGTAGAGGGTTTAGAGCATAGAGTTTTATGCAGCTTGTTTGATAACGATATATTTCCTAAAGAGATTTTCATGGAAGACGGTTGTCGAAAAATATGTGACTCAAACGAATGGAAGGCCAGGCTTAAGTTTCACGAGACAGTGAGAAGGCAGGAGCTTATAGATTCCATATGGGTAGAAACTACGGATAATATTTTCTTTAAATCAATAGCAGCCGGCAGCTACATAGAGAGGTACAAACCGCTCAGAGATCACTACGCTTTTAAGATTTTAGAAAACCCTCGCGTATTTTCCAGAAGACTGAATGAGGCTGTTAATAGAAAGTTAACTAAAGCCAGAAATGATCCAGAGTTTGCCAAGGTTTTAACTCATTCCCACCAAGAACTAGGCTATTCAATTATCGTCTTGAAAATGCAAGCA
>Ga0080013_1006188_pt1 | contig 10764 bp, 10 predicted proteins | sample ETNvirenome_6_85_FD_69236 | JGI IMG/M metagenome (GOLD analysis project Ga0080013, IMG submission 69236) | Marine viral communities from the Pacific Ocean - ETNP_6_85 (SPADES assembly) (version 2) | ecosystem: Environmental > Aquatic > Marine > Oceanic | place: Pacific Ocean | collected 2013-06-19
TCAGGACTATATTTATGATGAAGCAAATTTTGATTTGATCTATGATGATAGATATGAGATTATTGATAGAGACCAATCTTATTTAGAAATGTTAGGAAATAACGGCTTCAACTTTAGAAATAAAATAAAGAACTTTCCTTGTTGGAAAATAATAAATTAATTTTTTTAATCAGAAATTTTTTTTATTCAGAATTTTTGTTTATATTTACTACATGATACTAAAACAGTTTTTAATAATGATTGGCCTTGTATTTATAGCCCAATTTGTTATATGGTTCCAAATAAATGGTCAATTTTTGTGGCAATCATTCAATAAGCACCCTTGGGCTCTTGCCCTATTAGGGTTTCCAATTAGCTATATTCTTATTCAAGCTACTAAAGCTGGATATCTTGCTTTTCATGGAGTGCTTTGGCCTCAAAGGCTTGTTTGTTTTGCAACTGGAATAATATTATTTTCAGTTCTTACTTGGCTTTTTATGGGAGAAGGAATAAATACAAAAACATTAATTTGCATTTTTCTTTCTATCGTTATTGTTATGATACAAGTTTTTTGGAATTAAAAAAAGATAAAAATAAAACGTTAAAAATTTTTTTATTTAAAAAAAAATGTTTATATTTATACTATCACAATGAATAAAGGTTTTATTAAAGAAAACAGAACGTGATAGTTTGTTCTTTGAAATAGTGGAAGGCATCGAAAGGTTGACGGACCCAGAGGTGTTGATATGTGGCTGAATTTCCTTCTTGCAGAAGAGGGCAAGGCATTTGATCAGGTTGATGAACCGCAAGACTATCTAATGATAGGATTGAACTAGCTAACTACTAGGATTAAAGTTTCAGTTAAGTTAGAATCTAAAAAAATAGATTCTGCAGATGGTGTACAGGTAAATAAATAACTCCTGTCTAGTGGCGGAATAACACGTGATTGTGGTGTAACGCATTTCTTCTTATCGTAGTGGTTATAATCAATGTTTGGGGTGGCCGCCTCAAATAAGATTAGTCAAGTCATTGATAGAAGGAAGTCATCATTCGATTCGTAGCAATCTAATTGATTGAGGGTGATCTAAAGTCCCTCCATATTATCCTTCCATTTTTTATAAACTTTTCGTGGTTATAATCATGAATCACCCTAAGGAACATTTAGTACACGTTAGCTACTAAACGAATTCAATACGTAAAGAACGTATACATGAACAAAACGAAATAATAATAAAAATAAAGACAATTTGGTTATTTTATATCTTGATATTTATTATTGATTAAAAATTAACAATTAAAAAATAACAATTATTTACTAAAAATTAAAAAGGAAAAACAATGGCAATTGATTTAGACGCAATCCGCAACAGGCTGACTACCTTACAGTCAACTTCAAAAAGGGCAGACAACTTATGGAAGCCTTCTCCAGGAAAACAAATTATTAGAATGGTACCCTATCAACACGATAAGGCTAATCCATTTAGAGAACTTTATTTCCATTACGACTTGGGAAAAAAGACCTATCTTTCACCTTCAACATTCGGCGAGGCAGATCCTTGTGTCGAATTTGCTGCAAAGCTTAAAGCTACCGGTGATCGAGATGATTGGAAATTATCCAGACAACTTGAACCAAAAATGAGAACTTATGTTCCAGTTTTAGTTAGAGGCAAAGAAGGCGAAGGTGTTAAGTTTTGGGGATTTGGGAAACAAATTTACCAAGAACTTCTAAGCATAATAGCAGATCCTGACTATGGTGATATTACAGATCTTTCAGGTGGTAGAGATATTCAAGTTGAATTTACCGCTGGTAGTGAAGGAGTATTTCCAAAAACTACAATCAGGGTAAAACCTGCACAAACACCAGCTACGTCTGACAAAGGTGTGGCTAATAAAATCTTAAATGATCAACCAAATATTGATGAAATATTTTCGAAGGTTACTTATGATGATCTTAAGGCTGCACTAGAAGTTTGGTTAAACCCAGATGCTGAAAGCTCAGAAGGCTCTCCTGTATCTTCAAATACGACTTCAAATTCAAATGGTTCTGCAGAACCAGCAAAGGTAACTGCAGTAGCAGATGTTGATTCAGCTTTTGATGACTTATTTGGTGATCAATAAAATTTTACAATAAAGGGTTATTGCAATGGCAAAAAAGAAAAATGGTGTGCATGATGAGCTGGCTTCTGTGCTGGCAGACTCATTGAACAAAAAGTTTAAAGATTATAAAGTGGCTTATCTTTTAAAAGATGATGACTCACCTAATGATTTAACAGAATGGATATCTACTGGTTCATCTACACTAGATCTTGCAATTTCAAATAGACCTAACGGAGGAATCCCTGTTGGCAGAATTACCGAAGTAACCGGTATGGAAGCCAGCGGGAAAACTCTCGTTGCTTCTCACATGTTAGCTGACACTCAAAAAAAGGGTGGCCTGGCAGTTTTTATTGATACTGAAAACTCAATAAATATAGAATTTTTAGAATGTATTGGAGTTGACGCTGCAAAATTACTTTATATTCAATTAGAAACTGTTGAAGATATATTTGAGACGATTGAAAGTATAGTTACAAAAATTAGAGAATCTGATAATAATAGATTAGTTACTATTGTTGTAGACTCAGTTGCAGCTGCAACAACAAAAGTTGAATTAGAAGCAGATTTTGATAAAGATGGTTGGTCAACAAGTAAAGCAATCATCATCTCAAAAGCAATGAGAAAAATAACTCAATTAATAGGCAGACAAAGAATCTGCTTAGTATTTACAAATCAGCTTAGACAAAAATTAGGTGTTATGTTTGGAGATCCCTGGACAACAAGCGGTGGAAAAGCATTGCAATTTCATGCTAGTTGTAGACTTAGACTAAAAGCTGCTGGTCAAATAAAAGCTAAAAACAATGGTATCGAAAATGTTATAGGAATAAAAACTATAGCACAAGTAGTTAAAAATAGAATGGGTCCACCCTTACGAAAGGTGAATTTTGAGATCTACTTTGATAGTGGTATAGACGACTTCGGTGGATGGCTACAAGTATTAAAAGACCACAAAATGGTTAGCCAGGGTGGAGCTTGGTATACATATAAAGATCCAGAAACTGATACAGAGATAAAATTCCAATCTAAAGACTTTGAAGACAAAATGCTAGGTGATCCAGAACTTAAAGAAAGACTATATAATCGAATGTGTGAAGCAATGATTATGAGTTATAAGAGTGGTAAACTTGGAATTGATGATATCGAAATAAGTGAGGAACCAGTTCCCACAGGTTAGACTTTCTACAAATAGTTATCAAATAATTTTTTTTCCTTAGCTTTTTTTATTATATTTAAACTATGATAGATAAAAAGTATATTTCAATATTCGAATCGCTAGATGAGAAAGCTCACAAGCAATCTGGCCCTAACGACAAGATTCTTCTTTGTGATGGCCTAAATACATTTATAAGAAGCTTTGTTGTCAATCCAACCATAAATGAAAACGGCATACACATAGGCGGAATATCTGGCTTCCTACAATCTGTAGGGTATGCAATTAGAAATATTAGTCCCACAAGAGTTATCATTTGCTTTGATGGAAAGGGTGGGAGCCAAAGACGAAGAAAGCTATTTCCTGACTATAAAGCACAGCGAAGGGTAGGAGCAGGAACAAAGCGAATGACTAGAGTAAATTCATATAACTCTGTGGATGACGAAAGAGTTTCAATGAAGCAACAGCTTTCAAGATTAACAGAATACCTTGAAACACTTCCTATAGATATAGTTGTAGTAGAAAATATAGAAGCAGATGACGCAATAGCATACGCAACAGAACAGCTTTTCCCCAATAGTGATTGTGTAATTATGTCAACCGATAAAGACTATCTACAACTAGTAAGTAATAGAGTATCTGTGTGGTCACCTACAAAAAAGAAATTTTACAATAAAGACTCCTTGCAGGAAGAATATGAAATACCAGCTTATAATTTTTTAATGTATAAGATACTAATGGGCGATAGCTCTGATAATATACCTGGTATCAAAGGAGTGGGGCTAAAAACCTTAAAAAAGAGGCTCCCAATAATATTTGATGATAAGATTGGTGTAGATGAGATAGTTAAATATGCCAATGAACATAGAGATGAAGCAAAGGTATTAGAACTTATTGCTGACAATAAAGATGTATTAGAGCTAAACTTTAAATTAATGCAGCTTTTTGATGTAAACATTTCTGGTGCGGCTAAAAGGTCAATAAAAAACCAGATAGATAAGAAAAAATCAAATTTAGTAAAATATAAATTTCAAATATTAATGTTAGAAGATATGCTAAATACAGCAATAAAAAATCCAGATATCTGGCTTAAAGAGACTTTTAAAAAGCTTGATGTTTATAGAAAGATGTTAAATGAGAAAATAGATGGGTGATAAACTTTCAGAATATGGCCATACCTTCCAGATAAAATTAATTGCTTCTTTATTTAATGATAGAAAGTTTTTACAACAGATATCTGATATTTTATATCCAGAGTATTTTGAGTCTGAACCCAATCAATTTATAATTGAAACGATTCTCGACTATAATAAACAATATAAAGATGTAGCTACACTAGATGTATTAAAAGTAAAACTACAATCTATTGACAATGAGGTTTTTAAAGCAACTGTAATAGATAGCTTAAAGCAGGCTCATAGGCATTTTGAGTCAAGCGATCTTGAGTTTATTAAAGAGCAAGCATTAGACTTTTGTAAGAATCAAAGTATAAAAAAGGCTATATTAGATTCTGTTGATCTACTTAAAAGTAGTAATTACGATAGTATAAAATCTAAAATGGATGAGGCAATGAAGGCAGGAATAACCCGAGATGTTGGCCATGAATATAATATTGATATCGATGATAGATATACTGAAAGTGCTAGGAAAACAATTTCAACAGGTTGGGAAGCTATTGATGAGCTCATGGATGGAGGTTTAGCTGCAGGAGAGTTAGGAGTATTTGTAGCCCCAGCTGGTATAGGAAAGTCATGGGCATTAGTAAATATTGGATGTAATGCTGCAAAAAAGGGATTGAATGTAATCCATTATACATTAGAACTAAACCAAGCTTACGTTGGATTAAGATATGATGCTGTAATCACAGGCATACCAGCTCAAAATTTAAAATATCACATTGAAGATGTTAAAGACAGAGTTGCAGAAATACCAGGCCAAATTACAATAAAATATTACCCTACAAAGGGTGCAACAACTCTTACAATAAACTCCCATGTTGAGAAGTGTTTGGCAAATGGATTCAAGCCTGATCTACTTATAGTAGATTATGCAGATTTATTAAGAAATAATGGTAACTCAAATATGGATATAAGATTACAACTTGGTAATATATATGAAGATTTAAGGGGGCTGTCAGGTGAATTAGAAATACCAATATGGACAGCATCTCAAGCAAATAGAAGTGCCTTGCAGGAAGATATAATTCAAGCAGATAAAATCTCAGAATCATATAATAAAATTATGACAGCAGATTTTGTAGTTTCATTATCAAGAAAGATTGAAGATAAAATGGCTGGCACAGGAAGATTGCATATTATTAAAAATAGATTTGGGCCTGACGGAATAACACTTCCAAGCAAGGCAAATCTTTCAAATGGTAAGTTTGATATATTTACTGAGACTAGTGTAGGGGGTCAAGAGGCAAATGCAGCAATGGAGCATGGAAAAAAGGCAACCAGAAAACTTTTAGCACAAAAGTTCTCAGAGTTGGAAGGTAAGAAAAATTCATGATATTTATATCTGAGGTTAGTTAACAGCTTAATAAAAACACAAAATGGGATTAATTTTATGTGTAGGTTACGTAAAAACAGTTTAGTAAAATATAAAAAAAATTAAAGGAGAGATCATAATGCATATTTCCAATAGGATTCTAAGCGAGATAACTGTGTACATGAAGTACGCCCGGTTTTTACCCACAAAAAAAAGAAGAGAGACCTGGGATGAATTAGTGACAAGAAATAAAGATATGCATATAAAAAAGTATTCTAAATTAAAAGATGAAATTGAAAGTGCTTACAAGCTTGTGTATGAAAAGAAAATTCTTCCTTCAATGAGAAGTATGCAATTTGGAGGTAAGCCTATTGAAATTTCTCCTAATCGAATCTACAATTGTGCATATCTTCCCATAGATGATGTGTCAGCTTTTTCCGAGACAATGTTTTTATTGTTAGGTGGAACTGGTGTAGGATATTCAGTCCAGAAACACCATGTTGAAAAGCTACCTCCGATTAATAAGCCCTATGTTAATAGAAAGAGAAGATTTTTAATAAGTGATTCAATAGAAGGTTGGGCAGATGCTATTAAAATGCTAATGAAATCTTATATGAACGGTAAGGGATCTAGGATTAAATTTGATTATTCCGACATAAGAGAAAAGGGTGCACCTTTAATTACTTCAGGTGGTAAGGCACCAGGACCACAACCACTCAAGGAATGTATATTAAAAATAAAAGGCCTATTAGAAAATAAAGAGGACGGAGACCAACTTACTACATTAGAAACCCATGACATTATATGTTATATTGCTGATGCAGTTTTAGCAGGGGGAATTAGAAGGGCTGCTCTTATTTCACTATTTAGTGCAGATGATCAAGAAATGATCTCTTGTAAAGCTAATAGTAGTAAGGGTAAATGGTATGAACTAAACCCCCAAAGGCAGCGGGCTAATAATTCAGCAGTTTTAATTAGACATAAAATTACTAAAGATTTTTTCTTAGATCTATGGAAGCGCATTGAATTAGCAGGATCTGGAGATCCGGGAATATATTTTAATAATGATAAGGATTGGGGAACGAACCCTTGCTGTGAGATAGCATTAAGACCGTTTCAATTTTGCAATTTATGTGAAGTGAACGTAAGTAATATTGAATCTCAAGAAGATTTTAACCAACGAGTAAAGGCAGCTGCCTTCATTGGAACTTTACAAGCCGGCTATACTGAATTCCATTACCTTAGGGAAATATGGCAAGAAACTACTGAAAAAGAGGCACTCATAGGAGTCAGTATGACAGGAATTGGTTCTGGTGTTGTTCTAGGATATGATATGATTAAAGCAGCAGATGTAGTTAAAAGAGAAAATTCAAGGGTTGCTAAACTCATAGGCATTAATAAAGCAGCTAGGTGTACAACGGTAAAACCTGCAGGCACCACTTCATTGGCTCTAGGAACCTCATCTGGAATTCATGCCTGGCATAATGATTATTACACACGCAGAATTCGAGTAGGAAAAAATGAGTCAATTTATAGTTATTTAGCAAATTCTCACCCTGAGTTAGTTGAAGATGACTATTTTAGAGCCCATGATACTGCACATATTATTGCACCACAAAAAGCACCAGATGGATCTATTCTTAGAACAGAATCATGTTTTGATTTATTAGAGAGAGTTAAAAAAGTAGCATCTGAATGGGTTAAATCAGGACATAGAAAGGGATCTAATACACACAATGTTTCTGCAACAATTTCAATTAAGCCAGAAGATTGGGAATTAGTAGGAGAATGGATGTGGAAAAATAGAGATTATTATAATGGTCTTGCAGTATTTCCACATTGGCAGGGAAATCAAGATCACACGCAGCTACCATTTGAGGACATCACAAAAAAGGAATATAATGAAATGATTAAATACTTAAGCGATGTAGATCTTAGAGACGTTGTAGAGGTAGAGGATCAAACAAATTTGGCAGGAGAACTTGCTTGTGCAGGTGGAAGCTGTGAGGTCATATAAGAAAAATTTTTTTTATTCAAGAAAATTTGTTATATTTAAACAATAGAAAAGTGTTATGAAAAGTAATAAAAATTACATCTTGGGCGGTGGCCCGGCAGGATTAGTTGCAGCATATTTTTTAAAAGATCATAAGGTTATAGATAAAAATCCATTAGGCCAATTAAATACACCATTCGTTCCTGGCCCAAGACTATTACAATACACACCTGATATGTTGAAGCTTATTAAAAGTGTAATTCAAGAGTCAGGATTAGAAAAATCTATTAAACCAATAATAGTTACAGCAATTATCGGGTATGAACAGGACGGCCAATATGCAACAAAGCCTACTGTAGATTTTAAAAAAAAATATACTAAATTAACTAGAGATAAAGATAGAAAAGAAGATAGCTATCTTTCTGAGGGGAAAACAAAAATAAGGCATATCGTATTTAAGGATTTAAAAGAAGATAGCTATGTATTTTTCTTCAAAAGGCTTAAAGGGTTATTAGAAGATAGAAATCAAATTATAAAAGCAAGTGTAATTGAAATTAAGAAAATAGAAGGCCAATATACTATTATATATGAAGATGAGAATGCTAAAGGAGTAATAACACAATGTAATAATCTTATTAGTACACTTAACTTAAAAATACTGCAAAAGTTATATCCTAATTTAGTCTCTAGAATGAGCAAAGCAATACCTAATTTTAATCTCGACACAACAACTAAAAGTTTTTATAAATGCGCCTATAACAATAAGGCAGACATAACTTTAAGGTCAAAATTTGACTATATTTACTCCATATCGGGATTATATACTAGAAAAACATACTTCCCAGAATATATTGTGTATGAATCCTCCCGCGTGATATTAGATAGCCTAAGAGAACATAAGATTGAAGGAAATGAGGTTAAAATGAAAGTTGAAGACCTTCCTATTCAAATAAAAAATAGCATGAAATTAGATCAATTTGAAGGAATAAAATTTTTAGGAAGATATGCCGAGTGGAACCACAAAATAAAATTAAATGAAGTAGTTGAAAGCTTAGTAAACATAAAAAAAGAAGAACTTTATGCAATTTGAAGAGTTATATAGAATCCAAGAAGAATTTACAGAAAAATTCTTTAGAGAAAAATACAATCTTTCACCAGAAGATATAAAATCTAATAAAGATAAGAAAATATATTGGAATAAAGATTATATTTTAATGCTTATAAAAGAAGCAACTGAGATGTTAGACGAAATCGACTTCAAAAATCATGTATCAAAAGATACTGACGATATAGAAGACAATTTCTTAGAAGAGGGCATAGATGTCTTAAAATATCTACTTGGAATTTTTGTAATAAATGGATTCACGGCTGATGATATTATTTCTAAGTTTCGGGATAAATCTAAGGTTGTCGAAGCAAAATTTAGACAAGAGAAATCTATAAATGAGATAAAAGCAAAAAAGGACCCTATTGTATTTATTGATATTGATGGGATATTAGCAACCTGGCCGAATAATTACATTGATTTTGTGAATGCTAAGTTAAATAGGCATTACAAAACTTTACCAGAATTAAAGGCTGATGTAGATAAAAAATTACAGTATGAATTAAAAAATGAATATAGGTTAAACGGAAGCAAAAAAGACTTAGGAGTAATTGAAGGAGCAAAGGGATTTTTAGATAGGCTAAAAAAGGATAATTTTAATATTGTTTTATTGACTGCAAGACCCTATAAGAAATATTTTAGAATATATTCAGATACACTTGAATGGTTAAACAAACATGGGCTTAAATATGACTGTATAATATTTGATGAAGAAAAAGAAAAGTATATTATTAATAAATTTTATAAGAAAAATGTTAAATTTATAGTTGAAGATCAAATTGATAATGCTAAGAAGCTTTCAGAAAATGGATTTAAGGTATACTTAAGGTTTAATGCTAAACTATATAAAGATAAAACAACAATAGATGATATTAAAGACACATTAAAGTCTACTAATATCACAGTAATAAAAAGCTTAAGGGAGATATTTGTATGTCATTACGTATAAAAGTTATAAATAGATCAGGAAATAATCTACCAGAATATGGATCTTTACACGCTGCAGGTTGTGATGTAAGATCTTCTGCAGATGTAAGTATTTACGGGGGACAAAGAGCTCTGGTCAAAACAGGCTTATTTGTTGAAATACCAGAAGGTTATGAGATACAAGTTAGACCCAGATCTGGATTGGCTTATAAAAATGGTCTTACAGTTCTGAACTCACCCGGAACAATTGACTCAGATTATAGAGGAGAAATTGGTGTGATATTAATTAATCACGGTGAGACCCCTGTACGACTTGCAAAAGGTGAGAGGATTGGTCAATTAGTCTTAAATAAAGTTGAACAAATTGAGTGGGAAGAAAATTTAGAATTACAAGAGACAGAGAGAGGCGAAGGCGGTTTCGGCTCAACAGGAACAAATTAAAATTGATGAAGGAGGAAGTTAAATTCACAATATGTTTCTACGAAGATCCAGCTGCTTTACAAGAGATAGAATTTTGGGAAAGTTTGGTCGAAGATAAAATAGTAGAATTTGACAAATCAAGTAAATTTTTAAGCTATCTATTAAATAAAGACAAGCACTATGAGCTTGTTTGTTGTATGCCCTTAGACGTATTGGTACACCAGACAATAAGTGGTATAACAAATATAGTTAAAAATTCATTATATCAAGTTACATCAACTAAAGAACATACAGATCTAAAAAAAAGCTGGTATAAAGTTTTAATATTTGGAAAGGTCAATAAAGATCAGCTCCTTCCCCTCGAAAGATTCATGACACTGTATAATTTATAGTACATAAAATGTTAATAACTTTCGCAAAATAGTTCGTTAGAAATTTTTTTTATTCAAGAAAAATGATTATATTTATATATAAATAACAACCAAACAAGACTCGAAATGAACTTTAAAATTACAACTCAAGAAGAAAAAAATGAAACTTTAATGTGGATCTCAGATCTTTATAAAGACGTTCACGGAATTAGACCAAGAGGTTATAATTTCC
>Ga0080013_1006190_pt1 | contig 10763 bp, 1 predicted proteins | sample ETNvirenome_6_85_FD_69236 | JGI IMG/M metagenome (GOLD analysis project Ga0080013, IMG submission 69236) | Marine viral communities from the Pacific Ocean - ETNP_6_85 (SPADES assembly) (version 2) | ecosystem: Environmental > Aquatic > Marine > Oceanic | place: Pacific Ocean | collected 2013-06-19
ACAACTCCCTACTTCTCCTTTCTGTTGAGTTGACAAGTTCCCGATCAAGGGGCCTATACACCGGGCTACTCACTTGTGGTTCTCCCCTATCATCTCTCGTGAATCCAATTAGAGCCTCAACCCTATTGACGTGTTCGAAATTTAGATAGAAGAAGTTAGATAATGATTCGCTTCTCATGATGTCTAGGCCGTTCTGGTCGTACTTAGTTAGCCAATTAGTGGCCACGATTGGGCCGTCTGTTAAAAACAAAGATTTCAACTGGTTTGGCATCTCGTTAAAGAAGGTGGCCTTGAGGCGATCGCCGTTTTCCTTTGAGTCAAAAAATTTACTAACTACGTTTGTGGGGCCGGAGAGCTTCTTGATTGACGGACGATCTCTTTCAGAAAATAGGCCGCGGCCTGAGCCTATCAGCCGCTGAATTAGTAGGTTTTGGAAACTATTGAACTCTTCTGATGCGTCGGGAACCATGACATCCTCCACATTTAGGTCGTCTATGGTGGTCTTTTCTGTTGCAAATTTCGTATTGGGGCCCAGAGGTTCTGTCACCGGGATCCCTCCGGACTCGTCCTCGTTGTCCCCGTCTGTCAAAGCACTTATTTTTTCTTCTTCTATAAGCTTGGTGGGAGAAGTGGTCACAATCCCCGTCGTCGCGAGGATCACAGAGTTCGTATTAGAAAGGAAAAACGCTTCTTCGCTAATATTCGATTTTGCTGGGTCGTATCCCGCGCCTAAATTTAGAGGGGGCGTTAGGTCAAATTCGGGCGAAAATGGATCAGTTTTTATAGCCATCTTCTTGGATGGAGAATCTATTCTCGGATTCATAGCAAGTCGGATAGAGATCAGGCGATCATATTGTGAATAATTATACAAACTATCACCTCGATCGAGGAGAGAAAGTGACATAACGGGACCTAAGAAGATCTTAGATGGGGTTAGAAATGAAAAATAATTTGTATTTAAGTTTAGGCCCGTATTAATTCCGGATGGCAATCGCTCGTTGGCCCCGAGGCCCGAGCTAATAAAATATTTTGAGTGTTCTTTTCCGAACCTAGTTTTTAGCTCTTGGTTGGTTATCTGTTTGTGACCAGCGTTCTTATGTGAACCAAATTTATTAAAATAAGCGTACCCGACATTACGGAGGGTATTGCTACTTAAGGTTGCTTTAAACCTCTTCTGGACGCTGACGATGTTGGTCGGGAGGCGACCCTTGTAAGCTCTTGTCTTATCATTAAAATCAAGCTCTGTTACAAGATATGCCGTGTTGCTTGGTCTGCTCTCGTTGATACCGGAGGTGCCCATTGCTCTCAGGATTTGAGACTCAAGAGAATTGATCATTTCTATGGTCGTTTGGATGCCGTCGACCGTGCCGGTATCTGGCCTTACTATAGAGTATAAAATATCTGCGAGGTTGAGTGCGTCTCGGTTCGGCAAGCCCGTGATATTCCCTAAAACGTCTACATAAGAAGCAATTGCATTGTTCCAAGGCAAGTTTGCCACGCTATTCCTAACTATCTGTTGCCTCGCTGCCTTGGTTCTCCCAAGAACCGTGCGGGGACTTGGGATGTTGTATTCTTTATTGAGCATGTCAATGAAAGATTTAGTATATTCACCTGTATCAGGATCACTATTGCCGGGCTTTGTTGCAAAACCCTGATACTCTATCAATAAATTTTTAGCCTGTGTTATTTTTTCTAGCATGTTCTCTGCGAATAGTTTGGTTCCATCTATTAACTCTAGGACCACACTATAGGAATAAAAGCCGTCTGTGACACGATCCATACTTAGGTCAGAAACTGTAAATGTCCTTACCCCTATCCCGGCGTTTCCAAGATTTAGGGCGGCCTCCCTAATGGATCCTACTTGCACCTTTTCAGCATCCTCATCATAAGAATTAGAAGGCTTTGTTAGTACAATCGGTTCGCCGAGTGAAAGAGTTGTTGTAGATGCTTCAGCTATCAACTCTGTTCTATTTTCAAAATTTGCTAAATCATTTTGGCCGCGGATAGCACCTTTAACAACTCTATTTCGATATATCTTAATACTACTTATTTCTGACAGTTCACGGAGGTCCTTCATCGCTAAGCGATCTGCCTTGGCTCCGAGGGCTCCGAAGCGCATCCTTTCTCTTATGAGTTTGTCAAAGTTGATATGAAAAGACATGTGAACATTATCATTCCGGTCTTTGGAATATTCAGGCTCAGAAATATATGCACTCTTCATAATCTTTTTGTGTTTCTGTGATCTGTGCTTGCTAGGGCGTCTTTTTGTACTGCGGGCCTTATAAGGTTTTAACAAAAGCTTTGAGGTTTTAGCACGGTCGAGGATCCTGAAATCTTGAAGGAGCTTGTTGGGAACTTTCTTTTGCCTCAACGCAGAATGGGGATTACCAGTGTGGAATGCGCCGGCCATGAAGGTCTGGCTTGGCCTATGGTAATGGACGGGGCCGGCCCAAACTTTTCCGTTGGGAAGCATAAAAATGTTAGATTGCTCCACAGGAGAGCCGGCGTTCAACACCACTTGGCCAACAAAACTTCCGAATAAGAAGCGTCTAGACGATTCTGTTGACACCTTCTTCTTCCTGCCGTATTCACTTAGATCGACAAACATCCCTGCAAACACTGCCAGATGCTTTGGATTGGGCCGATATACCTTAAAAGTTACCTCATAACTAGCACTGTAAATTGTGCGGCCATCCACCACTTCTTTGCGGTACGAATAGATCTTTTTCTTATTCATCTTTCGTAATGATATAATTTGTTCTTTTAAGCCGTGGGAGGCTTTGAAACGATCAATATTTTCTTCGGTGAGGCCTCGCTGCCTTAGATTATTGGTGATTTGTTGTTTTGTGCTAAGAAGAACTCTAAGGTTCATACTGTTTAGCAACTCTTCGTTCTCAATCCATGTAGGCTTATTGTTGTCCCTGATGTAATCCTTAATAACAATCTCTGCATTTACTACAAGAAACTTACCGGCTGCAACCAGCTCAAATTGCTCCGGGTCTTTGGGGCGATATTTCTTCTTGCCAAACTGATTTTTTTCTAAATAATACTGCTGGTCTTCATCATAATGGCGCGCGTCTCCGGGGTCCGACAAACTTTTGTGCGAAATAGAGACCTTCTTTATATAAGCATTTGGAAGAACAGTATCAAAAATACCTGAAAAATCTACATTGGGTGTCATCTGTGAGTTCCTAATACAATAAGTAGTTCTCTATTAATAATCTGGGCAATTGTCGGGCAGCGTGTCTGTCCCATAAATGTCGGTATTGTATACGTCATGGAGGTCTGGACAGTTGAGATCCAGATCATTAAAGAAGTTGGACGACTTGAGGCTGCTAAGGGACTTACAAATAACATTTTGGTCAATTTCGTTGTCTACGTTGATATTAAAAAAGTATTCAACATAGGTAGGGTCTAACTCGGGGGGTTTTCCGTTAATGCGGCCGGCTAAGATCTCAGCATCTCTTTGATCTATCATTCGATTATCAACAACATTCTGAACGGGCTTGACAAAAGAGAGTGGTTCAAGCACTGGCTCTCCTAAATTACCAACTCCCCCCTTTATCTCATACACTTCAATATCAAAATTTTCATGATCAAAAGTAGCATTTTCCTCTTCTATCACAAAAATAAGCTGATCTGGGCCAACGTAAACTGAGGAACCGTCTTCGTATGTTACGGACGGCGTCAATGCAGGGTCAACTTCAAATTTGGGCTCTGTTCCGCGGGCTTCGGCACTTATCTTAAATTCTATATCAAGATCTATCTGCGGAATCTCAATCAGTTGCTGAGAGGTATTAGTTGTGGCGCCGGCGGCAACATTTGTTGTTCTGGCGGCGCCGGTGATGTTATATTCTAAATTTTTAATTTCACCATCTATAAATCTGATTTTATATGCGGGCGTCTTTTCGGAGTCAAGCGTTGTGGACCCCAGACTTAATGGGAGAACAGTGAGTTTCTCGTAGACGCCGAGCCTCACCCTATCTTCTATGTCGTTTGTTCCATCATATAGGAACTCGTCGCGACCCGTAAAGTTAGCCTGTGTTCTAAAGTATGGTGTTTCTTCCTGTATTCTTCCCTCGATATCATTCTTGGCTTCGGTGGTGACGCCTGCGTGGGAATAGTCATAAATTATTCCATCATCGAAAAATGCATAGTAGGCCGGCTTCCACAGACCTTGGGATAAAGAGTGTCGACCGTATTTGGTCAACTGAACATCTAAAACTTCTTCTTTCGAATTAAAAAATCTCATTTTATTCCTCCTTTAATCTATAAGCTTTGAGGGGTTTTTGGCGGCGCCGAGACTCGGGGCGACCGATCCGTCGCCGGCGTCGGCTTTGGAGGCGAAGGTTTTGGTGGCAACATCAGGGTCGACTCCGCTGTATGCGCCGGCTTCCCCGTGTTGCGTCAATATTTCGTTTCTTGACAAGAGGCTGTCGTCTGCGCCAGCGCCTCCGAAGCCGGCTCCCTGAATATCGTCTAGGGTGAGTTTTTGATCAAGGCCCGGTGGGCGACCCTCACCGGGGCCATAAAGATCGGTGTCGAGAAATACGCTGCGTTCGACAATGCTACCAGCCGTAGAGTCAGAGCCTGCTTCACCTCTTGCTGCGAATGCCAAGGCTTCGGCGTCCGTGAGGGCCTTATAGCCAATCTTTCTTTCGGCTTTAATCTTCTTAAACTGGATCGACGTATCAATCTTGGCTAACTCAACCAGTGAGCAAAAATCGTAAGGCCAGTTATCAGTGTAGAAGGGCATTTTTGGGGCGTGGCGCAGGGTTTTGGTAAAATAGTCGCGGCCGGCGCGCTGCTTAACCTTGAACACCATCCACTGTATTTCTTTATCTAAATCAATATAGGGCATCGGAGTATCAAAGAACTGCGATTTGGCCGTCTCTTCAATATCCGACATTAACTCATTTGCCAAGAGTTCATGAGAAATTGTGGAATACGATGACACCGCTTCTGTAGCGATTTTTGGCGCGACGTTTTGCCAGATCTTTGATAAATCATTTGTATCAAATTCTTGTTTAAATTCAAACACATACATTGCTACAGGAGTGACCGATGGGTTATTAACAAAATCAAATGTCGCTGGGAACACGTATTTTCTTTGGGCGTCCACCAGATTCCGATAAGACAAACCCGACACCTCAGTTTCTGGAGCGTTTATGTTAAATGTCTCATAGAACCTTCTTTCTCCGTCGACTAGCCTAAATGGTACGGCTACCACTGCTTCGAAAAGAGTTCTTTTGCTCCTTACTTTACCAAGGCGGACCGGTGTGGTGTCGAAACCACACACATCAATAAGGGATTGTACGGTCGGTATTTGATATGAGGATCCGGATCCAACCGGGACACTATATCCGTTATAATAAGTCTTGGCCTCTGTCGAGTTATTTACATAAGGACTCTTGTTTCTGGCCGAGGATTGGCCGGCGATGTCGGGGACGAGAGAAGCACTTGGATGAGTAGAAAGCCACTGTGAAGGGATGTCAGTGACTTGAATCACCACCCCTTCTTCGTCTTGTGGCAACCTACCAAACTGATGCCACATCCCGCGAGGAATAGCAACGTTGGCCTTGGGGTCGTCGGTCACAGTCATTGTTCCGTTCGACGATGTTACGTGGTTAAAATTAAGCATTGGAGTTTCGAACTTGGTCCGAATACTCCACTTTCTATCGCTGTCAGGAAGATCAACATTGAGATCTTTGTTAAAGATATTTAAACAAGAGTCGAGATGCATTGCCCACTCGTTCGCAAAAGGTCCCGATGCGGGCCCGATCCTAACAACGTGTCCGTTAGTTGGAACACTGGCCGAGTTCACATGATAGGAAGAATTTGAAATGTATCTTAAACTCTCTTGATCGTACCGCCACTTCCTAGTAAAAGAGCCGGCGAGAGGTATTTGAGTGGCTGAAAAAGATAACGCGTCCGTGTCGGTGGCCGAACCACTAACTTTGAACAATTGTTCACTTGGCGTAGCAAAGATCTCTTCAAGGGTTGGTTTATAGGCCATACCATCTTCTGCGCCCTGATATTTGAACAAATGCGGGGGAGTTGCAACAAACTGGGTTTCGAGGCCTCTTGGCCAGAAAATAATATCGAACCAAGACTCGCCATCATAATATGGAGGAGTATGAGATCCATAAATACCGTTAGAGGGCGTAAAATCATAAATTGTTCCGGGCCAGCGATCGCGGCCAGTGGCTGTCCACTGATCGAATGAGCCGCTACGGTATAGGCCGACTGGGGGGCCAAATGCGGCCGGCCTACTGTACATTGTGAAAGTTTCTCTCGGGGTTGCATCAACCTCTGCGCCTGTGTCATTCGTTTCTCCGGTAAACGGATTTGTGGCGCCATTGGCAACAATAACGGGCACATTTTGAGGTACTTCAAAGTTGCCCCACGAACCGCTGGAGAGTTTGGCATTTTCTTGTGAGCGAAACATTTTTATGCGCATTCCATATGGTTGGCCCGGCTTGACCGACTTAAATTGGCTTTGCGGCAATGATTCAATTTTTGAAAGTTCACCGTTCTTTAGGAAGAAATTGATGTTTTCTGCTAAAAAGTTATTCATCATCTTTCTGTATCTTGTACCGCCGGTCCCATCCCAAGCTATGGCGCACTGCAACTGCGCGTAGTCGGAAGGTTCATCGTCTCCTATGTGAACGTTTGCAAGGTGGCCCTCTGGGTTCGCTAGCGCCTCAAAGGGTATTCTCTTATCCCAGCCATCAAAATGATCATGAATGAAGTCGGTGGCCAAAACACTAGCAGTATGAGTGCTGGAGAAGAGGGCAAACGATGAGGTGAAGTAAGAAACCTTAGGATCATAAACTGCAATGCCGTGAGGGTCATAAGTAGAACCCCTTTTTGGCTGGTCGACGACGCCGTCGGCTATGGACGGGGTTGCATTTGCGCGCAAGGTGGGATAATCAACAGCAACGCCAGCTTTAATAGTGTTATACAAAATCCCGGGAGCAAAAAGTGGCTTAAGGAAAGCTCTAAGGCTGGCACCGTCGGACGTATTAACTGCGAATCGGTTAAGTGACCCACTATAGTCTATCACAAACTGATTGGCCATTTGGATGGTTCTTTCAGCAGGATAAAATCCGTCATAAGGGACGAACTTTTTAATTGCCTTGCATTTCATTTTAATGGTGTGTGGGTCTACAATGCCTTCATGATCTTTTTTAATTATCTCAAAGTATTTTAAGAAATCAGAAGTACTAAAGACAGAATAGAAATTATCTTCGGAACTGTTCTGTGGCACTGTCGACCCGGTGGGCGTCCCTACAACAGTGAACAATTTTTGGTTTTCTATTAAGAAATCGTCTTGATTGTTCTTATAATAGCTAAGGTGATCAGTGATTCTATATTCTGGGATGATCGAGTAGCCCTTGCCTTTGCTCCTGATGTCTGCGATAAAACTATCATAAGAGTCATAAAACGGATTGCCGCTTGTCGACGCGGAAGTGAACACACTAGATGTTCCTTCATACTGGCCAGCGGTGCTAGCGGCTTCCCAGAGGGCTTCGCCGCGGAACAATGATGCAGTTGGTATTAATGCTGCGGCCTCATAGCCGGAGCCTGCCGAACTTGTCATCTCTTTGATTTCCATCCCCCATCGGGGCGCAATTGCGCCTGTGGCCGGGTAGACCTGTTTTCTAGCGTACAGAATGCCGGGAGACGCTTGGGACGCGGTGCCGGCGTGGACGTGAACATACTCATTTTGAAGTTCGCCGGGGATGTGACCTGAGGCGTTGTTAACGGCGCGCCCGGATGCGCCGGCGGGGAAAGTAGAGGGGGTGTGCGTGAAGGTAGTAAAATTTTCTTGTGCGTCGAGAGACCAAGCGCTTTGTGTGGGAGCGATGGCGTTGGCAGAATTTCTAGGTTTTTTAGAGGCACCCTTTGTGGTTCTATCTGCCCTTGCGTCCCTCCAGAAATTATTTTCATAGGCTGTGCGGCCGCGGATTTCAGATTTATAAGAGTTCTTCTTGGCCGGATAAATAGTTTCTGTATACTCTAGCGATACCAAAAAGTCAATCGGAGCTGTTGAGTCATCTTTGCGTTTTTTCCCATAAACGTTTAAGAGTTCTCTATAGGCCGGATCTGAAAATTGTGCCTTAACTCCTACAGCCTCATTAAACTGAACATCAGAGAAGAACAATAACTTATTACCATAACTGGATTTCAGCATTGTCTCTTGCATTATTGGAACGCCGTCATTTGTTTCGCCCGCTTGAACTGCAAGCTTATATAAGAGGGGGTGTTGCGACTCGTCAAGAGGGGCGCGGGAGGAAGTAACTGTACTACCAAATCTAACCGGCACAGTGGTAGTACCATTATCACTACCCTTGCTTACAACAATCGGTTCTGCCGTGTTTTGTGTATGTGATAAGATGTTGTTCTCGCGATAATATCGTGCTAACTTACCTTGCCCAACTCTTATTTGCCTCCAAGTGTTGTATCCGTATGGCCCTTGGCGACTGTTTACCACTAGGTTACAAGTAGCCGCGTTGCCAAGACCAAAGAGGTGGTTCCCGAGGGACGAGTTGAGTTCCCAACCTTGGGTCTGAGAAGATGCGGTTATAGTATTTATAATAACGCTGCTCATCCCCACAAAGTCTTGTTGGCCGGCAACCGCACTATTCAGGTCGCTCGCAGATACAAAGTTAATTGCACTTATCAGGCCGGAAGAAGAAGATACATGGCCATCATATGGGAGATAACCAACAATAGGTTGAGTTAATGAGGTATACGATGCTGTTAACCAAGCATACTGAGTATCTGACCGAGGAATCATGTGCTGGACATAGTAGTTGTCGAAAATCGTGCCGGTTGCTGGGGATCCCACGGAACCAGTCAGTACTCTGTGGAGTGGGTTACGATTGACCTTGTGGAAACTGGCAGTTATGTTTGTTGAGTAATCAAGCGCAGAGACGGAGGAGCCCGAGCGGAGACCAAACTGCGCGGTGTGCTCTTTTAGCAGAGTCCCCAACGGGTTACGAACAGTTGTGTTTCTGTAGTTTAAGCTGTTGTACGGGCTCATCTCGGCTGCCTCAAAATCGAGGCCCGGGCCACCTTGGTTATCTCCCGATGTCTCTGGGCCTCCGGGTGCCGAGAAACGGTTAACGATAACATGTTCGGTGCGGATTCTGGTTGGCTTCGCATAATCAGTAACATGGTCTATATAACCCATCTCGTCTGCGGGAGGGCCTACCACCGTAAATGAGCCAGTACCTTCCGCCTTGACAAAAGCGGCATTATTCGTTAGCCGGCCCGTTGTGCTAACAATTTCGTATCTCTTACTAAAGTTACCCATCGCGATGGTGCCAGCGGAGCCAGTTCTGTGCTTGATGTTTTTAATATTAACTGGGCGTTTTGCTATTTCGTCTCGGCGATAGTTGGGACGAGTAGAAATGCCACTAACAACGCTTGAGTCGGCGGCTACAAAAGTAGTACGGGTTGAGGGCTCTTCGAGGTGCCATGCTTCGGCACGATTTGCCCTCGTACTTGGGCTTGACCCGGTATTTAAATCTGTATGCCTGTGGCGATGGCCGCCGACATGTTGACTAGTAAAGGGGCCCTGCATCGGAACTTCATAATTATCGCCGTAAGAATCATTATGATAGCCCGCGAATTCGATGCCTGTTTCAGCATCGGGGCCAGCGGTTCCGGCGCCTGCATTGTCAGTTTGCCACCCCTGTCCATAACCACCTGCTGGTGAGACCGAAGAACTGTACGCCACAAAGGGAGTAAGATACTTAGAGCCCCCTAGGGGTTCTGCGACATTCGTTGCGGATCCAGCGAAAACTGACGGTACAGGTCTTTTTTCCTGTTTCATCACGGGTCGAAGTTCAGCAGATGCTACATCAGGGTTGGCACTCTTATCTATTCTGACGTTTTGTGCTGATTCATTTTTTGGAAGCGCCGGGATAATCGCGTCAGGCTTGAGACCTCTTGGGTAATTATAGCCACCCCCGATATCGGGAGAAATAGCAGCACCTAACTTCACAGGTCTTGCAAAGCGTCTGACCGCATATACCGAGCCACTATAAGACGTACCGGTCGTAGTATTAAGATTATCCACACTAGCCGAGTTGAAACTGAGGATGATGTCGTTCAACTGTTGTCTGGCGTCATCGATCGTCGCAACAGTATTAAATGCTACGTTATCTCTCTCTGCTCTCTCTTTCCACCATAGAGCGTTCGTCAGTTGTGGTCTTGTCGCGTCGGTGGTGGCCACCGCATCTTCAACGACGCCACTGGTTGCATTGCCTTGAAAAGCAGTCATGGTGGCATTATTAGAGCCGATCTGATCAGGAATGGTATAGTTTGGGGCAGTTCCGGTAGCATTATCGCCCATTCTCCACCACGAAACTAAGTTGGCCACGGCAGAATGGGTTTTTAAATTAAGCGTTCGGGCCGAATTATAAAGCTCTGAAACCTCTGCCGCTGATAATTCCTTATTAAAAGCTGCTATTTCATCAATAAACCCATCCGCGACATTAGTGGTAAGTCCGGACCATTTTCGACCTATGACAAGATCGGCGCTGGAGTTGGACATGGCAGTATAGGAGCCGGGGTCGAGGCCGGCGCTGTCTTCGAGAAGCGAACCATTTACATAAAGTTTTATACCGGACGCTGCCCTAGAGCCATCATAGGTTCCGCAAACATGTTGCCATACGCCTTCCGTGAGGGTGACATTGGTTTGCGCGATATAATCATCAGTAAACCCGGCGCCGTCAGCGATTATGAAAGTC
>Ga0080013_1006191_pt1 | contig 10763 bp, 8 predicted proteins | sample ETNvirenome_6_85_FD_69236 | JGI IMG/M metagenome (GOLD analysis project Ga0080013, IMG submission 69236) | Marine viral communities from the Pacific Ocean - ETNP_6_85 (SPADES assembly) (version 2) | ecosystem: Environmental > Aquatic > Marine > Oceanic | place: Pacific Ocean | collected 2013-06-19
TAAAGTTTTAAAACAAGCCGTCTCTAAAGAACTCGCACAGTTTGTGTATACCTACTTTTTAAATAAAAGAAGAGTGGCCAGATTCTTTTTTGATATTAAATGGATTAATCCTTTTGCAGAAGAGTGGGGAACATGGAGCGATGAACAGATTCCTAATACTTATTCCCACTATTGTGACATTGCGATGGATACTTTACTTCAAGGCCTTCATAAAAAAATGGAAAAAGAAACAGGGTTTAAATTACAACCCGCTTATTCCTATGCACGAATCTATAAGCAAGGAGATATTTTACACAGACATAAAGATCGTTACTCTTGTGAAATCTCTACCACATTAAATTTAGGAGGAGATCCTTGGCCTATTTATTTAGAACCATCTGGTAAAACTGGAATGGCTGGAGTAAAAGTAAATTTAGATCAAGGAGATATGCTTGTTTACATGGGGTGTGAATTAGAACACTGGAGAGATCCTTTTCCTGGTAAAGATTGTGGGCAAGTTTTTCTTCATTATAATGATAAGACGAAGAAAACGGCTAAAGACAATCTCTACGATACACGACCTTTTTTAGGTCTTCCTGCTTGGTTTAAAGGTTTTAAGTTGCCTCCAAAGAAGAAATAAGATATAATAAAGATCGGCGTGGGGGATTCTTTCCACCACAAAGGTCTTCTACGCCTCTTCATAAGCAGTTGAAATCCCCATAGATCTAGTATAATTTAAACTTAAACGGATTTTTCTATGCTACAAAAACTAGGTTTTACACCCGGCTTTAACAAACAAGTCACATCTACAGGTGCCGAAGGTCAATGGACTGGAGGTGACTATGTACGATTTAGATATGGCTCTCCTGAAAAAATAGGGGGATGGCAACAGTTAGGGTCCGATAAACTCACAGGAGCCGGTAGAGCTCTTCATCACTGGGATGATAACGCTGGTGTTAAATACGCAGCTATTGGTACGAATAGAATTTTATATGTCTATTCCGGGGGTCAATTTTATGACATTCACCCTATCCGAACTACGATTGCGGGTTGTGATTTCACAAGTACCTCTTCAGAGAAGACAGTAACCATAACTTTCCCAAGTCCTCATGGACTCATCGATGATGACATTGTGTTAATGGAATCCGTAAGTGGAGTCACAGCGGTGGGTTCTACTTATAACGATGCTTCCTTTGAAGGAATAAAATTTATGGTGACTTCCGCACCCACGGCGACCACAATTACAGTGACGATGGCAACCACAGAATCAGGAACCCCATTGAGTAATTCAGGAAGTGCCACAGCTAAATGTTATTATACCGTTGGACCGGCTCAACAACTAGGAGGTTATGGATGGGGTACAGGAACTTATTCTGGAACGGCTTCAGGACCCGCAACCACGACGCTGGCAACAGGTCTCGCAGCTGATGCTGGAGTTACTACGGTAGTGTTAGCCGACTCTTCAGCTTTTCCAGCTTCAGGAGAAATTAGAATTGGAACAGAAGACATTGGTTTCACGGCTAATGATACTGCAACGAATACTTTAACCGGAGGCCCCAGAGCCGCGAACGGAACCACGTTAGCTTCCCATTTATCGGGAGCTACGGTTACTAATATTTCTGAGTATGTAGGATGGGGAGATCCCTCTTCTGCTGACTATACGATTGATCCAGGCTTATGGATTTTTGATAACTATGGTACAAAATTAATTGCTCTTATTTATAATGGAGCGTGTTTTGAATGGGATGCAGCAGCAGCGAACCCCACAGGACAACGGGCAACCGTTATGTCTAATGCCCCCGCAGCTTCACGACATGTTTTAGTATCACCAACGGATAGACACTTAATCTTCTTTGGTACTACTACGACGACTACAAGTTCCTCTACTCAAAATGATATGTTTATTCGATTCTCGGATCAGGAAAGTATTAATGACACGGATTCTTATACGGTAACCGCTAATAATACCGCAGGTACACAAAGACTTGCAGATGGCTCTAAAATTATGGGGGCTATTAAAGGGAGAGATGCGATCTATGTTTGGACCGATACTTCTATTTATCTCATGAGATTTGTAGGAGCTCCTTTTACCTTTTCTTTTGAACAAGCAGGAACGAACTGTGGTTTAATAGGAAAAAATGCAGCGGTAGAAGTCGATGGGACGGCCTATTGGATGTCGGAAAATGGATTCTTTCAATACTCAGGTCAACTTCAATCTATCCCATGTTTAGTAGAAGACTATGTTTATGATGGTTTAAATTCTACTCCACGAGATCTCGTTAATGCTGGACTTAATAACTTATTTGGAGAAGTCAGTTGGTACTATTGTAGTACGGGTTCAGATGTTATTGATCGGGTAGTAACTTATAATTATTTAGAAACAGCTATTGCGAAGAAGCCAGTATGGACCACAGGAAGTTTACCACGTACGGCTTGGTCTGACTCAGCTGTATTTGATAAACCTCATGCCTGTTACTATAATAATGCCGATGATGCTTCTTATGATGTCGTAGGGAATACGGATGGAACTACAATCTACTATGAACAGGAAACAGGGACCGATCAAGTTAATGCTGGAGGAGTTATTACTGCAATAGCAGCTAACATTCTTTCAGGGGACTTTGATATTACTCAGAAACGAGCAGCTTCGGGACAAATAGTAGGCATGCCAGATTCCAGAGGAGACGGGGAATACATTATGAGAATTAAAAGAATGATTCCTGACTTTATTAGTCAAACGGGAGATACTCAAGTGACCTTAATGTTGAGAAATTACCCTAACAACGCCGCAGCAAGTTCTCCATTAGGACCCTTTACAATCACAAGTTCCACTGCTAAAGTGGATACACGCGCAAGAGCACGAGGAATTGCGTTTAAAGTAGCAAACACTGGCTCAAGTGGAGGGGCATATCAGGCCCAAGACTGGAAGCTAGGAACATTTAGACTGGACATACATCCAGACGGGAGAAGATAATGGCAAGCTATACTACTAACTTTTTATGGAATCATCCTAAACCTGGAGATGGTCTATATAATTATTCAGACGGAATGATCAACACACCGGACACTCCGGAGACATTGAATTTTACTAAAAATCAACTTCCTGTTATTGATACTTCGAACCCCCAAGTTAAGCAAGCGGGTATGTTCCCTCCTAACTTCTGGACAGGTGTAGGAAGTCTTTGGGGTATAGGAGATATGGCAGCAAATAAATATAAGAATTGGATGGGTAATTATGATCTTGCAAATAGAAATAATTTAAATTTAGAAAACTACATAACTCTAGACGGCACAACACCTGTTATTAATGAAGGTCAATTATTAGCGGATACTAATTGGGTACCTCAAAATATAACAGAAGAAACAGAAACAATATATCCTGCTGATAATGACATCGACGCTACGTATACAGCCGAAGATGCATTTTACACCCCTCAACAAAATAAATTTAGTTTTCCTAGTATTTTAGGGCTAGCTAAAAAAGTAATTGAACCCAACACAAGAGAAGAAAATTTTGGCTTAGCCTCTTTTACACGGAACCCAACAACAGGAAGAGTAGCTGGAAATCCTACTTATGATGTTTTTGCTGGCGGTAATGTAGCAAGCGCTTTTGGTAAAGGAATGGGTAACAGAGCACAGAAAAGAATTGATACAATAGAAAATACTTTAAGAAGTAAATATAATTTAAGTGATGAAGAAATAGAAGATGTTTATGCTGGAACTTATAAAGGTCCTGTCAGAAGTCAATTAATACAAAGATTACCCAACTTTAACAATCAATTATCTAATTATAATAAAGTACTAGGAACCTGGCAAGGTTCTGGTATTGATACACGTAGGGGAGGCGGCAACAGAGGATATGTAGGAGCTCAATTCGGAGATAGTAATTATGCAGATCCTGGTGTAGACGCTGAAGAAAACCAACCTTATAATAATCAAGGAAATCAAGGATATGGAGGAGCTCAATTTGATGGTGCTACAACTCGAGGTGAATATGACAGAAATCCCAGTGGCTTTTCCGGATCTTTTAACAAAGGTGGAAGAGTAGGTTTATATGCAGGAGGTCCCCCAGAAATGGAAGAAGACACTATGACAACTATGGAATTCATGCAAGATCAAGGCATTCCTTTTGGTGAAATGGCTTCTAATCCAGATCCAATGGCTGAATTAAATGAGTTTTCATTACAGATATTTAAAAAAACTTTTGATCAACTCAATGATAGCGAACGAGATATGTTATTTGAAATGCTGAATGATCAAGCTGAAAATCCAAGACCTGTTATAGACCCTTACGGAACACCTCAAGGAGAAGAGATTGTTGAAGAAGGAATAGCGAGTCTTGTATAATGGCAAAAATTACCCAAGCGCTTACGCGTGCCAGTAAAGAATACGATCAAAAAACTTTTCAATCACTGGTAAGAGATCTCGACGGCGTTATCAACAAATTAAATACTTCTTTTCAAGAAGAAATGAGGCAGGAGATAGAAGCGATGAGTTTCTTTATTGAATAATGGCTGTAATAAATGAATATAAATTTTATGGAAATACTTCAACAACTGCTGAAACAGTTAACATGTTTGGTACGGACTCTGGAGGAAATCAATTACCTTTAATAAGCGAAACTTATATTATAAAATCTTTACACGTTACTAATAAATCAGCTTCTAATACACCTACCATTACCATTACTAATAATAGTCATGAAGTTATTCATACTCAAACCCTAGCTGTTGCAGCCAGTGTAGAAATCCTAACGAACCCTATGGTGGTAGAAGGAAATACGATTCTTAAATACACTACAATAGGAACCGTTACAGATGGAGTGGTAGTGACAGTAAGTTATTTAAATATTAAAAAAGAGGTTACAACATAATGGATACTGTAAAAATAGATGGAGAAGATGTACCGGTATTAAAACCCACAAAGGTCACAACAACCATAAAACATAAGGAAACAGGGGAGATTTATAAGACGGAAGAAGAGTGGAAGGCCAAAGGCATAGAGGAAAAGTACATCCAAAGGGATGTACATGTTATGATGCCGAAGCTTGATTTGTTCGCAAAAACCAAGTAAGTTGAAAATTTAAGGCAAAATTATGATATCACGTGCACAAGAACCAGAACAATTATATGCAAAAGGCGGAATAGCAAGCATTCGTCAACCTTATTTTCTAGGAAAAGCAGTTAAAAAAATAGGAAAAGGTCTTAAGAAAGTTGTTAAAAGTCCACTAGGCAAAGCAGCCATCATAGGGGGTCTGGGTTATTTTGCTCCTAAAGCATTCGGTAGTACCTGGGGTGGTAGCACTGGGTGGGGCAGTAAACTCAAAGGATTATTGGGTGAAGGTAAATTATTAGGAAATCTTTTTCATACTGGAAAAGGATCTGAGCGAGCACTCTCTCTAGGTAAAATAGGACTGGGAAGTTTACTGGCAGCAGGAACAGCCCTACCTTTTCTGGGTGGAGACGAGGAAGAAGAAATAGTAGAAGATACATTTGATGTTACCCCTTCAAGTATTTCTTCAATCAGAGACATGGCACGTAGACGAGATCCCAGTTTAGCTTTCATGCCTAGAAATGAATATGTTCAATCAGGATATTATTTAGCTGATGGTGGTAGAGCAGGTTTAATGAATGGTGGTGGAGCTGCAGAAGCTCAAGCAGAGAACATGTTAAAAATGGAATATCAAAAGTATCGTAATCAAGGTGGAACGATGTCTTATCAACAATTTAAAATGGAAGTATTAAAACAAGCTCAAGGTCAAGGACCTATGGCTCAAACTCAACCACAGATGATGAACAAAGGCGGAAGATCCGGCTATGCATTAGGAGAAAGGGTAGAGGGTCAAGAGTTAGAAGGGGTTAGGTTGGCTTCAGACCCAGGTATGGGTGAAGGTCCTTTCATGCTCGAAGAATTTTTACAGGCGGTAAAAGATGGATACAAAGGAACATATGAAGATTTTATAAATGACATAGACAGAAGCCCTGCTGACTATCTCGCTCAAGGCGGAAGAGCAGGATATCGATTCGGAGAAATGGTAGAGGGTCAAGGAGTCACAGATAAAATGGAAGAAATTAAAGGACAAATGGCTGGACCAGATTGGTTCACTCGACGTGTAGAAGCATTAATGTATGAAGGATATAGTTATGAAGAAGCTTCGGAGATAGCTTATAATGAAGGTCATGGCGGTCAGTATGCTCACGGTGGACGAGTAGGTTTACTAGGAGGAGGCTCTGTTCCCGGAACAAGAGTTGCTGGTTATACGACACCTGCAGGTTATAACAAATTTGATTATCCAAGTGGTGGTGTGAGAGTAGGTGCTGCAAACGGTGGCATCATGCCTTTGTTAGATTTAGGGGGCAAAGAAAAAGATTATAGAAATGAAGGAGGATTTGTTGGTATAGGAAGAAAAGAAAAAGCTGATGATGTTCCTGCAAGATTAAGTAAAAACGAATTTGTATTTACAGCAGACGCTGTAAGAAACGCTGGCGGTGGTGACATTGATGCTGGCGCAGAAGTAATGGAAAATATGATGAATCACCTAGAAGCAGGTGGAGAGATTTCAGAAGAGTCTCAAGGCATCGGGGCTCAGGGAATGTATGATAACATGAGAGAAGTAGAAACGAGGATAGCATAATGGCATTACCAGGATATTTAGAAGATACAGCTAAGGATTTCGCCAAACAGGCAACAGCCACATATAGTGCACCAATAGATACAAGTAAATTTACTGGTCAACAATTTGTTGCAGGTGAAGATCCCTTACAAACACAGGCTATTGGATTAGCTACACAAGGAGTGGGATCATACGCTCCTTATTTAACAGCAGCCCAACAAGCTTTAACAGCTCAAGGAGGATTGACAGGCGCACAAGCTTATCAACCTTTTATGTCTCCTTATCAAACAGATGTTATTGATGAGACCTTAAGACAATATGATTTATCCAGACAAGCAGGTCAACAAAGCATTAGAGATGCAGCAGTAGATTCTGGTGGCTTTGGTGGTGGAAGAGAAGGAGCAATGCTAGGTCAATATGATGCAGATACTTTAGCTAATCGTGCTGGACTTAGAGCTCAAATGTTACAGGGTGGATATGAGAATGCACAACGTGCAGCCGCTCAAGCTTTTCAACAACAAGGAGTTTTAGGCGCTGGACAAATGGGTCTTTCAAATTTTCAAAGAGCAGGTTTAGGAGCAGACATTGGAGCTCTTGGACAAATGGGAAGTTTAAGACAAGGACTTACACAAGCTCAATTAGGAGCTCAACAACAAGCGGCACAGACTGCAGCTTATGAACCTTACGGAAGACTATCGCAGTATGGTACAGGAATTACAGGACTTGCAGGCGGTGTAGCACCGATGCAATATCAAGCTCCACAAGCACAAGATCCTTGGGCATCAGCTCTTGGAACTGCTTTAGGAATTGGCGGACTGTATGGTAAAATATTTCCAGGATAGGAATTAATTATGAGAACACTCAACAGACCAATGTTTAGAATGGGTGGCCCGATTAAAGAAGGAGTCATGCATGGCATTAGAGAACCCAAAAATATGGGGGGAAGAATGTTATTAGTTGGTCAACATCCAAAACAGTTTAGAGATGCTGGTGGTAGAGAACAACACTTTGCTCCGGTAGTTGCAGCTGGAGGACTTCTTTCAGCAGCAGGGAGATTTTTACCTGCAGCAGTTAGAGGATTTAAAGCTGCACGAGCTTATAAACCATGGGCACAAAAATTAGGTGTTATGGGACGATTTAAAGATATTTTTAAACCTTCTGCAGGTCTAGGAGCTCCTATGGCTGAGAAAGGAGCAGGTGCAGGTTTTAGAACTGGATCATTCCTAAGACAAAATCCTATCTTCACAGCATCCCTTCTTCCTCAAACAGTAGCTGGAGCATATGGACTAGGTAAAGGAACTTTAAAATCAATTCCAGGTCTAGCAAAATCATATGTGGATGCAGTACTACCCGGTGATCAAAGTAGCTGGTGGAAAGAACCAGAAATTGTCGAAAAAAAGGAAGAAATAATAGAAAAACCTACAGTTAAAAAACTAACTGCGGCAGAGAAAAAATTAATAGAAGAAACGAAAAAGAAAAATGCTAAACTGGCGAGAGATAAAAGAGTCGATGATCTTTTAGAGGTCATGGGTTATGACAAAGCTAAAAAGACAGCAGCCTATGATGCTTTAATTGATGCCGGTCAAACTATTCTTCAAAGAGGAACTCTTGATAAGAAAAACATTGGTAGAGAATTAATTGATCCAATTGTGGAAAGAACAAGCAAACGATTCGATAAACCTGAACAGATTAGAGAAGCTGTTGGTTTAATGATGACTAAAGGTGAGATTGAAAAAGATATCGCTAAAGGTAAAGGCGGACAACTTCAACAGAACGCAAGAGATTTAGTAGCGGGTGGAGTATTCCCTGATATGGCATCAGCTTTAGACCATCTTGCTAAAAAACCATCTCTAAGAGAAAAAGCAATTACCTTTGCTCAAGGAATGAAAAAAGGTGGGATAGATCAAGAGGTAGTAATCTCAACTATTCATGATGAATTTGGAGAAATACCTAAAGTTTTAGTAGATGAAACTGAAATGGAAAAGGAAAGAAAAAAAGATACTTTCACTAGCGATATAGCTACGTTTACAGAGCTTGTAAAAGCTCAGGATCTTGGTCCTGGTTATTATGTGATCGGAGATTCAGGTTTTGTTATAGATAGTAATAACAAAATTAAACAATTATTATAAGGAGGTAACCTATGGCATCACTTGATGAACTTTTAGGTCGATCCTCTGGTCCCAGTAATAAAGTAGGAACCTTTGAATCTATGCTAGCAGGTGTAGGTTCTGGATTTTTACAAATTCCCAAAGGATTATTCTCATTAGGCGCAACGCTTATGGATCTGGGTGTGAACTCAGGTAAAGCCGCAGCTGTTGAACAATGGTTTGATGATCTTACAACATGGGACGAGAAAGCTGAAGCCACAGCCGCAGGAAAAATTACAGAACTCTTAGTTAACATCGGGGTACCTGGTGGTTATGGTTTTAAACTAGGAAGTCAACTCGCTAAACAATCAATGCTTGCCAAAAAAAGTGGTAAGTATTTACAACTTTCAAATCCTTCTCTTCAAAAAGGTGTTCAAGAAGCTACACGTTTAAACGCAAGAGGTAAGACCAATCAATTCATTGCTGGTGCATTAGGGGGTGGTCTAGCTGAAGGAGTTTTTGTTGGCGACGTAGAAAAGATTGGTAGCTTTGGAGATTTAATTGGAGGACCCACGGAAATTACTAGGGGCGAAGGTGAAGATGCGGTTAGAGATTTATTAAACCGAGTTAAGTTTGGAACGGAAGGAGCTTTATTCACAGGAGTCATTGGTGGAATTGGTTCCACCGTTAAAAGATTAGCAGGCCGTGGAGAAAAATTAGACATTGCCAATAGTAAAATTGATCGATTGATTGATAAGGCGGCTGGAAAATTTAGAGCACGTAGTGATAAGACTCCAGAGTTTTTTGATATAGAAAGAACTTCTAAAGGAATGAGAGGTGCTGATACCGTACTCGCTAAAAATATATCTAGAGAGGTAGATAAATTAATTGATGGTGTCTTTCCTCCTCTTAGAACCATATGGAATACACAAAAACAGGGAGAGCGAAATGTACTTTTAAAAGAAATTAATGATCTCCTTTTATCCGGAGATCCTAAACTGGTTGATGAAGTTATCGATGGAGCTCCTACAGGAAGAATGGTTTCTAAATGGGGGGAAATGAATCGTAAGCAACTACTAGCCCTTGAGGAAAAGCTTACAAATTTAGGCGCTAAGAGTGACGACGTCGCTTCATTATTTGTAGGTCTTGGCCAAATTAGACAACGTTGGGATGATCTCTTTACAGCTATTGGAAGAAACCTTGAGCCCGATGAAATGAAAAAATTCAAAGATGCGTTTGGAGATAAATTTAAAGATTACTTAGGGGCTACTTATGATGTCATGCAAAATAAAAGTATTATCCCTTGGATGAGATATAAACCGACTGAAGAAGCGGTCACGGAAGTTAAAGATATATTTAAAAAAACTTATGCAGAAGTTAATCCAGGCAAAACCCTAACCGATCTTGAAGCAGAACAATCGGTAGCAATAATTTTAGATACCGCTAAGCTCCCTAAAGGAATGAGAATGGATAAACCTTCTGATCCTTATTTTACTATTCCTGATTTCTTTGCAGGTAAAACTACTTTAGACGAGGCCACAAGAAGAAGAATACCTAAACCTAATCTTTCACAAATTGAGCCTCAATTTAGACCGGCTTTTGAAAAACTATTAGGTAAGCAACAAAACCCGATGCAAACTATCTTGGGTGGTATGGCTAAACTTTCTTTAGTCGCTCAAAGAAATATATTTTTTAGAAATATATTTAATAAGAATGATGAACTATTGGCTAAAGCCAAAGCTGAAATAGATGCGACAGGTAAAACAGATATCATGCCTATGTTTACAAAGAGTCAAGATGATGCCAAGTTATTTTTCGGTGAAGACTTTAGACCTATTCAAGTTATAGATCAGGCAGGAGAAGGAAGAGTCGGCCTATCCTCAGGTGCAAGTAACCCTTTTGGAGATGTAGGAACTCCTTACTATGCACGTCCAGGATTAGCTGAGGCTCTTGAGACGCAAGGAATTAATACTAAAGGTTTTACATTAATGGGAAGTGAAATGTTAGGAGACATGTACACAGGACTTCTTTTATATCCTAAAGCCACATCACAGATCGCTAAAACAATTTTATCTCCTATCACT
>Ga0080013_1006192_pt1 | contig 10762 bp, 8 predicted proteins | sample ETNvirenome_6_85_FD_69236 | JGI IMG/M metagenome (GOLD analysis project Ga0080013, IMG submission 69236) | Marine viral communities from the Pacific Ocean - ETNP_6_85 (SPADES assembly) (version 2) | ecosystem: Environmental > Aquatic > Marine > Oceanic | place: Pacific Ocean | collected 2013-06-19
TAACTCTTCCTCTTTGTGGGTTTTTTTCATACCATTTTCCATATTTACTACTTAACATTTCTGCATCATGTAAGTCAAATAAAGAAATTAAAGCTGCCCTTCGAATACCTCCTGATAAAACTGCATCTGCAATATGACAAACTATATCATGGGCTTCTATAGGTTTTAATTGTTCTCCATCTTTTTTTCTATCTAATACTTTTTGAATTTGAAATAAACATTCTTTTAAAGGTTCTGGGCCTGGTGCTTTCCCTCCCACAGTAATTAATTCTGCTCCTTTTGGCCTAATATCTCTAAAATCGAATTTAGGTCTAGAGTTTGAAATACCAAAATAGGATTTCATTAAAACCTTAACCGCATCCGCCCATCCTTCTATAGAATCTCCTACTAAGAATCTTCTTGTTTTAGTAGGTACTTTTATTTCTGGGAGTTTTTCAACATGATGGTTTTGTACGGAATATCCTACCCCACATCCTGAAAGTAATAAAAACATAGTTTCACTAAAAGCCCTCCAATCCTCAATAGGTAAGTAAGAACAATTAAATATTCGTGAATTATTTATTTCAATAGGTTTACCTGCAAATTGTAAGCTCCTCATTGATGGTAAAACTTTTTTATCATAAACAAACTTATAAACCTCTTCAATATCCTCCTTTAATTCAGGAAATTTTTCTTGATGCATTTCCTTATTTCGAGTAGTTATTTCTTCCCAAGTTTCTCTCCTTTTTTTATTCCTGTTATATTTTGCATACTTGTTATAAACAACTATTTTAGAGTAAATTTCTTGAGGGAGGTTTAGTTTTGTCATGTTTTAAATAGTTTTTAAGTGTTAATAAAAAAATTCTTCGTAACCTCTTGATTTGATAAATGATCCCTATCATAAGGATCTATCTCATGATTTGATGGGGTTTGTAAATTAGTTACTAATTCATCCTCTTCATTATAATTATGAACCTCAAAATGGCCGGTCGAAGTATCTGCTTTTACTCCATATGTTAATCCATCCATTCCATACCTATTTTTCATAACGTGAAATCTTCCTGTACCATTTACTTTATCTTTTGCCTTTCTTGAAAGGGATAAACAAAAATCTGTAATCATCATTTTATCATATGATCCAGCTGCCTTATCACCTTCAATTATATCATCTTTTGCACCCGCGCGATTTACTTGAGAAACACTCCAAATAGGTAAGTTTAATTCTTTAGCTAATCCTTTTGTGCTCCTATAAATATCATCTATTTCATACTTACGATCCACATTCTTTCTTTTTGATGATAATAAATCAACATAGTCTATTAAAATTAAATCGGGTTTTACATCTCTGTCTATACATTTTCTTATATGAGATTCTACTGTATGAATACTTGCTCTTCCAGTTGGAAATTCTTTTATAACTAATTTTCCAGGAATTTGAGGAATTATTTCTTCTACTTTATCTTTATGTTGCATTATATGGTTTACAGGGATTTGAGTAAAGAAGCTATCATATCTTCTTCCAACATAATCTTCTCCTAATTCTAAAGTATAATGTAAAACATTGTAACCCATTCTTACAGCATAACCCCCCAAAGCAACTAAACACCAACTTTTACCTCCCCCAGGATTTCCAAATATTAAACCAAAATCCCCTTGACCTAACCCCCCCTGTAGTAACTTATTCATTTGATCCCAAGGTGTTGGAACAGGTTTTCTATTATCTTCTCTATATCGAGTTTCGATATCTAAATTATATTCATGCCCTAAATTTTTATCCTGACCTGCTTTTAAAGCATTTTCAATTAAAAACTTTATTGAAACATAATCTCCTGCTTTTAATAGATCTACTGAAGATAGTAATGCTTGTTTCAGTTGTTGATTAATACAGAAATCTGAGAATTCACCTTGAACATATTCTAAATCATCATCACTTGCTATATAAGCTTCTCTTAATTGTTCTTTTATTGATAATTGAAGAACTTCATTTTCTACTTTTTTAACCTCTACCTTTAAAACATCCAATGAAGGTGTTGTATGGTATTTGTCATAATATTTTAATATTTCTTTTATAATCCATTTATGGGATTGGTTGTTAAAATCATCTTCATTAAGGATATCATAAATGTTTGATAAAAATTCCTTATGGGTTAATAATGAGGATAATACTTTAATTTGAAACCCCGGACCATATTCGTCTATTGATTTTAATGTCATAACTTATTTATTTGAAACTAATTTTATAAAATTTTCTCTTAACCAAAAATCTAAATTTCTTATCATTCCTCCCAATTCATCTTCATTATATAGGTCTGTAAATAACTTCGGATTATAAGATAATTTTTTTGATTTTACAAACTCACTTAAATATTTTTTTTCATTTTCATCCATCATTGGGTTACTTAAATCCATTATTTTATAATTTTTCTCCAATTGATCTACTTCTTGGATAACCCTTGCATAAATGATATGGTCTTTAAATTTTTTCTCACAAATATCTAAAATATCATCCCATGAAACTTCCCATTTAGTTAATTCAGGAAATAATTTAAATAATTTTTTCTCACCTAACCCTTTTACTCCTTTAATTTTATCCGAATTATCCCCCATAAGTGTTTTATAAATAATATAATTTTGAGTGGGCATATTATATTTTTCCTTAAAGAATTTATCAGTATAAAACTTTTTTTCTATTGGTCTATAAACGACAACTTTGTCGCTTACCAATTGGAGAAAATCCTTATCGCTAGATATTATGAATGCTCGATCACCTGGTTGTTTTAGCGCTGTATGACTTAAATACGCGATGATATCATCCGCTTCTACCTTATCTATTGATACAGTTTTAACTGGTAATGTTTTTAAATATTGGATTAATCTTATTATTTGGTCTACTTTAGAATCGTGTTCTTCTTCTAAATTTTCAAATACTCCCCAATTAGTAATTCGTTGGGTTTCTCTACCCGATTTATATTCAGGGACTATATTTTTTCTATTCATTGAAGACCCTGCTCCATCAAATACTACATAAACTTCATGAGGTTGAATTTGCCTAATTAAGGCACCTAAAGATCTTAAAAAACCACCTAACCCACCAATATGGACTCCTTTTGGGTTAACCATTTTTAACATAGCAAAGTTTCTAAAGAACAAATTTAAACCATCTATTAAAAGAATTCTGTTACTTTGAAGCACACCCTTATCATTCCCTTGATCATCATTCAAGAGGGCAAGTAGTTCTTTTTTATTCATAATCTATTCTGGTTCTTCAGTATAAGAAGAAATATCATTATACTCGAATTCTTCTTCAATAACTTTAAAATCGATTCCGCCTAAAATTTCCTTCCAAGCTTTGGCGTTTTGGGTTTTATAGTCTTTTAATTCTTTATCATCATCATTTATGAAACCATGGGGAGTCATAATAATTCTTCCTCTAGATTGTATACCATTAATATGATTTTTATCAATTTGAAGATTAACACGTTTAGCAAATTCAACTTGTTTACCATCTTTAATTGCTTTAATTTTAGATGTTCCTGCATTTGAAATATTACCAAATGTAACTACAAATGTAGAATCAAACCACATTGCAAACCCACCTTTATTCATTAATTTTGGTTTACCCATAGGTGATTCAGCTTTTGCAGTCCAAACTTTATTTATACAAACTAAGGTATTTGTGTATTTAGATGATTCCTTTCTAGATAAAGTAATACGTTGATTTACATTATTACCAAATTGAGTTGACATAGCCCCAGCATTCCATTCATTGTTGTTTTTATTTGATTTTACAGACATTTCGCAAGGTACTGAACCTATACTGTCCCATAAAAATAATAAATCATAAGGTAAATTACCTTTTTTCTGTTCATCAATTAAATCCAAAATAAAGACAGCTACATCCTCTATAGTACTAATAGTTTCTCTATCAACATAAATAAATTGACCTTCATAGTTAACAATTTCTCCAGTTTCTTTATCTATAGTCTCTTTAAATTTTAAATCCATTTGTTTAGCATATTTCCAATTCCATTTCATTTCAGTAATAATGAAAACAGGTAAAATATTTCTTTTTTGAGCTGAAACTGCTGCTTCTAATAAAGCGGTTGTTTTACCTGTATCGGAATGGCCTCTAAGTAAACTAATATGGCCCATAGGAATACCTGGAACTGAAGTTACATCTTGGAAGGCTTTAGAAAGTGGGATCCATTCTTGTTCTTTAAATTTAACATTTTGTTTTAAACCCTTTTTATCTTTAAAAGCATTTAAATCAAATTTAGATTTAATTTCTTTGGAGACTGCCTCCTGTAACGATTTTTTTCTTGCCATGTAACTTTAAAATTTAAAATGGTAAACCATCATCATCCCCCTCAAACATTTCATCAAACTCAGTAGCTTTAGAAGTTGATTTTTTACCTTGAGTATCAAGATTAAAATTGTTTTTAGATGAGTTATCCTTTACTTCTTTAGTATCTCCATCAAATTCACTTGCAGGTTCGGATTGGATTGAATCTTCATTATCTTCCTCTCCATCAATAAACTTTTGAAGTTCTTCTTTTAACTTATCATAAGTATACTTAAATCTCTCCTTTAATAATGAAGGCTGATTAGCTAACCAATTTTCAACTTCTTTAGCATCTTTACTTAAAGGTGTCGTTTTTGGTTTTGGTCTTAAACTTAAGTTAAAACCTAATCTGTCTTGTACTTTAGTAGCGTTAACTACAAAGTCATGTCCTTCAGCTACATCAGTGAAGTCACCATAATCCTCATCATCAGCAATTGATAATAATTCTAGATAAATAGTTTTACTAAATTCAAATAGTCTAACTCCTTTATCTTCTTCACCCCTAACAATAACAGGAGCAAATACTCTCAATTTTGGGGATAACTTTTTAGCTAACCTCCAATTTTCAGGATCACTTGTTTTCCTTAACTTGGCAGTAAAATCAACTACAGGATCATCTTCTCCCCAATTAGTTAAAGCCATAATTGGAAATTTTCCTACTCCATAATGCATCATAACCTCGTGAAAGGGATTTGTTGGATAATCATAGGCCGAAGGAACAAATCTAATTTGATACTTCCCTTCTTGTTTTGGTTTCCAATAAATTAAAGTGTAATCCTTTTTTTCTTTGTTTTGCGGACTAGACTGTTTATTTAAGGTGTCTAATCTCGACTTAATAGCGTTTAAATCCATTTAGTTTGTTTTTTAATTAATAATTAAATATAATAAGAGTTAATAAGGGAGCCAAACTAAAGTTCAATTATTTTATGAATTTTTGTATTGAGCTGTTTTAACTCGTTATGTTGGGTTAATAAAACACAGTTTTTATAGTGTTGCCAATCTATGGGGAATTTTGTATCTACAACCCCACCATTTAGGCTTTTTATAAGTTCATTTAAAGCATTTATTGTGTATAAAGTATTTGTTTCTTTTTTTCTATGAACTAAAATAGTATTATCAGGAATCTCTTGTACGTTACCTTGATCGACATTATAAGTGATAACATATTCATCATTGCTCTTAATATAAAGAACAAACATCTTATTATACATTATAGAATATTGGGATGATAAATCTTTTACTAACCCATCAACCCCTTCTAATGATGTGAAGGTACAAAATAATTTGTTATTCAAGTCTCCTATATTTAATGAGTTTTCAAAATCGTATTTCTCCTGATAAATACTGTCTATGTTATTCAAAATCGTAGTTTGTTCCATGTTTAAGTTTTACTTTTAATCCATATCTTTTAAATATATTTTTTATATCTTCTATTAAATATTCTTCATCATCTGCTAAATCAAATAAAAATGCGTCATACGTGTATAATACTAATTTTGATTTTTTAGCTATTATTCTTTTTATTATATGTTTTAATATACGAACATTAAGTGACGTCTCCAAATTTTGTAGCAGATAATTAAATAATTTTTGTGGATTCATGTTATCCAATTTATCTTTTTCAAATCTATGTTTAGAAATCATACACTCAATATAACCTTCAGTATTAAATTTTTTCCATAATTCATCTACATATTTTTGTATTTTTTGGAAAAATTCTAAATCCTTGTACTGTTTAAACACTCCCCCATAAAGTTGTTTGAATGTTAACTCTTTAGCTTTTTTATAATCCACCTTATACATTTTTGCAAAGGAAGCATGAATATCATCCGTATCGAACTTATAACCCACAAGATGGGCAGCAAGGGTAGGATGATAAGCAGAAATATCAATTTCAACAAACCTATCATTTTCTGGTATAAAAGCTTTACGACATCCATTTTCCTTATTTAATGCGGCAAAGTTAATCCCTCCGAACCTATTTGAGGGTCTAGTTGTTGTTGTGTTGAAGTTATATTGTGTGTATATTCTATCTGTGCTACCACAGTCGAAGTAGTCTTCGAAGAGTTGGGGATCCACTCGTATACCACTTTTTTCGATAAATTGGAATACCATTGGTATTGATTGGTTGTAAAATTTGTTGACGGGTTCATCTTTATATTGTTTTAAATTATTATAATTTTTCTCACAAGCTTCATAATGTTTAACGATAGGAATAATTCTGTTAATATCTGTTTTATTTTTGTATCTTTTATAATGGTTAAATAGTTTATGTGTTTGAGTTGTTTCTTTTTCATAATTAGGGGCTGCTAAAGATAAATCAATTACTTCATTAGTCCACCAGTAAAAATGCCTAAATTCTTTTCTACCCCAAACATATAACTTATCGAATTTATTAATTGATTCTTCAATGTACTCGTTGTTTAACGACATAGCTTCGCTATGGTCTATAGTTAAAATATATCCTTTAGTTGATTCAAATGGTCTAATGTAAACTAAACTAGCATCTGTAATTGTAGGGTGAGTTTTATCAGAATAGGGTATAACCTCTATATAAGCTTCCTTATAACCCTTTTTATTAAATTCGTTTAATTGTCTTTTAGTTTCTACTATATAAAACATATAGTAAATATAACATCAGTTTTTGGATTAGCCAAAATTACCTTGGAAATAAGAGGAAAAACCAAAATAGTTATTATTTCTTTCTATTAATGATATTATATTTTGATTTACTTCAGCATCATTTATACTCCAAGGAAGAAATAAACAATTATATAAATCAAAAGCTACTTTAGGATCTTTATTAATAAACTTATTATAAGTTTCTTCTGAGATTTCTATATAAATTAATTCATTATTCTTTTTAGCAAAATATCTTCTATATTCTCCAATTTCTTCTTCCTCTTCTGTTGGAATAGAATAATACGGGGGTGGAACTAATCTAGGTTGGTCAGAAGAATTTTTAGGGAGATTTGAATAATTATATAAAGTAATAGTATTAAATAATACAGGATCGTAAACCATATCCATTTCAGGATCAGGATCACCTTCCCAAGTTGCTAATCTAACATATTTGGGGTTATATGTTATATCCTCAGGTGATATTAAAGGTGGGAGGATTATTTCTATTTCTCCTAAGGATGCAGGTGCTTTACCCACATATTTTTTTCCATTTGAAAGTTCATAATAATACCCTACATAATTTATGTTAGTAGCTTTTACTACATATTCCCCCCCATTAGTATAAAGATTAGTTTTTATTTGGGATTTAGGATAATACATATTATGTTAAAATTTTGAATATGAATTTCCAGGAGGAAAGTGTCTTTTAAAAGCAGACACTAAGGTAGGATCAGGATAAATATCACTTTTTGATTTTTTAACTGAGTTATGGCTATAAACTCCAGGTTCTAAGTCCCATGCTTTTTTACTTATTTCTCCTTTTGGAGGGAACATTTCATCAAAAGCAGATTGGTCAAAAACAAAGGGAATTTTATATCTTACGCACCATTCTTTTATTAATGCTATAGTTGAAATAATTTGTGCGGTTGAGTATTTTTCCCAATAAATGTGGTCTTTATAAGGTTTTGGATCTCCATTAAAATCAACACTCATAGCTACATCCGCTTTTGGAACCCAGTATTTTCGGTTATGATCCGTCTTTTGTTGGTAATATACTTTACCATCATGGGTAACGGGGGTGTCTAATAAATATCCTATAGCTGTTAATTCTACAGACATTCCCATAGTATTAAAGGGTTTTCCTGTTCCTCCTTGGGCGTGTGCCATATTTGCTTCACCAAATAACCTTTCAATACTCCCATTTTCATCAATAGAACAATGTGTTGATCCCTTACTTTCACCAGGAGCAGCCCTACTATTAAATATATTTACTATGTGCTCATTACCTACATCTCTCCTTGTAGCGGTATGATGTAAAAATATAAATTTAATATTATCAGGATATCCCCTTCTTACACCCCCAAACGCTCGTTTTGACATTTTAAATCCAGTAGGTTTAGTTTCAACAAAACCCCCCTCTTCTAAAAATTGAGCCATGTTTGTATAAGGCACAGAATTGTTGGTTGATGCCGGAAGTGAAGAGATAGGAATTCTTTTTAATAGTTGGGGTGTAGTAATAGTACTCATAATTTACTTTTTAGTTTGGGTATTTTTAGATGTGGCTATGGTTTCTAAAGAAGTAACCCAATCGTTATTACTTAATTTATGATTTACCCCTGTTATTATAAATTCTAAAGCTTCAGGATAGTTTGAGGGTAAAAATGAAGTATTAATCTCTATTTTATTGTATATTTTAATACCACTCATTCCATCAATTTCAAGTTTTAAATTAATAGGTAAAAAACCTATAGAACTTTCTATACTATTTATAGGATTACCCTCTTCATCAGTTTTAAAATTACTTTCTGCTTGATAATACTTCATAAAATCACTAATAGTATTTTTATTTAAATCTATTATTTCATCATTATATGTTAAAAATTTACCCTCTTCACCTTCACCCCCTAACCCTATAAGATCATACCCAGAGGCATTTAAAAAATGAGCATAGGCATTTAAAATTTGTGCATTAACCTTACTAGTTGATGGTGTATCAATTGTACTATCGTTTGCATCTACCATATTATTTTTAAATCTGTCTGTAATACCTATGTTCCATCTTGAAAAAGCTGTTGCTTCTATCCCAGGAACTGAACCATTAGATGTTGCCCCTATTGTAATAGCAGTAGCATAATTTTTACTGATTTCTGTTGTTATTCCTACTTTTCTAACAAAATTAGATTTAGATTGATCCCCCTTATACCCATAAATTTGAAATATTGATTTTTCGGGGGTTTTTGGGAGAGGTATGTCTAATTCTGCTGCTATAGTGTCTATACTAGGTATAGAGGTTTGATCTATAAATTTAACAACATTATTTTCATCTACTATAGGTTCAATATTATTAGCGTTTCCTAAACTTTCATTTATATCAGTGCAAATATCTTTTAAAGCCATATATAATGTAACAGTATTTTCAGGATTTACAGAGTCAAATATTTCTTCTAATCTACTAAAACTAAAATAAATATTCATTATTTGACCCCAATATATAGGAGTTTCTGCTACAGACTTAACTACAAACTCATTTAAACCAAAATATAATTTTTGAGCTACTGGGGTTTCATTTTCATCTACTCCTTTAATAAAATGGTCATTATTAATAATTAACTTTTTAGGGTTAGCACTTATACAATTATCTATAGCATAACATATATTAGAATCTTGATCAGTATCAAATTTCATTATGGGTGTTCCTGTATCTATTTTAGGGAGAACATTTGATTCTAACCAATCTAGGAAAAAACCTAACCTTATAAAATATTGATTATCAATATTTCCTATTTGAAATTGGGCTATTGCTATGTCCTTTATGGTAAGGATGGTTTTTGAACCATCTACTTTTTTAATTCTTTCAAGATTTCTATCCAATCTAAACCCAATACCTAATTTATCATTATTAATAATATGTATATAACTTTTTGTAAGTGTTGTAAGATCTTGATTCTGGAATTTTAAATTTTCTGTGTTTGTTGGTTCATCCTCTTTTATTTTTTTTAATTCTGATACTATTTCTGTTTTTTTCTGGGTGTTGAGACCCAAATGTATAGCAATGTAAGTAGAATCTATATTAATATTTTTAATTTGATTTTGTAGATAATTGGAGTTTTGAATTCTGAAATCATAGAAAAACCTATAAATTCTATTTTTATTTTTATTTAACCTATCTTGTCTTAAAGTATTTTGTAATGAATTAAAAAAAGCTTTAGATTGTTCATCTTTTTCCTTAATAATTTGAAATCCATCTTCATCTGCTCCACTTCCAAGTTCTGCTGATACTTTTTCGGCATTAGATACTTGAAGGGCTTTAGCTAGTCCACGTGCTTTGAAATATTCATAAACCCCTTGTTCTATATTTTTTTTAGTAGGAGATAAAGAATAGGGTTTATCAATTATATTTGGTATAAGTCTATTTCTAGAATTTGAACTTTTTCCAGGATTATTATTTAGAAGCATTTCCCATTTCCCATAATCAGTTAAAAGACGATATTCTTTTGCCCATGTTGTTGCTAAAGTACTAATATAGGATTTTGATGATTCAGGATCTCTTTTAATTTCCTCTAAATTTTTATTTACCTTAACTTGCTCTTGACCAAAGGTAAAGATAGAAGCTTTGTAACCAGCCCCCGCAGGATATAAAAAATAGGGATATACTGAGTTAAAAGTAGCTTTTAGTTTATCTCCTAAATCTCCAAAATCTTTAAAGAAATTACTTCCTGAACCTGTTCTTTTTTTTGATGTTGTTCCAAAATATTGAGTTTGTAAGGCATGTTTAAGGGCTTTTACAATTTCATCTCTGGTTATTTTTAAATTCTCGTC
>Ga0080013_1006193_pt1 | contig 10762 bp, 13 predicted proteins | sample ETNvirenome_6_85_FD_69236 | JGI IMG/M metagenome (GOLD analysis project Ga0080013, IMG submission 69236) | Marine viral communities from the Pacific Ocean - ETNP_6_85 (SPADES assembly) (version 2) | ecosystem: Environmental > Aquatic > Marine > Oceanic | place: Pacific Ocean | collected 2013-06-19
ATGTTACGGCTACAGCTACAGCGACAATAGCTGCTCTTCAGACTTTAGGTGGAGCAGGTAATATGACTCTTACTGGTGCTGCCGCAACTTTTGGCGGAACTGGATCTTCTCAAAAAGTAAGTTTAACTTCTGGTGGAAACATCAGCGCAGTTACTTTTACAATTACTGGAACTGATTCTAAAGGAGCTGCACAAAGCGAAGAACTAACTGGTCCAAATGCAAACACAGTGTTTAGTACAAAATTTTATAATACTGTTACACAAATTGCTGCTAACGCAGCTGTTCTGCAACTGGAACAGCGTTACTAACTTTATCTGCAAGTGCAGGAGATCTAGATCCATATATTCCAGATGATGGAGTATTATTTCCTAATGGAGCGTATTTAACTGCTGACCAAGGTGACATTACAGGTTTAACAGTCTTCTACGACGGGTAAGGAGCTTAAATGGCCAACACTACTTCAGGCTCTTATGTTTTTGATAAGAACCTAGGCATAGATGAAATTATTGAAGATGCGTACGAACGTATTGGTATTCAGGGAACATCTGGTTATCAATTAAAAACTGCAAAACGATCTTTAAATATTTTATTTTCTGAATGGGGCAATAGAGGTCTACATTTTTGGGAAGTAAAAAACCAAAATGTATCTTTAGTAGATGGTCAAGCAGTTTATACTTTTTTTAGATCACCATCTGACGGAGCTTCAGACGGTATTTCAACTACTTTATCTGCAGGAATAAATGCAACTGTAACAACTATTGGTGTTGCATCCGTCACTGGTATGCCGACAACAGGTGGAATTATAACAATTGGAACTGAACAAATTACTTACTCAGGTATATCTTCATTAAATTTAACTGGATGTGTAAGAGGTGTTAATGGTAGCACCGCTGCAACTCACAGCACTGATGATGCTGTTTTACAGTTTCCAAATGGAATGACAGATATACAGGAATTAAATTATAGAGTTGCATCTACAAATGTAGATACACCTATGACAAAAATTAGTAGATCGCAGTATCAAGGTTTTTCTAATAAAACTTCAAAAGGTTTACCTACACAATATTGGGTTCAAAGATTTATAGATAAAGTCACAGTTACTCTATATTTAACACCAGGCACTTCACAAGCTGGTGATTTTATAAATTTTTATTACACAAAAAGAATTGATGATGTAGGTGCTTATACAAATGCAAGTGATGTACCTTACAGATTTGTTCCATGCATGATTGCAGGTTTGTCTTATTATTTAGCTGTAAAATATGCACCACAAAGAGTTCAAGAATTAAAATTATTATACGAAGATGAATTGTTAAGAGCAGAAGATGAAGATGGTTCTTCTAATTCTACTTACATATCACCTAAAATATATTATCCGGGTATTGGTTAATGACTACTTTTTCTCAAGGTAAATATGCTTTAGCTATTTCAGATAGATCAGGCATGGCTTTTCCATATAACGAAATGGTTAGAGAATGGAATGGTGCCCTGGTCCATGTTTCAGAGTACGAGCCTAAACAGCCACAATTAGATCCTAAACCAACAAGTGCAGACCCACAAGCTTTACAAAGAGCAAGAACGGCTAGAACAGAATTTCCAACAGAAGATTTTTTACCAGAAAATCCTCTTGTGACTGCATCTAATACTACATTAAAAATTAATTTTCCAAATGGTAATTTACAAGTAAATGATTTTATTAGATTAAGAAATATTAAATCTCCGGTAGGTTCTCTTTCTATATCTACTTTACAATTATCTACAACTTTAAATGAAACATTAACTGATTCAGATACTACAATTACTTTAACCGATGTATCAGCGTTTCCAACATCAGGTTTTATAGTTATTGAAAAAGTAAATGCAGTTTCAGGTTTATTTGAAAATGAAGTTATTGAGTACACTGGAAAATCTTTAAATACTTTGACAGGATGTACTAGAGGAACAAGTGCACCTTACAGAGGGGTTAATCCTGTAAATACAACAGCGACTTCTCATGCAATTGGGGCAAAAGTATTTGGAGGCTATAAAGTAGAATCTTTAAATGAAACATCAGTTCCAAGCACGGGTCAACCATCTACAACTACACAATTTGATGGTATAAATGTTACGACCATTACTGCACTAAGCACAGAAACAGGAGGCGGTTTTCAGTGTACAATTGGACCCGTTAATGATAGAGCTTAATTATGTCAGGAATTAGTTATACAACATTAGTAACCATGATTAGAGACTACACAGAAGTAGACGACACGGTTTTAACAACTGCTATTTTAGAAAACATGATTCTAAACGCACAACAAAGAATTTTTTTAGATATCCCTATGGACTCTGATAGATTTGCATCACAAGGTAGTTTTGTTGCAGATGACAACACTATCAATGTTCCTGCAGGAGCATTTTTTGTAAGAGGTATAGAAGTATTTGAATCTACAGCTAATACAAATGGAGTGGGTCAATGGCTGGAGAAAAAAGATCAAACATATATCTCAGAGTATATAGGAAAATTAACTGGATCAGAAGGAGATAGAACAGCACAAGACGTGACTGGTTTACCAAAATATTATGCTATGTTTGGTGGGGCTACGGGCCTAAGCTCGACTACCTCTGGAGGTATATATGTGGCACCTACACCAGACGCTAATTACTTATTTAATATATATTATAACAAAATGCCTGCTACATTGGAGTCTGGTAACCAGACTAATTATGTCAGCTTAAATTTCCCTCAAGGCCTTCTATACGCATGTTTGGTAGAAGCTTTTGGATATTTAAAAGGTCCAATGGATATGTTGACATTATATGAAAATAAATATAAACAAGAGGTACAGAAGTTTGCAGGAGTGCAACTTGGTAGACGAAGAAGAGACGATTACACTGACGGTACAGTTAGAATACAAGTCAAATCTCCGTCGCCTTAATAAGGAGAAAAATTATGGCAATAACATCAGCAATATGTTCAAGTTTCAAACAGGAACTTTTACAAGGTAAACACAGTTTAGATACTTCTGGAAACGGAGGAGATACTTTTAAACTAGCGTTGTTCACAAGTTCTGCATCTTTAGGCGCTGCTACAACTGTTTACTCTACATCAAACGAAGTTACAAACACATCAGGATCTGCATACTCTGCAGGTGGTGCAGCGTTGACAAATACAGGAGTAGGTCTAACTAGTACAACTGCGTTCACAGACTTTTCAGATATTTCATGGACCTCAGCTTCTTTCACAGCTAATGGTTGTTTAATTTATAACACAACTACAGCCGGAGGATCAGGTACGGTACAAGCAGTTTGTGCAATAGCTTTTGGTGGAGATAAAACAGTTTCTTCAGGAACTTTTACAATTCAGTTTCCAACTAACGATTCTAGCTCAGCGATAATTAGATTAACATAAGGAGGAAATCCTTATGGCGGACCAAACGTATACAGTAACGGTCGCATCGGGGACGTTGTATATTTCTGGTGGTACTGGAAATGTATTTTACGTTGATGGTGTTCGTGACATGGCCCTTGAATGGGTTGAAGGCGGAACGCTACGTTTTGATCAAAGTAACGCTTCAAACGACAATCACCCATTATTATTTACAAACAGTACAAGTGATCCCGGCGGTAATATTATTTCAGCTGGTGTTACATATTATTTAGACGGTGCAAGTAACCAAGCTGGTTATAGCAATACAACTACATTTAATGCGGCAACTACGCGATACGTAGAAATAGCCCCCGCAGCTTCAACTGATTTTTATTTTTATTGTTATGTTCATGGTATCGGAATGGGTGGTGCAATTGACATTACTCAAAGCACTTGGGGTGCGATGTCATGGGGTGAGAACCAATATGGATCTCAAAACCATGTAGATGTTTTACCAAGTGGTGTAACATTTGCTTTATCTCAAGGAGACGTTTCTGCTTATTCTGAAACAGGTTGGGGTAGAGATGCTTATGGCGAAGAACCATGGGGAGATAGTTTTGATCCTGTTGTTGCTCTTCCATCACTAACAGGTATGTCGACTGCTTTAGGTACTTTACCTTATGCTCAAGCAGAGGATGGTTGGGGAAGAGATACTTGGGGATCTAACGAATGGGGAACTGATACATCTAGTGTAATATTAACCGGCCTTGAAATGAGTATGGAACAAGGTCCAAATGCTTGGGGTGAGTCTGGATGGGGAGATAACCAATGGGGTGGTGAATTAGTAATCCAGCCTGAAAGCGTAATAGGTATTACGGGAGTGACTATGGGTTCATCTGTAGGATCTCTTACAACTACATTTGATTTTAAATTTACACCTACTGGAGTTTCTGATGGTGTTGCAATAGGAACTTTAAGTATAAATGATGGTGCAGATCATCAACAAGGTTTAGGTAGTGTAACAATTGGATCAGCGGTTGGTTCTGTTGTAGACCAACAAGCTTATGATTTAACTGGTGTCAGCGGGTCTTTCTCTGTCGGCACGCTTACTGTGGACGATACACAAGTAGTTAATCTATCTGGTGTAACGGCTGGATCTGCAGTGGGTTCTACAACTGTGGCACAAATGGCTGTGGGATTAACTGGTGTAACTGCAGGATCTGCAGTAGGTTCTACAACTGTAGCTGATATGTCTGTAGGGTTGACAGGAATTGAATTTAATAGTAATTTAGGAGAAACAGGGTTTGGTGCGTTGGCGTATAAAGACATTGACATAACGGCGACGACAACGTATACAGACATAACGCATGCAGCGTAAATAGGAGTTTTTTATGGCATCAACATACACACCTCTCGGCGTAGAGAAAATGGCAACCGGTGAAAATGCCGGAACTTGGGGAACAAAAACAAATACTAATTTAGAAATCATCGAGCAACTTGCCGGTGGATATGCATCACAAGCAGTCAGTGGAACAGGGAATACAGCTTTAGCTGTTTCTGATGGAGCTACTGGAGCATCAATGGCTCACAGAGTTATCGAATTAACTGGAACTATTACAGGAAACATTACTGTATCAATTCCTTTAGATGCACAACAATTATATGTTATTAAAAACTCAACTTCAGGAGCCTACACTGTAGAATTTCAATACACAAGTGGTTCAGGTACTAGTGTCACTTGGGCTGCTACAGATAAAGGAACAAAATTAATTTATGCAAAAGCAGATGATGGAACTAACCCTAACATCGTAGATGTCGGTTTTTCTCAAATCACTGGAACTGAAACATTAACAAACAAAACTTTATCATCACCAAAAATCGATACCGGTTTATTTGATACAAACGGAAACGAGTCGATTTTATTTACTGCTACAAGTGCAGCGGTTAATGAATTTACTGTAATTAACGCAGCAACAGGTAACGATCCTGCATTAACTGCAACAGGTGGTGACGCAAATATAGATTTAAATTTAGTTGCAAAAGGAACTGGAGTAGTTCAATCAAACGGAAGCGCTGTAAAAGTAGCTGGTAAAGAAACTATTTGGATTCCTTCTTCTGCAATGTATCCAACAACTACAAACGGATGCGCAAACTTAGAACAAGTAGAACTTACTGCTGGTCAACCAGAATTAAAATGTTTGGATTTTGATGCAGCATCAGACGAAAATGCACAATTTGCTGTGGCGTTTCCTAAATCATGGGATCCATCACAACTTTTGATGTATCAAGTTTTTTGGACAGGAAATTCAACAAACACAGGTAATGTTATTTGGAATTTAAAAGGCGTGGCGTGTGCAGACAGTGATCCGATTGACGCAGCTTTTGGAACAGGAATAGATATAACTGATGCCCATAGTGGAACAGCGAATGACTTAGATGTTTCAGCTCAAAGTTCTTCAGTAACTGTTGCTGGTTCTCCAGCAGCTGATGAAGAAGTATTTTTTAACATCTCTAGAGATGCAAATAGTGGAAGTGACACATTTACAGCAGACGCTAGATTATTAGGAATTAAACTTTACTTTGCTACTAATCTGCCTAACGACGCATAATAGGAGGAATTGTGGCTGATTTTGGATATAGAATTTTAGGATTCGGTGGAGGATCAAGGGTAATTACACCTTTCGTTTCTGCTGAAGGTGGAACCGTAACAACTTGCGGTGATTATAAAATACACGCATTTACAGGTAGTGGAACATTCAATGTTTTGAATGAAGGAACACCTGCGGGTTCAAACTCTGTTCAATATTTTGTTTTAGGCGGCGGTGGAGTCGCTGGAAGCGTTTACTCAGCTGGAGGCGGAGGCGGAGGAGGTTTCCGTACTGAACAGTCTGCTCCTGCTACAGGAGGCTTAGCACTTACATATGGAGCGATGCCTGTCACAGTTGGTGCAGGTTCATCAGTTCCAGGTACATGGCCAGGAGGCCCAGCTACAGCATCAACAGGATCATCTTTTTCTACAATCTCTTCAACAGTGGGTGGAGGTTCTAATCAGCCTGGAGGATCAGGCGGAGGCGGTTCTTCACGAAACTCTGGAGCTTCAGGAAATGCGGGATCATACAGTCCACCAGAAGGAAACAATGGAGGAACTGGAGGAAACCCAGGCTGCTCGCCAGGAGGGGCCGGCGGAGGCGGTGCAGGAAGCACGGGTAACCCAGGACAACCAGGATTTCACGCACCTGCAGGACCAGGAGGAAACGGCGCAGGAATACCAACAGCATGGATTGGACCATCAGCCCCGAGTTACGGAACTCCGGGACCATCAGGATCAGAAAGATATTTCGCTGGCGGAGGCGGAGGCGGATGTTATAGCCGTGGACCTGCTAATAACGGATCAGGCGGATACGGCGGCGGAGGCCAGGGCGGTAGCCCTTCCCCTGCAAACTCAGGCGGAGGCGGAGGTTGCGGTTACTTTACAGGATACCCATCACCTACTACTCCAAGTGGATCAGGTTCAGGAATGGTAATCTTAAAGTATAAGTTTCAATAAACCATGGCACATTTTGCAAAATTAGATGAAAGCAACATAGTATTAGCAACAGTTGTTGTTGATAATGACAAGCTTATGAAAAATGGCAAGGAAGAAGAAGGGCTTGGAGTTCAATTTTTAAGAAATACTTTTGGTTGGCAAAACTGGGTGCAATATTCTCATAATACACATGGGGGTATTCATTACACTGAAACAGAAAATGGTTACAATGAAGATGGAACTATAAAACCTAAAGAAATTACAGAAAGTGCAGATCAATCAAAAGCATTAAGAAAAAATGCTGCTGGTAGAGGAGATAAGTACGACGCAGAAAAAGATGCTTTTATAGCTGCTCAACCTTATCCTTCATGGACTTTAAACGAAACAACTTGTCAGTGGGAACCACCAGTACCTATGCCTGAAACTCAAACAGAAGGTTATTGGGACACCTACACTTGGGACGAAAGTGCTCAGGACTGGGGCAATAAAACTACACATACACCAGATCAAGCAGATATAGACTTTAGTTGACTTTAATATAATCTGTTGGTAAAAAGATATTGAAAGGAAACAATGGAAGAAGTTATTTTATCCAAATCATCTATATACCACATGGATCTATCTAAGTTATCATTAATTGATAATAATAAACTTAGAGCTGATTGTTTAGTATTTGATGAATTAAATCCCCCTAATTATAACTACGATAAAGATATTCCAATACCCATGGAACAACAGGTTTCTTGGATAAACGACAGCTTTAAAGATTATTTTTATAAAAAAGAAAAACGGGATGTAGAAACAATTCCTGGAGTGCAACCAAGATTAATTGTTAATGGAAAAGGAGAATCTACTTTAATGAGAAATCATGTTGAGTATTCAGATTTAGCCGCATCTCCAGACATGGTAGGATTATATTTTGTTCATACAGACCCTAATGATAGTGTAATTTTTCATTACGAAGATCATAGAAAAAAAGATTTAAAATGGATTATACCTGTACAATCAAAAAAATTTTTAGTTTTTCATAGTGGTCTTACTTATTATCTACCAGAAAATACATCAAACAAAAAAAGAATAGTTTTAATCTTTAAATATCAATTTGAGAAATGATACTCCAAGACTACTATTGGTTTTATAAATCTGTCATACCCCAAAGAACTTGTGATCATATTATAAGATATGGTAATTCACAAAGAGAACATACTGCTCTAATAGGTGACAATAGAAATGAATCTCAAACAAATATGGAGCAAGTAAAAAGAAAAAGAAATTCCCATATTGCTTGGCTAAATGATCCATGGATTTATAGAGAAATACAGCCATACTTAGAAGAGGCTAATGTTAAAGCTAAGTGGAATTTTGACATTGATTATTCAGAAACAATACAATTTACTAAATACAAGCACAATCAATATTATGATTGGCATTGTGATGGTTGGCACCATACCTATAATAGACCAGATGATCCAGCGTTGCATGGTAAAATAAGAAAAATATCTATGATTGTTTCTTTATCTGAGCCTACCGATTACGAAGGTGGTCAGTTGGAATTTGATCCTAGAAATGCGGATCATGATTCAGGAACAAATATATTAGAATGCAAGGAGATAAGACCTAGAGGATCAGTTGTTGTATTTCCTTCATTTGTATGGCATAGAGTAAAACCAGTAACAAAAGGTTTAAGATATTCATTAGTTGTTTGGAATATCGGGCGTCCTTTTAAATAATTATGAAAGAAGAAACTTGGTTTGAAACAATGGATGGTAACCCTCAAAATGATTGGTTTAGAGAACAATCATATTTTAGTTCTCCTATTTGGTTTGAAAATGCATCGGGCTTTTTAGATGCTGTAAAAAAAGTATGTACCGAATGCGTTAATATTGAAAAGAAACAAGCTTTAAAAAAAATTAAATCTAAAAATGATTTTGGTTATATTTATCAATCAGGAGGTTTAGAAAAAATTCCAGACTTATCTCAATTTGTTGAATATGTTGGAAAAAGATCCTGGGATTTTTTAAATAATCAAGGTTTTGATTTAGCAAACCATAATTTAATTTTTAAAGATATGTGGTATCAAGAATTTCCAAAAGAAGGGGGAGGTGTTCAAGAATCACACGCACATCCTAATATCCATGTTTCAGGTTTTTATTTTATTGAGTCAAATGATAAATCCACTAGACCTGTATTTACAGACCCTAGAGCTGGTGCATTAATGACTAAGTTACCAATGAAACAAACAAGTGACATTTGTCATGCAAGCACTAATATAAATTTTATACCTCAACCAGGTACAATGATGTTATTTAATGGTTACTTACCACATGCTTTTCCACTTGTTTCAGGAAAAGAACCTTTTAAGTTTATACATTTTAATTTACAAGCAGTCCCTAAAGGAGCAATAAATGTCGTTTAAAAAAAATAAATATGTTGTTGTTAAAGAATGCATATCAAAAGATTTAGCTATTTATTTATACAACTATTTATCGATGAAGGCTCAATGTTTAAAAAGTTTTTTACGAACTAAAACTATATCCCCCTATGAGGAGTTGCATGGAGTCTACAATGATCCTCAAGTACCTAATACATACTCACTTTATGGTGATTGTGCTTTCGATACATTACTTTTGAAGTGTCAGGGTGTAATGGAAAAACATACAGGAGAAAAACTGTTACCCAATTATTCTTATGCAAGATTGTATAAGAAAGGGGACATACTTAAAAGACATAAAGATAGATTTAGTTGCGAGTATTCTACTACGTTAAATTTAGGTGGTAGCCCTTGGCCAATATTTATTAACCCCAACAAAAGTGAAGGTAATACATATGGTGAAAAAAGAGGGGTGCATCAAGTACAAGATTATTCACCGTCGAAATCAAAAGGAGTAAGAGTTGATTTAAAACCTGGCGACATGCTTATATACAGAGGTGATTTATTAGAACATTGGAGAGAGGATTTGAAAGGAGAAGATTGTGGACAAGTTTTTTTGCATTATACAAATATTAAATCTGAGGGTGCTCATGAAAACGTATTTGATACAAGAATGCATTTAGGTCTGCCATCGTGGTTTAAAAGAATTGCTAGAAATTTTTAAAAACTATTTATCGCCAGAAGATTGTTCTTTATATGCATCTTTAATAAAAGATTTAGGTAAAGGAGATTTTTCATGGGATGAAAGAACTGTTGATATTACCCCAGATCCAATCGTAGAAAAAGTAAAAGAATTTTTATACGAAAAAACTAAAATAAAACTAGAGATACAAAAAGCAGAATTACAAAATTGGAACTTAGGTTCTGAAAGTGAATTACATATTCACATAGACCGATTCGAAGGCGAAGGGTTAGGGGCTATTAAATATAATAGTTTAATTTATTTAAATGACGATTTTAGTGGTGGAGAATTTTACACAAAAGATACCTCAATAAAACCTGAAAAAGGTATGTTAACTTTTTTTGATGGAAGTCAAACCTACCATGGTGTAAAAAAGGTAAAGAAAAAAGACAGGAAAACAATTATTTTTTGGTGGAAGAAATGAAAAGAGCACTAGAGTCATTTTACATAGTAAGTCCTTTTGATAAACATAAAAGTTTAAAAAGTAAATTATTAAATGAAATAAACAAATCAAAATGTGATAAGTTAGATCTAAATGATCCTTACTACACTGACAAGATAAACCGATTAGATTGGAGCCAATCAAAAGATTTAAATAGAAAGTGGGTTAAATTAATCTACCCTAGTTTAAAAAAGTTTTTTGAAAAAGAATTAAAATCTGTTGGATATGAGGGGTTTATAATAAAAGATATTTGGTTTCAGCAATATGATAACGCAGGGACCCATGGGTGGCATTGCCATGGAAGCACATTTACGGGCGCCTATTATTTAGAT
>Ga0080013_1006195_pt1 | contig 10758 bp, 8 predicted proteins | sample ETNvirenome_6_85_FD_69236 | JGI IMG/M metagenome (GOLD analysis project Ga0080013, IMG submission 69236) | Marine viral communities from the Pacific Ocean - ETNP_6_85 (SPADES assembly) (version 2) | ecosystem: Environmental > Aquatic > Marine > Oceanic | place: Pacific Ocean | collected 2013-06-19
TTATTTTTAGGGTGACCAAATACATCGCTTCTATCTTCGAACATTGATCTCCGTCTTCTATATCTTCTTCCTACTTCTTCATCTCTCCCTCCTGCTTCAATAATGTCGCTTGTGTAAGGAGATTCTCCTAAATTTAATTTAGATAGGTAATACCTTACTAGACCTTCTCTATCTATATCCTCTGTTGGATTTCCCATATTCTGTTGCTCTATAATGTGATCGATATAATCTCTAGGTCTATCTTCACGCGAAATATAACTCCCTGGTTCTCGCACTCCTCTGAATTTAATATTTTTAGATAAAAGCTCTGCTATATCACTAGCATTTATTATATCATCTATTGATTTTCTGTTTTGTCCATTCATAATACTATCCTTATTTTTTATAAATTTTTATTATGGGTTTGCCTCTTCCTTTAGCTTCCTTATTCTCCATACCATATATGAAGCAAAGTTTACATTTTCAAATAGTAATGGATTGCTTGGTCTTTTGTTATTCCATTCGTTGAACAGGTTAGAGGCTTGAGTATACTTCTCATTTTCATAATGTTTAAATATTTTACTTCTTATCTTTCCCTTGTCTACTGATATTCCTTTTTCTTTTTGACCAGGAGTTTCAACTCTCTTAGCTGCTTGTCTTACAACACTGCCAAAAATAGAAGCATAACCTTTTATACTTCTTTGATACGCATCCCAATCTCCAGCTCCATACTTCTCAATATTACTTGCCAGCGCCTGAGAACCAGCGTATCCCTTTTCAAGATCAGATATTACCACGGGTGTTAAGAAAAATTTAACAGAAGATAATTTATCCTCAGCCTCAAGTATATCACCGAAAGCACCTAAAGCACCAACAGTTCCAACAGCCTCAAAGAATTTTTCCCAGCCTTCTTTATCTTCCCTTACTACATCCTCGCCACTTAAAAACTTAATAAGCTTATCTTTAGCCCACATTACAAAGCTAGCTCCAAACATTCCACCAGCTGCCATTCTTAATGGAGCAAATACATTTCCAGATGATACTTCTCTTCTTAATGTATCCTTAGCATATTTAGCCTGTCTATATCCAAACCTTTTAAAGATAAATAATGGTCTCAATTTCGGGTTATTAAAAGCTAGAGGGTCTTTAAGAATATCTTTCTGCAGTTGACTCTCTTTAGCAAACCTATACATAGCATTTTCTATTTTAGTATTACTTAAAGAAGCTTTGCTGAAATCAGATATACCAAGCCTGGTCAAGTTTCTTGTTGCCCAATTATATCGACTTGATTTCTTATTAGATGTCTTTGCAATTCTATATAAATCTTTAACATAGACTTCAGCTGTAGACGCTGCAAGCGTTTGATTTATCATGTTTATACCCTTAAATCCAGTAAGAGTAGTAAGTAGATTAGCAACATGAGCAAGTCTATTTCCTTTTTCCGTAACTGCTTTTTTAATTCCTTCTCGTATACTTCTAGGGTTTGATATTCCCATATCTGTACCAAGAACTATATCCATTACATTGTGATGCTTAGCTCCAGATTGCCTTATTCTCTTTCTTACATCTTTATCAAGCAGTCTAAAAGCCCCTCTAAACGTTCTCCAATAGCCAGCTTCAACAGCTGTAGATATTAAAGTTTGTGTAATGTTTGGAATAGTTGCAAAACCAAGACCAATCTTTGTTGCATATTCAAATGACATAATTCCCTCTGCAAGCTTTCTAGCTGCTGGAGACATTTGCTTTGCTGGGTCTACACTAGACAACCCTGTAAAGTTACCATATAATTCTTTTAATACTTTATATTCAGTTGGATCTTTAACTCTTAACATATCAAGCAATACCTTTGCCTTCTCACCCTTTTTTCCAAAGACCTCTGCCGTTGCCATTCTTCTTCCAAACTTATCAAAATATCTTGCAATAATTTCTGTTGCATTTCTTTCATAAAATTCAGTTGGAAGTTTTAATTTTCTTTTCTTCTCTAGGTTTCCAAATGGAGAATACATTTCACCAAAGACTTCTTCCCTTAGTGATTCCATAGCATCTTTAAAACTAAGCTTGCCATCCTTCACAAGCTTGTTAAGAGCTTTATTTGTTGTATTAGAAAAGTCTCCAGCGGATATTGCTCTTTCTACAACCCTATTAAGTAATTCTAAATCTCGTTTGCTGTATACCTTCTTTTCAAGAAACGCTTTATTCTTATCCATGAATGGCATCAAGTCATCAAAGATAATTTTTTGAATATCTTTTCTCATCATACGAGGAAAGTATCCTTCTATGTAACCAGCAATATCTATGCCAGCTTTTTCAGCCATCTTATATGCTTCGTCAAACTGTACTTTAACCTTATCAGCTATCGCCCTAGCTTCTTTGCTTACGCCTTTCTTTCCTTCAAGCGCATCAGCAACTTCTTTTGGATTTTTAAATTTTAAAAGACCGCTTTCCCTAATAGCTTTCTCTACAAATGTTCCAGTAATTTCTTTTGCTTTTGCATCAGCCTTTGGAATCCATTCAAGACCAAGTGTTTGCGACTCTCTTTGCTTAAGCCTTGCTTCAGCAGAAAGCATTGGTTGCACCCATTTTTCTGGAAATATTTTTTCAACTAAAGTTTTGCCTGGCTGTATCTCTAGAAGCTTTGGCCCAATTTGCTTTTTTAAATCAACTAAATCTCTTTCGTATTGAAGGGATTTTCTATATTTAAAAAGCTCTAAAGGAGTCATATCCTTAGTGCTTTTATCTTTTTTACCTACAATGGTTTTCTTTGTTTCAGAAAGAAACTTATTATTAAATCCATATTCTTCGGTGGTAAGCTTCTTACTCAAGCCCGCTACTTCCTGAACCCTTTTCTTTTTAAGGGCTTCTGGTGACATTCCTTCTTTGTATAGATCGAATTCTTTAAAGAACTCTGCCTTGCCAAGCGATATAGTTTTCTTATTCTTAGTGTCAACGCTTCTTACTCTAAAAACATTTAACCCTTTACCAGTCTCGCCTTCACCAACTATCTCAGCTTTCTCAAATCCTTTTCTTTCGGATGTCCAAATCTGCCCTTCGCGTTCACCCCTTTCACGAAGCTTTAATTCTCTTTCGGCGTACTCTTTTATAAATTCTGGAGATGCTTCTTTTGCCTGCACCTGAGGTTGTATTATTGGCTCACCTCTTTTAATCCTACCAGGAACCTTAAGCGCCATATTCGCACCACGAATACCAAGAATCATTCCACCAGCGTGGACAAAGTCTTGTGGTGTTGGAACCCTAAGGTCAAGTGCTGGTTCTAATGTACCGAAAGCTGCTATTTCTTGAGCCACTCTAACAGATTCACTTGAACCTTTAAAAGCTGCTCTGCCTCCTATACCACCAGTAACAGCACCCAATACAGCTCCCTTACCAGCAGCTTCAATTACTTGCCCGAAATCTATATTGTTATTATTTATTTCCTGAGACATAGCATCTGCTATACCACTATAAGTACCAAGGGCAGCAGCCCCAGTTCCAGCAGCTAGACCAGCTTTACCAGCAAGGGTTTTTACTCCCCTATCTAATGTTTCTTGGGCAAAATCTTTTTTAACACCAGCTCTTATCATCTGTCTTAAAGCTAACCTACCAGCTTTCTTTGCAGCTACACCACCTACACCAGCACCACCAGCAAACACAGCAATATCAGCAGGCATAAAGAAACTTATTACACCAGCACCTATGTCGCCAAGGACGCTTGGGTCGTAATCTTCTAAATCAAATGGAGCTTCACCAGTAGCTAGTTGCTGAGCCATACCAGTTATAGATTCGTTATAACCTTTTTTAATAAAATCTGGTATATAATTTAATAAAGTAGAGCTATCTACTTTTTGTCTTTCTTCATAGGCAAGCACATCAAATATGCTTTGACCTGTGGTAATGCTTTCATCACCAAAGGATCTAATGGATGCTATTTCCTGCTCGTCCTCCATTGCAAGAACATCAAAAATATTTCTTTCAGGCATTTACTATTCTTCTTCTGTTAAATATTTATATAAATCGTATATTGTAAGGCCAGCTCCTCCTATAGTAAAAGCAGCAGTTCCCCAACCTGGAAGAGCAGTAGTGCCAGTTACAGCTCCACCAACAATTCTTTTTGCTGCTGATTGTCCTATAAATGGAACTAATCTTTTCATAGCCCACTTACTGCCTTTTTTCTTTATTAAGCTTTCTACGGTTTTAGTTGCCCCACCAACTGTCAAACCAGTAGCTACACCGCCAGTTGGGTCTCCAAGCGCTTCGCCTATTTTTTGTGACGCACTAAATACGCCCCACCCTCTAATAGCCCTACCTGCTTTTGGCTGCATTAGTCTCATTTTACTTTTAACGCCAGCTAATCTCCATTTATTTGGATTTCTTAATAGCTTGTCAATATCTGCGTCTTTCATCTTATCCGATACGCCTAATTTTCTGAGTCTGTTTTTAACTTTTAAAATTTGTTTATCAAGTTGCTGATTAAACTTAGCCATTTTAGCTTTATTTTTTGCAGTTTTCTTTTCCCCAGAAAGCTCTTCTATTTCCGCCATTATCTTCTCAACTTTTTTCATCATCGTACCAGGTTTACCAGGTGTATCACTTCCCATCTGATCTAAAAATTTAACTATATCATCGGCAGGAAGACCACTTACAAACTTAATATGCTTAGAAGCAGCTATACTTTTATCTGTAAGAAGTTTCCCAGCTTGCTTTGCTGGGTCTTTGGCTATTTGCCATGCAAGAAAACCAGCTCCAACCTGACCAGCAGTTGGAACCATATTTGTAAAACCATCATCTTTAGAAGGCTTTCCCCCTTGTTCTTTTTCTATTATAGTTTTTAAAATATTATCCATAGCAGCTTGTCTATCTTCAGGAGGTTGATTAGCTGCGTTTGGGCCTGATATATATTGATCTTCATAATTTTGAAACAATTCGGAATAATCTCCGCTAGCTCCAAATATCCTTTCAAACTCTCTATCTCCAGGTTTACCTACAACGATACCAGCATTTACCAATCCAGTTTTGACATTATTGGCAAGTGCTACTTGCAAAGAGTTTGGGTCAAAAGGCGTTGGAAGTTGATATAATTTTCTAAAATCAGTTTCGTTTTTACTTATTTCGCTTTGAAGTCTTTTTCTTTCACCCTCAAACGCTTTTCCAGTTCCACCTCCTATTTTATTTAAAGCATCATAATTTGATTTAATTTTAGACATTAGCAACTGAGCCTGAGCTAGGGTTTGCGGGTCTTTAAATTTATTTTTTATTTGACTATCTATTACATTAAAAGCAGATACATCATTCCCTTGCATATAAAAATTCTTAGCTGCGCTAGTATAATAGTCTTCTATGCCCATTTTACTAAGGCTTGCTATATTGGTATTTGCAGTTTTAATTTGATTAGTAAGAAGATTTTTTCTAGAAGTTATTAGGCTAAGACTTTCATCAGATCTATATTTCTTATTATCTTCTAAATCTTTAAAGTATTCTAATTGATCTTCATAATTTCTTATATTTAAACCTGTCTGCATAATGTTGGCATCAAACTGTCTGTCGTCTAACTTGTTTTGTCTTGTTACCCTAGCCTGATAACGACCTTCTTCTCTGTTCCATTCTTTTTGATACCTTATTCTATCTTGCTCTTGCTCAACCTCGTACTTTGCATCGGCTCTAACGTTAGCAAGCTCGTTCCCTAGAAATTTAGGTAAGGTTTGGTTTAATAATGTTTCTAAAGCATTTGCCATTCTATCTCCTTATCACTCTTCTGCCGGTATTAGTATATTCGTCTTCTTCTTCTGGGTTTTGACTTTCCATCCATTCCGCAAATGATAATGTACTACTGCTATTCTGGTAAGCTTTTGTAAAATCAGAAAGCATTCTTTCGTATTTGTATCCAGATGGAAGGGGTAATTGATTTTCTGAATACCAATTTCTTGCCATCGTGTCAGCATATCTTTTTTCAGCACCGTCTGGCATTTCAAAATTCCAATCATCTACATCGGTTTGGGCGAATCCTTCTTGATTGTTATTATCTCCTCCTCCGCTACCAGGATCCATTGCGTATATTGACTGAACAAGATTTTGTATATTTTGCCTATAGTCAGTTATTCCTTTTCTAACTGTAGCTCTTCTAGCGCCAAGTTTTTCATCAAGTAAAGACATAGAAGTATCAAACTTTGTTCTTAAATCATCAGCTGCTTCAGAAGCTAATTCTCTTTGTTCTCCAAAAAGTTTTTTTCTAGCACCAAAAACATCAAATCCTCTTCCTACTTTTTGCGCTATATTAAGAAGACCAGAACCTAATCCAGATGTTACATCTCGCATACCAGTTGTAAACTTTCCTCCTATAAATCCCGCTTGTTCTTTTCCATAAGCAGCAACTTCATCCAATCCTTCTTTAATTAGCGTTGGGTTAAATTCAGGTAAAGTTATACCTAAATTTCTAAACATCTCAGATTGAGAATCAGTAAAGTTAAATAATCCAGGAATGTTTTCTTTGGTAGTTGTAAATAATTTCTGCGCATCTCCTGTTATGCCAGCGTTTTCCAACATTTTTCTTAGTTCTTCTGGAGTCATATCTCTATCCTTTCTTACTTAAACCTTAAAAGACCAGTTAATGGGTCGTATCCCTGCCCTGGCTTAAGCGACGGATTACCTGTCATTGGGTCATAATACTTATAAAGCTTCTCATCAGTCATCGGATCGTATGAGGTTTTAGGTACAGAATCAAATTTTCCACCCAGTGCTCTATCTTTAGCAGCATAAGTTAAACCCGCCCTTCTGGCTCCTTCTGCTTCTTTTATTACCTCTAAAATTCCTTTTCCCTCTCCTACTCCTTTAAAAATTCCTTTAATGTAGTCTGGCGTAAAACCAGCTGCTTGTGTTTGATAAGAAGTAATCATATCTGTAATTAAATTTGGAACCATTTCTTTATCAAATCCTTCTTCTGCCCTTCCAATAAAATCACTAACACTTTTTTCCGATGACTTTAATTTTTTTTGTTGGCTACTATAAAAAGGTGTATCTGGAGTTATTCCTTTAAGACTCCTATAGGGATCATCAAATTTTTCTCCAAAAAGACCTCTTGTTTTAGACTTTTCCCTTCCTACTGTATTTACAATAGTTTGTGCAATAGGAACCCCAAGAAGCGTATCAATTGCTTTTGCGCCAAATCTCCATCGAGAAAATCTTTGACCATGCTTTTTCATTTCTTCTTTTCTTTTGTCTAGCTCTTCCTCTAATGCTATTTGAGCCTCGACAAGCTCAGCTTTGCTTTCCGCTCCAGCTCTTCCAAGCGCTACCTTTGATTCTCCAAACTCGCCTTGCTGTTGAGCGCCCATTTGTTGAAGTATTTCATATATTGTCATTATTCGTCTAGCTCCTTGTAAATTCTAAATAGTGCCACGCACCTAATTCTTTTCTGTAAAGCCTAAGCTTGCCATCTGGTGTCTTTACAACTCTTTCTTCTCCGTCATTACCAGAATTTTTTGCTGGAAAGCCTATCTGTAGTTTTGTTTTAACCCCTTTAGAGTTATATAAAAATCTTTTTTCTCTATCCATTATGTAATCCTCTTGTATATCGGTCTATATTCTACGGTTACATTTGTAATTTTTATCTGACCACTACTACCACCTGGAGAAAGTAATCTAACCTCAAAAGAGTTGCACGTTACTGGTAAGTTAGTAGTGAATCGATCTACGTTCACATAAGTTAAATCGCAACTTATACTAGCTAAACTACCAGCAGTAGTTCCACCAGATCCAGATGATGCACCCACACCAACTGACGATGTAGTTCTAAACTTCACAGCGTTTGCTTGAGCTGCGCTACTTCCATATTCAACATATATAGCGTATACTTTTTTAGCAACACCTGGAAGACCAAAATCATCATTTTTTAAAATAATATCAAAACTCTCCCCATCATCTGACTCTCCATCGTAACTGTGAATATCATTTGTTCCAGAACCAACAGATAGATTGTTATGTAAATCTGTAATAAAATTAGTATTTACAGTGTTTCCAACTATATCGTTTATAAATGTAAAAGACTTACCCATGAAACTGTATACATAAGCATCACTAGAATCTCCAACTTCAGAATCAGTTTGGCAGCTTCGCATTAAAACTAAATGTTTTTTAGTAGGCTCATAGCCCAAAATAGAAGTATCTGTAAAATGACTATTCCAGTCTTTCAAGGCCGAGGATTTGTATATAATTTTATTTTGCAAGTTTACTATTTTGCTGCCATCGTATAAGTATAAACCATTTTTATTTGCCCACGCTATACCTAAATCTGTCTTAACAACAGCACCTTGGAAACTAATTCCTAAGGTTTTATATTCAGCCTCCAAAAACCATTGCGTATCTGAACCACCACTTATATTAATTATATAAAGAGTCTTTTCTTTGAATGCTAACAGTCTATCAGCGTAAGACTCTATCTTTATAAAATCTTCTCCATCGTTGACACCTATGTCTAAAAAGTTAAACTCTGGGAATGTATCAAACTTACCTATCTCGCTATATCTAATCTTATCTCCTCGATTTTCAATAACTCCTTCTGGGTTAGTATATCTAACATTAGCAATAAAGGCTCTTCTATTTGATACTAAGCTAGTCTGATACTTTTCACCATTTTCCCCTATACTAATAAAAGCAGAGTCTTGGTTAAATCCGTTTATGGATTCATAAGTATCTATGTTTATAGACGTACTAACAAAAATACTGTAAACAAAATGATCATTAGCATATTCAGCAGCCCACCCAGTAAAAGTACCATCTAAAGTTGGTCTTGTACCTTGCCTAAAGTTTATTTCTCCAAACAACTGAAAAGCGTTATCACTATCTTTTTTTCTAAAATATATTCTGCCGCCAACTATATTATCTGCATATCTAGTGCTAGACCTATTTTCAGTAGCAAGAACAGTACAAGTTATGCTGTCATTAGCAGAAACTGTAAGCTCTCCGCTTAATACATACGGTAAAGATTCTTGGTTCCCGTCATATAAAAATGTAGATGCAAACTCATAATCACCAGCCTCCCAACTGCCCCCAGAAGACGTAGTACTGAAATGCAAATTAAAACCAGTCCCAGCTGGAGGATACACCCCGTATGATTCCCCACCAGTACCAAAATCAGCTCCCGAAGACGCTGTATCTAAAACTGTTGCACTGCTTCTACCTGTAATTGCATCTTCTGTATTATCAGTAATATTTTTAGCATGGTAAGCTCCCGTTGATAATTCAGTGTCCGTAGAGCTTGGAAAGGCTCCAGATACCGAAGAAATTAACTCTGTACTACTACCACTACTAGCCGTTGTCGACCTAAGGCCTTTACTGCAAATACCTCTGGTTGGCTTACTCAGCTTAGTGTCAAAAGTACTAAAGCCAGTTGTGCCAGCATAGCTGCCAGGAGTTATTGCATTTCCAGTTGAAGCTGATAGCCATCTATCTGTTGTCTTAATAAATCCATACTTTTTAATAGCTGTAGAAACATTATTAACATTAGTATCACACGCCCTTACAAAGCCATCTGCAAGATGATAAATAACTTTGCCCTGATATGAGCCAGTAACAGCTCCGAGTGTAATAGCATCGGAAAAAGATCCATTGTTATCAGCTCTCCTTACCACACAATTAGAACCATTATCAGCATTAGCAAAAAATGTAGCTACTGGGGATGTGTTATTATTACTAGTGTCATAATCAAATCTAGCTTGAAACAATCCATATCCAGGTTGCACAGCAGTAGCGCCAATAGTTGCATTGTAATCAGAGGTGTTATCGGTAAACCTTCCACAAGTTCTAATAACTCCTAACTCATCAACAATAACATCGTCAGCTCTTGACAGCTCACTATCAGCTATATCACGACGACTAGTTACAGTGTTCAGTCCACCTTCAAATCTACTATATGTTTTAAACTGTTTAGGCATTATCCCTTAATCTCAAAGTGTACTAAGTCATCAAATTTATTATCTTTGGTTTCAGTATCCTGATCCCAGTCTCCGCCCCAACGAATATTTAAACCCATTTGCGACGCAACGCCAAGAACGTATCCACCAAAGTAGTGAAACCTATCACGGTCATCCCAATCAATAGGATAGGGAGCCACATCAACAGCAACGCTAGGAGTTTTGTTGTGTTTACCATTAGGAAATTTAAGTTTGCTATTTCCTTTTTCGTAAGCTTCATTCTGCTTTTCTTTACCACGATGCCCCTCCAAGACCATACAATCAAAATGTTTAACCACTTCATTGAATAAATCAATAAGACTTTCGTCACAACTATGAAGTTTAGATTTACTTTTTGTACTAAACCTAGGCATTATCTACTTTCTTTTTAAATTCAGCAAACCAAACATCGTCTAATTTGTTCTTACTAGACTTAACAAGTTTTTCAACTATTTGAATAGCGATTTTCTTTACAACTTTTTCGCTAATCATTGTTTTAAACCCAGTTAAAACTAATCCTCTTACAAATGGTATATACATACCTCCGCCAATTACAGCGACAGTACCTACAACACTCATCCAATTACTTTGAATCCAATCAATCATGGTATTAACCTCATTATTAATGTTACTACAATAGGAACAATAAACAGCGCAGCAGAACCCCATGTCTTAAACATAATGATCGCGTCACTATTCTTACTTGTTTGTCCATTTAATTTTTCTAAATGCTTTTCAATTCTTTGCAAAGTTTTAAAAATACTTATCTGTCTCTCGTCTAGCTTAACAAGCTTTGCGGTGGTCTCGTTTCTGTAGTCGCTCACGCTCATCATGCCTT
>Ga0080013_1006196_pt1 | contig 10758 bp, 21 predicted proteins | sample ETNvirenome_6_85_FD_69236 | JGI IMG/M metagenome (GOLD analysis project Ga0080013, IMG submission 69236) | Marine viral communities from the Pacific Ocean - ETNP_6_85 (SPADES assembly) (version 2) | ecosystem: Environmental > Aquatic > Marine > Oceanic | place: Pacific Ocean | collected 2013-06-19
CGGATGTAGGGGTTTGCAAATTTCATGCCAAAACCGGAACGGGTTTTTGACAAAGAAGCATGCTTTTTCTTCAATAAAATCAAGGGGTTAGCCCGCCGCGTCAATATATTGTCTCAGCCTACCTAGTTGAGAATGACTATCACTATCATTATCAACAAGTAATGGGCTACCAAGTTGAGAATGACTATCATCTTCATAAAGACTGTAACACCATACAATACAAGTGTTTATTCTTTGGCGTTATCCACATAGCCAAACATATGACGCTGTTTTGCTAAGTACTTGTTTAATAAGGCGCTAACCCTCTCGGTTTTTTGACGCAGTCGTCATATTTTTGACGGGTGTCAGATAGCTGACATGCACCTTCGTCAACATCCCAACATGGTAAGTCTTTGTTTTTAAAGGGTTTAACCCACCAAAAATTGTTTTTTGACATCCACAACTTTGGCACGCCCGTTGCAATATATAATGGTATAATTTAATTATCAACTTTTGGAGGCAAACATATAGCATAAAATAGCCACATTTTAAGGCACGGTCTTGGTCAAGCGGTAACTAAACCCGTAAAGAAAAAAGTGCCTAACAATCGGATGTCTATCAAGGCGGGATTCCTTTTCAATCCGACTTTTAATGAAAAGGGGTGATTATCATGAAAAACATTTTATCAGCAAGACCTGATCTTGATACGGCAAAAGGCGAGGATACTCACTTGGTATCAATAACATTCGATCCGAAAAAGTATCCTAAAGCTGAAGGGATTCTCGATGGGCTGGGATTGTACAAACAGCCTAATTTCAAAAATGCTGGGAAAATCAAGATGTCCCTAGTCCATGAAAAAGACGAACCAGCTTTCAACTCAACCTACAATTCAATGAAAGCGAATGATCGAATAGCGATGGCAAAACGTGGAATGATAATTGATGCTCAAAGGGAAATTAGGGAAGAATGGGAATCTAAATGTGGAATCGAAGATCCGAAGAAAGCTGCGAGCAAAGCCGACAGGGTTGCGAAGATGATTGTAAAACTCACCGAGCAACTCCCAGATAAGTCCAAAGCAGAAATCAAAGAAATCGCAGAAAATATCGCATAACTAAACTTTGGAATCTCGTCTTGATAGATATCTGATTGATTAAAAACCTAAACCTTGAAAGGAGGTGAGATTAGATGGCTAAGAGATCAAAAGCATTAAATATCTCTGTGCCTCAATGGATGAAGGATTTTATGAAAGAAAACAACATGAGTCCATCGAGGATAGTACAGGATGCGGTACTCGCTGAACATAAGCGTCAGTTGGATGAGAAGTGGATCAGAGATTTAGTAGAGCTACAAAAAGAACATAAGTTCACATTTACAAAAGGTTAAAATAAGAAAGGGAATAAAATGGCTATGCCACATAAAGACCTAAATGATCCAACAAGGGCTATTCCTTATTCGATAAGTATTCCAAGGTGGATGATAAAATACATACAGGAAACACCAGAAATAAAACCATCTAAAATGCTTCAGGAAGCCGTGTTGGAGAAAAAGAAAGAATTAGAAAGGCGTAAAAGGGCAGAGGATAAATTAGTTATCTTAGTCCATGAAATGGAAGAAAAGATGAGAGACCTTAACCAATCAGAGCTTGCGGATAAAATAAGGGATCTAAGAGAACAACTTAAATAAAGAAAGGGAATAAAATGGCTAATAGAAATACATACGTGCCTACCCACACGAGGGTGAAGGCTAGGCGGATTAAGAAACTGCACAAAGCAATCATGACCAACCCTCCAGATTGTGATGAAGGTAAGATAGAAATGATGGATGATCTTAGATGGTTAGAGGGTAAAATAGATCTTGATTGGGTTCATAGCGTAGGAGATAACAACTCTGCTAATTGGGGAGGTGATGTGAATAAGTTGCAAGAATTGGAAGATAAGTACATCAAAGCTCCAAAAGAAGCACTTAAAGGTTTATGATTTGAGAACTTTGAGAAACATCAATATCAATAAACCCATTAAAAACAACAATTTACAATTCTCAATTCTTCTCAGGGGGTATCACCCCATCCCCAACTATGGGGGCTGAGAAGAGGAAAGGGTATATAAAAAAAAAAAAAAAAAAAAATAAATACTACCTTACTTCCCAGCTGTGACTCTCAGCTTATGCATATCACCTTGGATGGGATGGCATGGGAGAAGAATCAGAATTGAGAAGTCTTTGTTTTTGTTGGTGTTATGGGGATTCAATGTTCTCATAATTCTCATATAATAAATGAAAGGAGGTGATAAAATGTCCACGTTAAATAATTTCTTAGAGTTGATGGTTATATTCTTCATAACCATAATGTCTGGATGCGGAGCAGTTGGAGGATTCATGGTAGTTCAATTAATCTATAAAGAATGGAGGAAGAAATAATGGAAGACCTATCTTGGATACTTGAAGATATGGATGAAGATGATGTATTAGATCTTGAAGATAAACTTAAAGAAAAGGAGGTGGAAGATGAATAACAAACTACCCCCGTATTGTTTCACTATAGACCCAAAAGATGGTAAAATAGTGAGGCTAAATAGGGGAGAGAAAGGGTATGAACCACTAGATAGCATAACATCTAAATATTCCTTAGCCATTCAGGAAGCCTTCCTAATAGGCGGTAAACATCTTAGAGATAAAGCTAGGATAGTTTCAAGGGATGGAATGAATGAGGAGATAGGTGTAACTAAACAACAACACGATGCCATGTTACATGGTTCTCACTTTGGCTTCGATAACCCAGCGGTAGATAAAATCTTGAAAGGAGAAATCTAATGAGTGGAATAACTAAGACTGGCTATGAAGCAGTAGCCGAAGTTCTCTCAGGTCCTGTCAGAGACAGGCTAGAAGAGTTGGAACACCAAGATGTTTATGAGTTTATAGTAAGTGAGATAGCTGATAAGTTTAGTGTAGAGTTTGATAACTTCGATGAAGATAAATTCATCGATGCAACCTAAGGAGGTAATTATGCAGTTTGACGGAACAGGAGAATACATGAGATCTATCCGAAGTATGGTAAAGGATGTGGTTCTCGAGATGCAAGGATTCAAGGAATACTTTGCCAAGTGTGAAGGTAGGAAGGAAGCGTATGATAAGGAAATGCTCAATGAACTCATGGGAATACGTAATGAGCTCAAGAGTGTTAGGTTAGAACTCTCAATGATTACTGAAGTAATTCAAATCATGGGGACTCCTCCTAACCCAGAAAATGACCTTAACTGATTCAAATATTATTATCCCATAATGGGATTATAATAAACCATTAACTAGGAGAAACACAGATGCCATTTGAAGAGATAACACCCCGAAAGGGAGCAGGATCATCTTCCACATTCGCCAAACAAGTCAGATGTGCGATATACATATGGAAGACCAACATAAGAATCTGTACGGTGATAGGAGGTGACATAGCCTCCTTCGTAGGTATCGTACCTGGTAGTGATGTAAGAGTAAAAATGGGGCATGGAAATGATCTAGGGATATTACATATAGATAAAGCCCCTAAAGATGGAAGAGCTCATTATAAAGCTCAACCTAACGGAAAGAATGATGATAGGAATGACATTAGGACTCTCTTAACTGTCCCGCCATATCTTCAAGACAGGATAAATAGTAAACAAACCAACTTACTATTATGTTCTCACATGGTGAAAGATAAAGTTATCATAATCTCAATGCACGAGGATCTGCTAAATAAAACTCTTGAGGATCCAATAGGCTTTTGATAAATGTACTGCTATATGACCCTAACTGCACGGGTCATATAGCAACTAGATTTATTAAATGAAACATCTTGTGGAAAATTATTATTCATTTATTTCATAACCCCAATAAAATCAATGACTTAAAACCATAATTTTATTTGACATGGGTTTTTTACTATGTTATAATAACATATAACAGTTGAGGAAAAATTTCTTATGAAAATATCTCACCCATCAATCTCTATATTCAGCAAGAATATAAATATATTAAGGGAAAGGAAAAACCTTACCTACAAGGAACTAGGAGATAGGGCTGGGTTGTCTGGAGAGATGATTAAACTCTTAGAGAAAGGAATGCGATCTCCTTCCCTCAACTCAGCCCTTCTAATCTGCGAAGCCCTAGATACCAAACTAACAATCCTCCTACGTGAAGAGAATCAGGTAGGGGAATTAACTATGAGGATACCATGCAAGTAACTACATCAGGCACAGTCATTCAAACACCTAGCTACAATCACCATAGTTGCAACAAATACATAACAGGTGCATCTTGCATCCTCCAAGGAGAGAGGGAGATCACAACTGACCCCTTTCCAGTGTGGTCACTAAATCCCTCTCTCCCCTCCCTACTTGAACAACGAGAAAAAGATATAATAAAGGCTCTAACAAGGCCTAGACGGACTTCTTCCAGAAAAGGAACGAAGAATCTTAAAACCCAAATCTGTGAGGCATCTCCGGAGGAACTTGATGCTATATTAAAAGAGATGGGTTTTGTATCCAAGTGATGCTCTCACAGGTCACATTATTAACCCTCCAAATAAAAGGAGAGTAACATGGCAAAAACTGAAACATTGACCGCACGTACTGGGTCAGAAGATGCGGGAACTGCTAAGGAGTGGACTCAGGAAGTATCATTTCCTGAAACTCTCGAAGAAGCAGTTGAAATGTGGGGAGATGAAGGTGTAGTAGCTAAAGCCTGCCGATCTTACCGCATTGACAAGCAGGCTGAAATGCGTAGACCTGCAGGAGCTGGTGGTAAGAAAGCTAAGGAAACTTACGACAAGCTTCAGCCATACGTTGCATCTGGTGCTATGACAGAGGAAGATGTTCGCAAGATCTCTGGCTACAACCCAGACAACGAGTAAAACAAGTCGGGGCCACTCTCTTTCACATCCCAGCTTAGACTCTCCTCCGAGTTGGGTAGATGGCTTAGCCATACAGTGAAGGGGGGTGGTTTTTACTTCAACCTCAGCACGAGGAACAAAATGGAAAAACTTGATACATTAGACAACTCAATGATGGCTGACTTCAGGAAGTGTCCTAGATATTTCCAACTCCGCCACATTGAAAATCTAGTCCCCATCTCAGACTACGTTAAATTCAAAGCTGAATTTGGGTCTGCGATACATGAGGCTCTAGAATCATGGTATACAGAACATGATGGTATCAAGATGGATGAAGCGTTCATTAATTACTGGAGTCCCTTTGAAGGTCAGGATGATACAGGGATTAGGACAGTAGCTAAAGGACTCTTGGTCTGTGAGAAGTATCGCTCATGGTATCCTACTGAACCATTCGAGATGCTAGAAACGGAGATAGGTGGGTCTGTTGACTTAGGACCTTTTCTATTCACCTTCAAGTGTGATGGTTTAATTAAGGATCATGAGGGTAACTTCTGGATTCTGGAGCACAAAACATCTGCTCATAGGGGATTTCTCATCCCTAATCCTAATGTCCAACTAACTGGTTACATCCAAGCTGTATCAATCATCAAGGGTGTGGCAGTTAAGGGAGCATATCTAAATCAGATATACTTTAGGAAAGGGAGAAAGGGAGAACCGCAGATGGATACCATATCTCTTCAACGTGAGGAAACAACACGTTCTCCAAACGACCTGAAAGAATGGTTGGCTGATGCTATTGCGTGGGCTAAGATGATTGGGGAAGCATGTGAGAATGAATACTTCCCTAAAGCAACTGAGTCATGCACAGCATACGGTGGCTGTCAGTACATAGAAATCTGTAAATGTGGAGATCTAAATGTCCAAAAAACAGTCAAGAAAGCCCTCTTCAAAGAGGAAAAGTGGGAGCCGTTCCCAGGAGCAAAAGCAGAGCTTCATGCATAAAAACGGTTGGGCTGTAGCTCATGCTAATTGCCCTTTTTGTAACTCTACAGAAACTTATATATCACTATATCAAGACTGTAGATACTGTAACAAGTGCGACCGAACGTATGATGAATTAGATATTGAAAGAAACCTCAGCATTTAGGAGAAAGTATGGATATTAAGAATGCAAAGGATCTCACAGCCGCTGATGTTAAACTATCGGCTGCTGTTTATGGGAAGAGTGGAACTGGGAAAACCACTTTTGGTGCCTCCTTTCCCAAGCCGTTCTTCCTTGATATAGACGGCGGGTTACTCTCTGTGCGAGGGCAAGACGTCAGCTACGTTGACCTTACACCTGGTAGGGGAGTAACTTGGCCTAATATATTAGACGCAATTGCAGAAGGTAAGAAAGATGACTATGAATCTATCATAGTTGACTCACTTACTGGTTTAGCTGACCTCTGCATGGAATCTGTTCTTCAATTAAATAGAAGATCAGGGCAAAAACCTAACTTTGATGATTGGGCAGCTTATGCAAATAAGATCAAAGACTTCATAGTCAGGTTATTAGCATCTGGTAAGAACACATTACTCATATGCCACGAAGCTCCAGATAAAGATGAGCTGACTGGGCATGTCTGGATGTTACCAGCTATACAAGGTCAGATGAAAAGCAGGATAGCTAACTACTTTGATGAGTTTTATCATGCAGAGGTAGAGCAAACTCCTGGTAAGCCATCCAACTATCGACTCTTAGCTAGGCCATCTTCAATCTTCACAGCCAAGAGTCGTTTATTATCCAGGGACACAGAATCATCTTATCTTGTCCCATCATTTCAATCTCTGATGAATCTTCAGAGACACATTAAATAAGGAGGTTAATATGGCTGTTTGTTTAAAGTATGGCAAGATGTCTTTACAGAATGTTCCTCACAAAGAACCTATCTTTGTATTCAGAGCTCAGGATATCTTTGCGGGGAAGTACATTAAGATGTATGCAGAAGAAGTCCTAGAAAGGACTGGAGATGTAGCAAATTACAAGAAGATTCTCCTCAGCGCACAAAACTTTCAACTGTGGGCATCAAAGAAAATCCCAGACTAGAGAGGAGTTTGTCTTGTATGCGAAATTTGTTATTATTTATTGCGCTACATTTTACATCAGTTGTATAGTAGGAATAACTTATTTACTATTTTTTTAAAAAGGAGTAAGAAATGCCAGTAATTAATATCGGTTGTTCAGTTGAAGAAGCAGAAGAGCAGAATGCGACTGACCTATTAAAGTCTCAACCTCTGCCTAATGGTAGCTATAAGGTAATCTGCCAGCACATTGAGCAAACTGTTTCACAAAAAGGTCGTCCTCAGCTTAAGTGGACACTTGAAACAGTTGAAGCACCAGACGCATCACATAATGGAAGAACAATGATGCACTGGGTTCCACTACCTCACGAAGGAAACAACTCAGGAATTGGTTTCCTCCTCGACATCACCAAAGCATTTGGTAAAGTGTTTGAGCCTAACTTCAACACAGAAGATTATCAGGGTCGGACTGCTATAGCAAATGTAACTCAACAGCCTCCTAACGAGGCAGGGAAGGTATTTAATAAAATAGCTTCTTTCGTTCAGTAAGGTAAGGTACACTCCTACATCCTTTCTTATGCACCCCCGAGGGGGAGATAGACCGAGGTGTGGGAGTGTACTTCCTTTATTTATTACAATCCCAAAATGGAATTCTCATAAATGGAACAAGTATACCATCCCAAGTGTGGAAGTAAGAATATAGAAACAGTCTGCACATTCCCAGATATTACAAAACCTATAGATCCAACTCTAAGGAAAGAAAAAGAATCTAAGATATTATACAACTGCAGAAATTGCGGAGAGGCTTTTCCAATAAGTATAGACAAGGATGGGTATTGGTTCCTACTTAAAATGGAGGATGTGACCTTTGAAGATAATAACACTAAATAGAATAATAAGCTCAGAGGAAGGTATTTTAGGGCTATTACACAGCAACGGTAAACCAATATCAGTTACACTAGAAAGACCATGGAAAGATAATAAAGCATGGGAGTCTTGTATCCCATTCGGACTCTACCCCCTCACTAGATTAGAGAACAGCAAAGCATTTAAGTATCCTCACTACCTCCTCGAAGATGTCCCAGATAGAACATTCATAAAGATTCATGTTGCCAACTATCCATCACAACTACATGGGTGCATAGGCGTAGGATCATATTACGCAAATGGTGCAATAGCTGTGTGTAAGTCAAGAAAGGCTATGGAACATACTATGTGGTTCCTAGATAGACATGAAAAATTAGCTCTGAATATAAGAGATAGTTACTTCAAAACTTTTAAATCAACAGCCCCTTATAAATTAGAGCCAAAAGATGGAGATAATAAATGATATGTCCTCAATGTGGATCAGTTAATGTTAACCTGAGAGATAAAGAAAGTGGAGTAAAAGCCCCTTTCTGTAGTCCTTGTGAGATGTTCGTTATACCTAAAGATACCATCTGGGATGGTGAAGATGTAGGGGAGGATAAGATAATATATGCATCAGGAGCTTCCCGTAATGATATAGGGAAAATTAGATTGGACTTGATCCCTCCAGAGGCTCTCCTTGAACTGGGAGAGGTTTTCGGAGAGGGAGCTATTAGACATGGAGATGAGAATTGGAAAAAGGGGATGCCTAACTCAGTTGTAATAAACCACATGATGAGGCACTTACTTCTATACATGAAAGGGGATAGGAATGAGCCTCATATGGGCAAAGTAATGTTTGGATGTTGTGTTCTTATCTGGAATGCCGAGAATAATATAAATCTGGAGGATTAACATGTTTTATCCAGTCAAGATATACAACAAATTCATGAAGGTGATAAAAACTCTGTCATCAGAAAAGGTATCAGAGGAATTCTGGGAACAGAAAAAGGTAGATTTAGAAGCCACAAGATTAATGAAAAGAAAGAAAAGGAGAAAAAAGAATGCGGGTACCACTAAAAGAGATAACACTAAAGAACAGGGCAAGAAAAGAGTACGGAGATCTGGAAGAGCTAGGTGATTCACTAAACCGCCTAGGCCAAATCCAACCTATAGTTTTAGATGAAGATAATAATATAAAAGCTGGTGGAAGGAGATATTCAGCTGCTATCTTATTAGGATGGGAGGATATGGAATGTGTTTATATGAAGGATCTTTCTCCCCTTGAACAGAAGGAGGTAGAACTTGAAGAAAACATCGCAAGAAAGTCATTCACTTGGCAGGAAGAAGTCTCGCTCAAAAAGGAGATCAACGAGCTCAAGAAAGAAATTGCTTCTGAAAAAGGAGAAGAGTGGAAAGAGGAAGACACGGCAAAACTTCTTGGAGATTCGAGAACAACTCTCTATAGGGATATGCAACTGGCGTCAGACCTTGAGGAGTTTCCACAGCTTGCCGAGGAGAAGGATAAGTCCACGGCAAGAACGAAAGCCCGTAGGTTACGGGATGAGAAGTCTAGAGAGTTCCTTAATATTGAGAGAGGGAATATTGAAGGTTTAATTCAAGGAGATTGTAGGGATATTCTATCCTCCATAGAAGATGAAAGTGTTGACCTCATACTCTGTGACCCTCCGTATGGAATTAAGTTTGATGAAAAAGGTAGGAATGAGAAATATAACACTGTGTATGGTGATGACTATGTAGATGATAAGATGACCTTAAATCGCTTGATAGAAGAAGTTATGAGGGAATTAAGGAGGGTATTAAAACCAGGTGGTCATATGTACTTCTTCTTCGCCATACAGCACTACCAGATGATTGATGTTGAGCTTTCTGTTCACTTTAGAGGTGGGGATGGTCTAGATGCACCTAAGGAATACCAACAAACCCCTTGTATATGGGCTAAGCCATCCAATGAAAACTACCGCCCCTACCACCGCTTCTGTGTGAACTACGAACCATTCTTTTTCGCATGGAAAGGGGAGATGAGAGAGTTTACTAAGACTTCGAATTGTACTATGGAGTTTGATATAGATAGAAAGAAGGAAGATAGGCAACACCCAGCACAGAAACCACAATCTCTATATGAGAATCTTATAGAGATATCCTCTCATAAAGGTATGACAGTCCTCGATCCATTCCTCGGTAGTGGCATCTCTTTGGCCGTAGCTAAGAGAATGGGGAGGAACATCATAGGCATCGAGAAGGAGGATAGTTGGTTTCAATTAGCAACACACAACTTACACGAAATAGGAGGTTCTGAATGAGTAAAATAAGAGTGTCTATAATGATAGACGAGGAGGATGATTCTTATATATTAACTAAATGCACTCAACACGGTGACAAAAGTAGATTTTATAATGTAGCACTAAAGAACTTAATATCTCAAATGAGACTAGCCGATTCTAGCGGAGGAAAGAAAAATGGGAAGAAGAGTAAACCCAAGCGGGCCAAAGGAAGCACTAATAGCGATAGTGGGAGAAGCACCAGGAAGAGAGGAAAGTGAAACAGGAGTACCCTTCTGTGGAGGGAGTGGACAATTACTAACTAAGACCCTCCGAGATGTAGGATTAAATAGAAGTGAGATATATATTACTAACGTAGTCAAAGAAAGGCCACCACAAAATGACTTGTCCAGACTGCACGAAGTGGGAATCTCTCTACAAGAAAGCGAAAGAGAGCTTATTGAGGAACTTAGAGGAACCAAGGCAAATGTCATTGTTCCCCTTGGAGGAGTTGCACTCAAAGCTGTCACGGGATACGGAGCAATTACTAAATACCGAGGATCGATACTTTCCTCACCATACTTGGAAAAAAGAAAAATCATCCCCTCCATCCACCCCGCCTACTGCCTCAGAGGAAACTACAGATCGGTGGCGCTTCTAGCCTATGATCTATTAAAAGCCAAGAACGAATCTACCTCATCTAAATTCATACCTACATCTAGGGAGTAT
>Ga0080013_1006197_pt1 | contig 10756 bp, 23 predicted proteins | sample ETNvirenome_6_85_FD_69236 | JGI IMG/M metagenome (GOLD analysis project Ga0080013, IMG submission 69236) | Marine viral communities from the Pacific Ocean - ETNP_6_85 (SPADES assembly) (version 2) | ecosystem: Environmental > Aquatic > Marine > Oceanic | place: Pacific Ocean | collected 2013-06-19
TAAGTTCTTTGTAGGTGTGTTTGCAATAGGAAAACCGGCCCCCCAAGTATATGGAACACCCTTAATTCCACTCTGTGGAAACAGACCAGAACGAAACCCAGGGTTTTGGAGTTCTGCTAGACCAATCATCAATTTCATCATACACATTGGTTATTCCTCATCTTGACAACCTCACCTCAAAGGGTCTATACTCACGCCGCTTCTTAGCCATTTCCCCACGGTGTTTCTCCATACCCTTCGGGGCTACCGGGTACGCAAATGTCAATGCCAGGGCATCCCCCAGGTCAGGAGAAGCCAAACCACGTTTCTTCATATCCTCTTTCTTCTCCAACTGGATCTTGTTGGAGGGTGTGAACCCATACTCCACGCCGACCAGATCATCCACCAGTTCGGGCTCAGTCGGGATCGCCCCGCCCTGGAGCCATTCCCTCATGTTGCCCCACATTTCTGCGCGCTTGTTGTTGTACCTGGCATCCTCTGCCTTGTTACCGAAATTCACCTCAATGCAGTTGACGTGCAGTTGCCTTAATCGATCAACAACCCCACCACCAACGCCTCCACCGTCTACGAAAACGGTATCCGCCTGGTGTTGCCTGACTTGTTCTCCAACCCTTGCAGCTAACTGCATCGTGTCCAGGTCGCGGTACTTGATCCAATCGATTGTCCTGGCATCTCGACCCCGACGAAAACTGATCACCGATTGGTCATCGCCAAATCTGGCCACATCAACCCCGATAATCAAGGGTTCTTCCAGGTAACACCTCGCCTCTCGCTCTTGAGCGTCATCAACCAGATCGCCTGGTATGAACTGCATAGATGAAGTCGCGGGAAACACGCCTTTCACCCTAACCTTAACGAAATCACTCTGTTCCCCAAAGTCGGTGACCCATTGCTCGAGCTTACGCTTGTCGGTCATCTTACAGTCACGACTGTCGATCTGCCTAGTGTTCCAGCGGTGCTTACGTTTGCCAAAGCATTCGCGGAATCGACCGGTGTTCCTGGTCGGGTTACCAAAGGCAAACCACATTGCACCAGGAGTCGTCATTGCACCTTCGGAAACGTCCCAAATACAATCCGGGATTGCACTTGCCTCATCGTAGATCACCAACACTTCTCCGTGCTGCCCGGCAAATGCTTCTGAATTTCTTTCGCTCCAGGGAATAGCGGACACATACCAGGTTTCCGGTGATGATACATGAAAGAACTTGGTTGCAGTCCACTCAAACATGGGTTTGATAATAGACCGTGAGTGCCAAAGTGCGAGTTCCCGCCAGGTTTTTGTTTCTAATTGCTGTTTTGTGTTGGCTGTGACTACCCCGTTTAAATTTTTTCGACAGCACATATTCCATAAAATAAGCCATGCGGTCACGGCTCCCTTCCCAATACCATGGCCTGAAGACGTCGCTGCTTGGTAGCTTTTCCCTTCCCCTTCACGCATATGCCTGCCCACATCTTCAAGCAACTCCGCTTGCCAGGCATCCGGACCGGTATGTCCCTCGAGATCACCCTCGCCCCAGGGGAAGACCAACTTCACAAAAGTTAAAGGATCATCGTGAAGGGCGGCAACCTTCCTGGCAATATGCTCTGCGTAGTTTTTTTCCGCAGTTTGTGTAGTCATTTTTGTTTATTTTTACCCACAGTACTCCACCAGGCTCCACCTGAAGCAGCTTGCTTGCCATTCTTAGGTTTTTTCACACCAATAGCAGTAGCTACAGAACCCGCAGCTTTTAACAACCAAGCAGGAGTAGGAGGATCAAATATTTTTCTAAACTTTTTCATTTCTTTTGTATATATTACGTCACCTTTAGCATTAGTTTTGAATTTGGCTGGCATAATCAATTCCTCTCTTATTTTTTATTTTTCCCCACAGTACTCCACCAGGCTCCACCTGAAGTAGCTTGTTCCGGTAGCGGTTCGGGCGCATACTCCTTGGGAATAGGCATACTATCTTTTCCGACCCTCATCTTCGATACTCCCTCCATACCCAACCAATCTCGGGGTGCTTCCTTCTTTTTCGGTTTTCCATTTTTCTTTTTCTGTTTTCCATTTTTCTTTTTTTGATCTGTCATTTCCGGTTCCTCTCCTGAATTAAAACCTAAAGACTAAAGCTAATGGTAATGGTAATGGTAATGGTAATGTACCGTTGACCAACGGTTGACCAACCGTTGGAAACATTGTTTATAATCAATCCTCTATCTCCTTCTCCCCAATACGCCGCATCGCCTTGTTGTAGTCCAGGATATTGACGTGCATATTAGCGATGTTGTTTACTGTCCCGGCATCCGAGTAAGCCCCGGCCCGCTTGCTGTAGATATCGATTGCCTTGAGCTTGTCGTACTGCTTGATCCGCTGGTAACCTGAACCGTCAGCCCCGGTCATCAAGGTTATCTCCTGGACAGACATCTTCTGCCGGTCGGTCAGGTTGTCCGCGGACTTCGGGACCATCGTTCCGTCCGGTCCTTCAGTGTATAAGTCAGAGTTATTGGTGAGGATCATTCCCGCCAGGACTTCATTAACCTTCGCGGCTGTAAGTTCAGCTTTCTTAATCTGCTTCTCAAGCTGGTCGTCAATCAGTGCCTTAACTCCATTAATCCCTAGTAACTGATAGCCTTGCCGGTCAGCGTATTTTGGAGCATAGCCAGCCCTAATCGCAGCCTGGGTTGCGTTCCTATCCACCATATACTCAGCGATGAACAACTTCTGTTTGGCAGTAGGTTTCCAATTAATAGCCAACGCGCCCCCTCCTAAATATTTTTTGCTTGAAATAAGATTGGTTATATATATTTCCCAACTCGCTACCTTCCCAATACTCCCGATCCTGCTCGTCTAATCCGATACGCTCCTGCCTCAACTCATACTCCTCATCATTAAATGCAATTAGAGGTGAAACCCTAGAGAACGATGGGTTTAAGATGTTCTTCCGTTTGCCTGGTTTCTTAACCTTCTGTTTTTTCAGCATCTTCCACCCTCTCGTCAATCAACTTAACCATGAAACTAATGTCTGACTTGCTAACCTTTTTTTTATTTGACCAGAACTTTTTGTAAATTTTTTCATAATCTTCAAACTTACAGGGGGATGCATTTCGTTTCTTGATTTTATTCTTTCGCATGAACTCCCTCAGTAATCTCCTCGTACAGATCATCGATTCGATAACACTCAATAGTATTCACCTTCCCCGTAGGGTTCGGTTGAGTTTCCAATCGCATCCACCGGTCCTCGGGCTCATCTACTGTTGTCCCCATGGATGAAGGAATATTATGCGACTTGAGATCATTACCATTCACAATAACACTTCCTTTGGGACGCTTGATTCGTATCAACCTGAGTTTTCTCACCTCTCGACACTTCTAATATCCCCGGTATAAACACAAGCCGCTGTCGTATGTGGCGGCAGTCCAGAAAGGACAGCATCGTCTAGTCGTTCCCGGCATTTTTGATGGTCCTGCCACAAGACCTCCAATGTTTCAATCCGGGACACCTCAAACGGTCCCACAAATATTATGAGGATAAGGATCCACATCTCATGGATCCACCATCTGCCACTCGGCCACCATCAACGGTTTACCTAGAACATACTCGTACGCATTGCTGACCGCCTGGGTGATGATTTTAATCTCCTCTTTTTCGAGATCGTATTGAATCCCGTTACACTCGGACCGGGGTTTGATCGACTTAATCTCGAACAAATACACCCGGTCATTCGCATACCGCACCCACATCAGGTTCGATGGTTTAGGCTCGAACCGCCTGATCTCCATGGGTGAGGGTAAAGCTACCTTTTGTTTCCAACCCGGCTCCGGGTCATACAACTCGGAGGAGGGCGGCAGGGACAGCCGAGGGTTATCGACTGCCGCCACCGCCTGCGGGAGAACGGCAGCGCAACTTAAAATAAGAAGCGCCACCAGGGGAACCTTATTCCATTTCATTAATTACCTCTATCGTATGATTCAGCTTGGTCGCTAAATCGTGTAGTTTTATCAAATAGACCCGGAGTTCCTCAACGTGGACAGGATCAACACAATACATTTCAACCTCGACACTATTAGGATGTCCACCACATTTCAACCATACGTCCTGGGGCTCCAGGACCGCCTTCGGGATCGGCTGTGGAAACGCATGAACCGGCCAGGGGCCGCTAGAACCACTTACGCATGCGAAGCCAAGGAGCGCGAACAGGATTAGGATTATCGCCAGCGTTATTGACCGCCCTGGACGTTTCTTCATCTTTTTCCTTGTTGAACCGGTTAATTTTTTTAAGAGCTTTAGTCGTTCCGTAAGACCGCTCCGCCACACCAAGACGTTTTCCCGCCCTAACCGCCCAGGCCAGACCGCACCCAAGCAGTAAAAGCAGAATAATCAGCGTAGTCATTTCTTGTTACGGTCCAGGCTCATCTTCCACATACCCATGCCAGTGATACCCACCACGGCCCAGGACTCTGTCGTGAAAATGTGCCATCCACCAGCCTGACACACGGCCATACCCAGGCCGACTACCCAACAAAAATACGTTTTGTACCCAGGCATGAAGTTGTCGATGAAACCAATTAATGCGCCCATCAGTTTACTCATTACTTGTACTCCTAATTTAAAGAAGGGGTCAAAATATGACCCAGGGTTAAAGCATCCCCGATCTCGTTCCGGACCAGATCCATGTCAAAGTTCGGACAAGTTTTATTCGGATTAAGTTCGTAGTGACCATAGATCCGGTCGAGCGGGACATCGTGATCTCCCATCAAAATCAGCAACAGCTTGTTCAGTTGAACGAACTGCGCCTTGGTGAACAGGTAATTACCAATCAGGCAAATACCTATCGAATACCTATTATGCCCGCGGCAGTGCGCCGGGACCTTATCCAGGTCGCGCCCAATTTCGACGATCGCGTCATACTTCTGGTCGTACTCCTTCCCATTGACCTTGCAACCATTGGTGATGACGTAATTGTACCCAATTCCGTCCCACCCAAACTCGCGATGCCATCGATCGATTGCACTGGCCGAGCCCCAATCCGAGGTCGAACAATGCACAACTATGATTTCTATATCTCTCTCCACAATTACATTGTATTCAGTCTTTTAAATTTACGGAAGGGTGTCTTTGGGGGGGTAGGGTTAGGGGGGGGGCAGATAAGTCAAATCGCAGCGGACATTATGAAAAATTTATTACAAGTCATAATGTCCTTAAAAATGCGGGGGAATCCCGTGACTTATATTTGGCGGGTTTATGTCACTAATACTGTCAAGGGACAATAACAGGGGTGGAAATTGTCCCCCATAAGATGAGGGACTACCCGTTGCTAATCCTGCTAATCCTGCTAATCGGGCAAAGATTAGCAACTTTAGCAAGATTAGCAACCCATACAACGATCTTTCACCCTCTCCCGAGGGACAATAACAGGGGTGGAGGGGAGCGTCACATGACGGGCGGGGTGTAACCTAGTTAAATAGGCCGAATTAAATAGGTATTGTTCTTTTCTTATTCGGTGGGGTCGATAATCTCGTTCGGTGAATCCTTGACAAAGTAGGATAACGTGGGGATGTAACGCTCTGCGCCACCCCACTCCCTAGTGATGATGGCCACGGCTTCCGCCCCAGTGGCTGCGGCAGCGGCTTTACGCCAAACTGGACTGACCCGGTGCGGGATATCCCCAGGCTCAAACTTAGTCTTGATGTCTACCATGTTTATCTCCTCGCTATGGTTTTAATAAAGCACGGGGTTCGGTCACCTACCCAGGATCCTATCTGGTTAAACTCAAAAAACTCAATCGCTTCCTCATGTGTCATCCCATCCCCCATTAGGCGCTCGATCACCTTGTCGTAGTTATATGCGACGATTGGCTCCTGGCCGAACCGGGTACTCACACCCAGGATGCAATCATCGAACCCCTCCATCCGGACCAACCCTTCATACTGCTCCAGGAGTTCATCCATCAGTCACCCACTCCGATTTCTTGCCCTGGACTTTTGTCGTAGCGTGGATCGGTAGCTGCATGGTTATTCCCCGGTCCGCATTGGTCAGCCAGAGTGCCTGGGCCGGTGGCTCGAACGGCATATTGTGGAAACTTGCAAACTCGTTATAGCCACACAAGGACCCATTGATGATACAACGCTGTCCCAGGAAGGTCAGTTGATGCCAGTGGCCGAGTAGCATCGTGGTGAACGGCTTGCCTACCTGGCTTTGCCGATTCTTCTTCTTCTGTAGACCTCGCAGGACCGGGCCGATTGGCCCAATAATTGAATCTCCCGATCTGAATTGGTCACCATGAGTGAGTAGATAATCATGCCCCAGGACGGAATAGCTGGCGTCCGTCCCATCAGGAATGTTGAACGCAATCCTCTTATCCCCCGGTCCCTCGGCTGGAACGTAATGGCGCTGGAGCATCTGGTAAAGGAGCCAATCGAAATTGCTGTAGTTGCGCTGCTTGAATGTCGGGCGGAAAGTGTTTCGCGAATGATTACCGGACACCCCGACGATATAAAGGTTCGGGAACCATTTTAAGAGTTCATCAATACTCCAAACTATACAGCCCAGGAGATCCAGAAAAGCAAGCATCAGCGGCTTATCGTTGGTTTCGTTAAGGTCGTGGATGTTCCCCGAGAACATATCCCCTCCCATCGCGATAACCAGGCCATCGTATTTGGGTACGACCATGTGCTTATGCAGAACCTCAATCGTGTTGTGAATCACTTGCCGCAGCCGCGTCTTGGCGATCCTCATGTTATACTCATTATCGACGGGGAGTTCCGAGGACGCAACCACTTCACCCCAGTGTAAATCTGACAAGAGCAGTGTCGGAACACCTGGTCCCTTGTTCGGTTTGGCCGGGGGTTTGATCACCCACTCCGGAGGGACCGGCTCCAGGTCAGCAATCTTAAAGATTGTCTTCCTTATTTCTCGCGCCCCTAACTCTTCAAGCTCTACTCTCTTTAATTGAGCCTGGAGAGATTTAACTTTATATTCCAGGGCGGACACCTTGAGTTCATCTTCCGGAACGATATCAGGATCCGGGGTGAGCCCCCTGCGCTCCGCGGCCTTGACCCGAACGCGGATGGAGCTTGCCGGCATTCCGGAAGCCATGGCCGCCTGGTGGCACGTCCCATAACGCGCCAGAAGGTTAAGTGCCTCCTGGGCGTCCTTGTCGCTTAACTTTACTGGCATTTCCACCCCCTCGGATGACTTCTATCTCCATGATCATTTTTAAAGGGATACTCAATGACCCCCGATGTTCTGCCTTGCCGTCCCATACTCTTTTATCACTCGTCATAACCAGGTCAGTAATCGCAACCCCTTCATGGGTTACCTTGGCCAACCCCAGGTATAAACCATAAGTATCGTAGACTATCGTTTCGTGATCACGCAGGATCTCCTTCGGACTGCCATCCGCAGTTCCATCACACGCGGCGTCCGGCCATCTCACTCGACAGAGATCGCCCTCCTCGATGGGGAGTTCCCTAAGAAATTTCTTTGTTATCTTTTTCATCGAGCAGCACCACGGCAAGGAGTGAGTACACGGCATTATCAATAAACGAATCACGGAGCGATTCATTTTTCATCCCCGCGCCGGTTCTGAAAAAGTTTTCGATACGTTCCCATTTGTCCTGCATTCTGATTACCGTACCGATAACAGGGTGCAGCCCTAATCGACCGCACCCTCTAAGGTTGGATAGGCAGTCCTGATCGTTAGCGTAATCTGTATTTTTTTTATCATGCAAAACTGCAATTTCCTCCAGCAGCGCATGAAACTTTGGATTTCTCATATTGGAAGATCCTCATCGTCTACAGAGTCCGCGGGATCCGCCGGGGGCGAGTGAAATATATTCTCCCCCTGGCAACATTCACTCCTGGCACAACCGCACGTCCTACACACCTCTTTGTTTCCATGGTCTTGAAAGTCAGTCGATAAGCATCGCTCACATCTCTCCATTTTCCCATCTCCAAGTCCAAAATTAATAACGTAAAATTCTTTCGGAAACTTTCTCATCCAACAAAACGATTCCATGTTCTACACCCTTGGAATAATCGCTCCCCGTAAATACAAATAATCCCAACATCGATTAATGCAAAACCTATAGAGTGTCCAAAATTTATTTGGAGATACACCCACATCGCCACCCAGCAAAATTGCAAGCATAGGCCGAATAAAATTCCACCACGCTTGCGGTTGGTTATCATCCAGATCGACGCCAGAGTGAGCGTGGATAGAGTGAGTTCGATTAATATCATTTACGCTACAAGTTAGCCTCACCCATTATTTTAGGCGCGGTTGTTATATCTTGTAAAGTGGTTGTTTTTTTTAGCTCTTCGCGGGTCTGCTAAGACATGGATGCCCGCAGTACCTCTGGGCGGGGGTGGTCTTAAAAAACTTCCGCTTGCACTTTTTGCACCGTACCGGCTGCCTATTATCCTCGCGCTCTTTCTTCGCGATATCGCGCTTGTGTTTACGCTGACACTGGCCGGAACAGTAAATAGCCCCATAGTTGAGCCGCCCCTCTCCGATTAAGTGTTCGCACTCAGGGTATTTACACTTAACTGCGGCCTTCGGATGATGGGCAATCGTGTTCCCGGACTTGACGTTCCCGGTCGCGCCGGCCCAGAATCGTTTTTTGATTTCTTCGCGTTCAATAGTGCTATGGAGCTTGCCGCCGCGGTATATCTTGACGGGGTAAAGCATCACGCTCTACTAACGGATTGCTCTTCGCTGACCTGTACTGCTGTGATGACCTCGACCCGTTTGATCTTGTAAAGCTGGGCAAGCCGAGGGACCGGGGGTTTGTGGGCTTTGAAGTGGCGCAGTTTAGCATCCTTGAGTTCAGGGCAGTTTCTGCGAAACACCATCATGTGGGGCCTCTCGGTTTTGCGGAGATAGACTGCATACTTTCCGTTTTCTAATCCGATAAAGCTCGTCAACCGTCCTTTTTTCATTTGATTTCTCCCGTCACAGTGAGTAATACAATAACCAATCCATCCACAACTGCCGGCCCGCGCATGATCTCGAGCCGGTCAATCTGAGAATCGTCATCGAACAAACCCGCTTGCTCGAGTGAGTCGAGTAGAATCTTCTGTATGTTATCCAGGTCGCGCTTGCGCCGGTCGGGTGGGTAAGCCTGGATTGCAACCCGCACCCTGGCCTTTCCAAGACCCTTGACCTTCTTGGCTTTGACCAGGGCGCAAACCTCTGTTGTGTAATCCTTCGCCTGCTGGGTTTTGTAAACGCTGCTGCGAAAAACCCGGTAGGCAGAGTTGACGCTCGGCGGCCAAGGTAACTGTAATCGGATATCACTCATCTTCCGCTAATTTCTCTGGCCAGCATTTTTGGCAATAAATTTCAGCCCCGCCGGTTGCAGTCATTTGATCCTCGGGAAAAGATTTTCCGCATTGATCGCATTTGAATAATTTGGCTAATTTCATTATTGATTCGTATTTTTCAATCATCGTGTGTAAAATTGCCACATATTCACTGGCGTTATCTGCGTCCTCCAGGTTATCAGCGCGTAATTCTGCCTGTTTGCCAGCCTTGTGAATAGCGAGTGCATCAATAATAACGCGCAACTCACCGCGAGTCGCTGGTAGATTAATATTTGGATTCATTAGTTAGACCTCCTCATTTCATAGCCTCCCGTAACATTTTTTTTACCCTCTGAATCTCAACTTCCCGTTCCTCGCCCTTTCCCCAGGAGTCGAGCGTGAACTTAAGCTCATGTCGCTTACGGTCTGCCTCTGCCAACTGTTTCCTGGCGCGGGTCGCCTCACGGTAGCCCCAGACGTGGCCGAGGATCGTTGCCGGAATATTGTCTGTTTCAAAAAATTTCTGATGCCTCTTCACCATCTGAGTACAAGCGTGGTTTATCTCATCCACCTTGACCCGTTCATCGACCAGGGCCGCATACCAGATGTCCAATTCCCAATCGTCCCGTTGGGATAACCCAACTCCGTACAGGACGGCTATCCCCTTTATAAAATCCTCGCGAGTAATCATGCTTTTTTCTCCAAGAGTTTCGTTTCCGGTTCGCTTTGAGGTAACCAACCCTTGATCTGCTCCAGTTTTTTTGACCCTTTGGTCTGTGGTTGTTTGGATGGACTAGGTACAGCGTTCAGGTTCTTTTCGATTTTGCTTTTCCGAAATATGGTTTCGGGGCAAAGGTGCTGATCCATCCTCGGATCGCCCAACCACCGTGAAGCCATATTGCGGCTTACTTGTTTTAACTCATCCACGGTGTACCCTTCAGATAATCGGGCGAGGATAGGATCGAGGTTCGTTTTGCAGGGTGAATATTTCCTGCTTCGTTTCGTGACTAAATTAAAATCCTCCAAAACCTCAACCGCGTCTTTATTGTGAGTTTTGGGTTTGTTCCTTTTATTTATATTTAAACCTTTTATTGGTAATGGTAATGGTAATGTACCGTTGGGCAACGGTTGACCAACCGTTGGGGGAACCGTTGAAAATATCTTTTCAAATTGAGGGTTTAACTGTAGAAAAAATTTCCAGAGTGGAGTTTTGTTCAAATGCGTGAATTCGGTTAAAATTCCTTTTTCTACTTGGGCCGGGTTGCCCCCGGCAGAATATTTCCGGGCGTTGGTAATGAATACGACCTCATGTTCACGGTCATAAACCACGTTTTTAATACAACCGTTGGTCAACAGTTGGTCAATAGTTGAAATACCGATTCCCGTTTCAGCCGATATGATTTTTAACGGAATTTCGTACACCCCGGAATTGTTGATTGATTCGTTTGTTATTAAGTACAAAAAAAGTAGTTT
>Ga0080013_1006199_pt1 | contig 10754 bp, 18 predicted proteins | sample ETNvirenome_6_85_FD_69236 | JGI IMG/M metagenome (GOLD analysis project Ga0080013, IMG submission 69236) | Marine viral communities from the Pacific Ocean - ETNP_6_85 (SPADES assembly) (version 2) | ecosystem: Environmental > Aquatic > Marine > Oceanic | place: Pacific Ocean | collected 2013-06-19
TTTTGCCCAAACTCGCAGCGCATCATCGCTTTGTTCGTAATCGTCCGGTGAAAAACCTTCATTTCCGGCCAATTCCATGGCCATTAAGTACATTATTGTACCAATTCCTTCTGTTCCTTCTGGAGAATTGGACCATATAACCTGCCAATGGGGCACATCTGTACGTTTTTCGATGACAATTTTAGCATCACCTTTCGCTTTTCCTGGCAATGGTTGCTTATTTCTTAAATCTAGGACTTGAATTTCTTTTTTTAAGGGAGAATCAATGACTTTATAGTGAAAATCTGCCGGTCCTCTGGTTTGTTCTTTAAGTTTTCGCCAATTTTCAAACAGAGTCTTCATTATTTTCCCGCTCTTCCCATACATCAGTTATGATTCTCTTTTGAAGCTCTCTTACGTGCTCTGGATCTAAATTTTCTTTCAATTCCGCCAAATTTCTGAGTGCTTCTCTTGCTTTTAGCTTTCCTTTTTCATATTCAATACAAATTAAACACATTATTCGTCTCCCTCATCGTCGTTATTTTGTTGTTTTCTGGTTTTTAGTTCAGAATCTTCAAGTTTGCCATAATCTCCATATGGATCAGATACAACAGCTTCGATATCATTGGCCCGGGCGTCTAAAATATCGCCCGGATCATCATCGTGGTGTAAAATTGAGCCAAGTTTTAACAATGTTTCAATTTTTGGTTTCCCATTAGTAAAGAATATACCATCAACGTCTATCCCCTTTTCATTTAAAAATTCTCTTACTGCTTTTTGGCCCGGATCTTCTTGAGATTTTTGTTCACGGTCCTCATACCTAGAAGTTACGATATATACAGTGACGGAAGGGTCAGCAATAAATTTTTTAATTCTTTCAATCATCATTTCGTGCGGACCATCATACACCCAATCATCCTCTTCCTCTCCCCAGTGAGATAAAGATAGAGTATCATCGAAGTCAAAAGTAACAATCATGTTATTTCCCTCGCTTAAATATTTACGCCAATTTTCAATTAGGAGTTTCATTAAAATTGTTTTCCTACTACTAAATATTCATCACTTTTAAGAAACGAAGGGTCTATGCCAGCATTAGCAAGAACATTAAAAACAAAACTACCACAATTCTCAGATTTTTTTTCAGGATCGTCTGTTCTACAAATAATTCCATCAGGAACATCAACTGTTTGTGGTAATTTCATAGTTTTATAAATTCCCATTTTAGCTGCTTCTTCTGGAGAGTTGGGAATTGATTTTACGTTTTGCCAGAATTTTTCGTCTTTCATTAAATCTTCCCAAGTACTTACAATTGGTTCTACAAAATCCCCGCGATGTCCGGACATATCTTTCATACCACCATTTGATAAAACAAAACCTACGTGGTCCCATTTATTATTCTTAATACCCCAGGCAGATTTCATAAAAAATAATGTATTAGAAACATCTTTATTTTCATTTAAATATCCTCGCCAATTTTCAAGTAGGAGTTTCATTCTTTTAATAACTCCTCGATATCATTGATTATTTGCTCAAGTTTCTCAATTTTTTCTACGGGAATTGAAGCCATATTGTGATGCATGCTTGCTAATTTTTGCGCTAGCGCTTCCTCAAGTTGAATAATATATTGTAAATTATCTTCACTGATTTTTGGGCGACTAGGAAATTGTATAACTTCGCCTTCTAATAGTTTTCGCCAATTTTCAAATAGTAGTTTCATTATTTAACCTCCCAATCCCGAAACTCAAAGGTTGGTACTCCTTCAGCTATGTTTCCTATGGCAGTCTGTACAGTTATATCATCACCTTCTCCAACTGCGGCATTAGTTAATGTTCCGTGCCAACCATATGGGCCTAAATCTTTAACAGTTGTTCCATTGCCTTCATTAAATCTCCAATATGCTACAAGACCATCTCCCCCTGAAGATTTATGGCTATATTTGGTACCACGACTATATACGTCCCTAATCCAATCGTTATCTTTAAGCTCATTATAGATAGCTACTTCATCAAGCCCACACGCGTGCCCGTTGTTATATTTAGACTTTTTAGTGCCATCTGCCATTGATTCGTTAACTTTTAATGCACGCATACCAAAGGCTAAACCACGAGTCATCTGTGAATTCAAATGAGCCGTCCAGGTAAGTTCACCTTTACGGTCAACATTATGATAATCCTCATATGCAGTACCTATTGCTTCAGAATTATATCCATATATTTGTTTGCCATTGAAATATATTCTACGATACCTTTCTCCAGCATCTACTGCGGTACCGCCGGGTTCACTACCTACAAATGTTATTACAATATGATACCAATTACCTTCATCAGCTATCAAATTGTTAGAACCATCTATATATTTATCAGTTAAATCTGTATTACCTGAATCGTTAAACATATTATACCATGCGTTATGACTACCATAAGTTCCAAATGTATTGGAACCTATACCAAAATATGGTCTTGCCGCATTTCTCATACCAAAAGAAAATCTAGCTGTATTTTCCCTTTTCCACCCCATAGCAAATGCATCATTTGCTGTTTCATCTGGTCTATACCAATAAGATATAGTAAATCCTGATTTTGCAAGTGGTATTCTACCAGAGTCTTCCGCAAAGCCTTTATTTGTAGGGTCATTAGGAGTAAAATCAGTTCTTACCATATCCGCTCTAGCGGTTGCTTGAGTATCGCCTGTGAATGATAAGAAATAATTGGCTATTTTTTTGTGGCCGCGAGTTCTATGTCTTCGTTTCGCCATCAGATTGTCGCGCTTAAACATTTCCATCGCGTACTCAAAATCTAAATCAGCCAGCTTTTGGTTAAGGGGGTTGGTTAACCAAGCGGCCCAATCAAATTTCTCAAGAACGGGTTCACGATTTTGGATTATAGCCCTTACTTCTTCAAGCCTATCATCCTTTTGGCCGTGATTCTCTATTTGAGCTAACAAAGTGTCAAACTGTTTATTCCATTTTTGTTCTGCTAATTTTTCTTTTCTTTGAATATGTTTCTGACGAAGACGTTCAGCTTCCTGCTGCTCTAGAAGACGTTTTTTACGCGCAGCGATCTCTTCTTGCTTGTGCGCTTCGGCTTCCATTTTAGCAATTCGTACCGCTTCTTCTAGAGCCATTTCTTCTCGTTCGCGCGCCCATTTTTTTTCCCACTGTTTTTGTCGCCATATGATATATTCCTTGTCTAGCATTTGCACCCCTTAATATCAAGCTTTTTCATTTAGATTGTTCCTTTTTTTAAACTACGTACAAGCTTGTTTAAACGTTTAACATCGCTTTTCAGTTTGCCAGTTTGTTGCTGAACGTCCGATATCTCAAGCTCTACTGCTTTAAGGCGCGCCTCGGTCGTATAATAAAATCCCGCCAACATGCAAGAGGTCGTAATAATTAAAATTAGTGTTTTTAAATCGATTTTTATTTTATCCATGAAAATTATTCCTCTAATTCCTCTTCTAATTCTTCTTCTAATTCTGGGTTTTCTGGTATGTCGTCATTGAACTGCAGAGGCTTCATATTCCTTCCACTAGTTGCGTCCGGACTTCCCATTATTGGTTGTCCTCCTGAAATGTTGTCCAATTCATTTAAAAGTTCATTTAAAAATTTTCGCCAACTTTCAAATAATAGTTTCATTTTGCTTGCTCAAACCATTTTCTATATTTTCGCACACGGCTCGGATAGCTATCTCGGGCAACCTTTGAAAAATCACCGTTCCAAACTTCTGGATATTTCGGCTTTCTTTCTGGATGTTTTTCAAAATAGCGCGCACATCCTCTATCCGGGTTATTGGGATTTGGCCCAAACGCTGCGCATGCACCGCGGTTATAAGCGACTAAAGCTAAATTGAGAGCGTCTTCTGGACCAGCCTTATATTTTCTTTTCATGGTTTTTATTTGTTTTCTTAGGTACTCTGTGCCGGCCACTATATTTTGCTTGGGATCAAAAATGTCTGCGCCCTCACCTTTACTTAATGAGCCAAACGTTCCAGGTGCTATTTGCATTATTCCTTGTGCCCATCCAGAATCGGCTTTGGGGTTGAATTTAGACTCTGCATGTATAATGCCAAGAATTAATTCTGGCGGAAAGCCTTGTTTTTCTGATTCCCCCATGACAATGGGGTAATATTTTTTAATATTTTCAATATAATTATATATTTTCTCTGGCTTTTTCTGGCGATATCCTTTTTTATTTTCAATTTCATTTGCTTCATGATATTTTTTTAATCCTGGTATTGCTCCAAAATTTGGCACCTTTAAAGGTGGGGCATCTTCCCACTCCGCGGACGGGAGACCCGTTAATTCAAATGTTTCCGGATCTGTCCATTGTTCTATTGTTTCGGCTCTTTCCCTTTCCTTGTCTAAAAAATTATCGATAAAATCTTGCTCCGCTTTTTCTTCTGTTTCAGTTTTGTCTGCCAATTCGAGATATTCATGCCAAAATTTTCTATAAGCTGCTTCTCCTTTTTTTGATTCTTCGGGGTAAAGCTTTTGATTGATGTCTGAACGCCAAACCTTTTCCGCCCAATCTATATCTTTTTGTATGTCTTCTAATGATCTGGGTTTTTCTAACGCTTCAGGTCCGGGGTGTATATGTTTCCACGCTTCTTGCCCGAGCTTTTCGATATCCTTTCGTTGCATTATATGTGGAATAAGTTTATCAAACTCATTGCGATCACCACTTTTCAAAGCAGTATTCAATACAGTATACAATTTATCCAAATTCATTACATCATAGGGGCCAAGAGTGTTTTTAGTGTTTTCGACGTTGGTATCCTCGACGTTTTCTATTTTTTGCTGCGAATTCTCCTCTTTTAGGTATTTTTCCCAGCCTTCAAAAAGTTTTTTCATATTTTCTCTCCATTTATTGACATAGACTTATCATATGATTGAATTCTTAAATTTGATAGTCTTTCTAAATAGTCTGTCCTTCGAAGTAATTTAAATGCTAAATTTTCAACTGAAAATGCACCACCGGTTTCTAGTCCAGATTGTCTAAATTTTCTAATTTTAGTTCGTACAGAATTTGCTTGCCCTAGAGCCTCTTCATAGTCGCCATTTTTAAATATATCATAAACTTCATCGATTTTGTCCATTAATAAGGCGGCTTTCTTCTGAACGTTTTCATAATCTATTTTTGGATCGACCCTGGAAGGCTCTGTGTCCCATCGATCATATTTTACTGAGTATACGCCAGTAGAATAATGCGGTTCATTTGAATCTTGTACATATACTTCTACTTCAAATCCTTTTATAAAAATATCATGATTTTTGTTCCAAAGACTAGAGGCTCTACGCAGATAGTTTTGTACAAGTTCTTGATTTTCACCAACTTCATTATAATCTATAATAACATGTAAATCAACATCAGAATATTTAGACCATGTATAGTTTGCTATAGAGCCGGTTATTGTAATGTCAACTATTTTAACCCAATCCAAATCCAAGCTTTTAAAGAATTCTTTTGCAATTTCATAAAGCCTAACGCTAATTTCTTGATTAAGCCTATCTTCTGATTCCCAGATATCCGGCTGTAAGGAATCTTGGATTTCAAAACTTGAAACATCTAAATTTTCAGGGTCTGCTATTTCTTCTAAGTATTGTTTCCAGCTTTCCGTTAAGTTCATTTTTTTTTACCGCCTTGTAAATAAATAGTTTTCTACGGCTCAGAAACTACTTCTAATAAATTAATTTTTATTGTTTCTAAGTATGGAGATTTATGAAGTGTATAGTGCGGACTAGCATGCCACAGGACATTAGCGAATTTTGATGGAGAGTAATGAATAATTTTAATAACTATCCCATAACGATATATTCGTTCTCCACGATTTTTATAAATATAGTGACGAATATAGGAGCCTACTTTCACATAAGTAACTATATTTAAAAATTATTAATTTAAGAAGTCTTCATTTACATGTCCACATTTTGAGCATTGAAACAGTTGAATTGGGATCATTGTTTCTTGCCCACTGGGTGAAACTAATGCGGAAAGTTTTTTAATTTGAAAAGCTGGTGTAAAATAATTGCTTCCACACTCGTCGCAGCTTATATCATATGCGTCTTTTAAATTGATTGAAATTTCTTGTTTTTCCATTTTTGCCTTTAGAGTTTTAGTTTAGATAATTTTTCAGATGCTATTCTGTGTAAATTATATTTATTTGCAACACGATTATAGGGAGCTTTTACGCCCCACACATATTGTGCTGCATGTTCTTTCAACAATTCATTATACTCTTCTGTGAGAATTTTTTTAAATTTTGATTTCGTAATGCTTTCAAATACTAAATCGCCGGGATTGAATCCAAGTTGCCTTAGCAATGTGCGATATTCATCGTCGTGCATTACCGAAGAGGACTGTTCCAAATAATTAATAAGATCTCGATAGTCTCCCGACCTACCAGATGGAAATTTTTGCACAGTAGCCGGCTTTTTTGGCATCTGCTTAGCCCAGCCACTAATTGGGACTTCACCAGGGCGTATTAATTTGCCGGTCGAAAAATCATATATTGATGCTTTCTCACCAAAAGGATAAAAATCAAACGGTTCTAAGCCCAATCTGTGGGCCTCTCTGGCAATTTCTGATGCTCGATTGCTGCCTGTCCAGCCAGCCACTTCCCCTGTCCTTAAATCAGGGAAAGGGGACATTGTTCGTGGCGCGCGGAGATCCCAAATTGCGGCTTGTAGGTCGTTTAGAGATCTAGATGGTGGCATACCAGGTTGCTCAAAGAAAGCTAATAGATCTTTTGGTTCTATAGCTCCTTGTTTAAAAGTACCTGTTTTGAGATTAGACTCTATAGCTCGTAAAAGATCGGATTTGTCAAAATTAGAATTTTGATATATTCGCATAAGACCTCTCATATCATTAACCGTTAGTGGTTGATTCATAGCTGCCTCTGTCGCGAATTTATATTGCTCTAGAAAGCCACCATATTTTTCCGGGTACTTAATGCGAGTAACTGGGCGCGCCGGAACGGCTGGCCCGGGCTTCGCAGCTGTGGATCCCAAACCCCTGGAAGGGATTCCTAATTTAACGCCCGCGTCAACCGACGGCCGAGTTACTGTCGATGGCCCGGGCGTAGCAGATGTCTTACCTCTCAGCCATGGCGCGGTTCGAAAAGGAACTTTAACTGGCAATAACATGGACGCCACTTCCGCCGCGGACAATGCAGCCTCTTCGCCGGCCGAAGGTTGCGGCTTTATAAAGCTTTGGGCTGCCGGGTTTGGAATATCAGAACTTGGGCGCATTATATCCCAAGTTGGCCGCGCGGACATCCTATTCATTTGATCAGTAGATGTGATCTGTGTCTGTTGGGGCAGTGTTTCCTCACCAGTTTCAGGATTCCAGCCTAAAGTTTGGTACCAGGTACGTTTATCTGGTATTTCTTCGGCTCCCAAATATTCTTTTCCGCGAGGTTCCATCGCGGCCTTGTAAGCCCCTGTTTGTCCGGTTCTTTCCGGAAATAAATTTGCATATTTATTTACAAGTCTTCCCAACGCAGTGGTCCATGGCAATGTTTCAGACTTAGATGGAGTATGAACATCTCGCCAATCTTCCTGCAAAAGCTTTTGTGTTTCTTCTTGAATAATCTGTTTTAATTTTGATTTATCAATTTTCATGGCTTTGGTTTCTCTGGTCTTAATTCAAGTTTCCAATCTATTTTATTTTTATTTCTTTTATATTCTGCAATAACTCTTTTTCCATACGAGACCCAAATAGTTAAAGCAGTTTCAGGAGAGATGTTAGGATAATCCCCCCTTAAAACTTTAACAACCATATCGGTTGCATCTTTTATAAGTTCAGCGTCATTTCCATTTTTAGCTATTTTTTCCAATTTATAAACTTTTTTTGACTTAACGGCGCGCTCCATCCAAACAATCGCCTTTGCAAATTGAGGTCTCCAATGCGAGGCTTTGTCTTTTTCCAGTCCGTTATAAGCGATATCATATAAAAAGCCTTTAATTGTCGTTACTTGGGACTTGCCATATTCTTTATCGTTGTAGAGAAGTTTTGCCTGTACCACAGAAGGGACTAGGAAAAATAAAATAGTTGCTAGTATAAATTTTTTCATTTATTCACCTATAGCAGAAGAGCCAATCGATTGCCACTGCTCTTGTGGTATGCCATGGGGTGCTACGCCCCCAGGCACCACCGTAGATATGTCAATTGTGGTACCTTCGCCCTCTTCTTCGGCCTCATCTAAAAGCTCATCGTATTCTTCTTGGATTATTTCTTTTAATTTTGCTCGACGTACATCCGGAGTATCTGGAACATGCGTTTTGCCAAAAGTAAATGTTGCATAATTCCACTCCGAGTCTCCAGTACGTGGGTTTTTAGCTTGGTTTAAATAGTACACCACGTCTCCATCTTTTGGATCTCGCCCGTGAGCGCTTTTAAACTTTTCCGCGGCGATGGTGCCACCCATGGGGGAGTCGTCGACAATGGGGGCCATTTTTGTTCCCCTGTTGTATCCATGTCGATTCGTCCACCATGTATCTGAGTATGGTTTTCGCATTTTTTCCATTTCTTTCGGTGTTACATCAAATTCTTGTTTGAGAGAATCGGTGGTCTCTTCGAAGAGGTTTTGTATTTCTTCCTGAATAATTTTTTTTAAATCGAGTTTTGTGAGGCGCATAAAATTTCTCCTGAACACTTTAATTAGTCTTTATTTTTAGGAAAATGCGAAATAATCGCAACATTTTGCGATGTACACCAGAACCGCTCACCGTCTTGCCATTGAATATAAAAATCTATGCAAGGCTCCTCTTCACAATCTTCGGCCCATTGTTTAGCTTCTAAGATAATTCCAGTTTTTCCACTAATGATGTCTTGTATGAGGTCGCCTTTGTGCACACAGTAACTAGACTAATTTCTAGATAATGTGGGGGAGGTTCATTTTAATTAAATATTATTAATCTCTACCATATCCATAGTTTTGCAATAAATTTTCTAGGTCTTCTGTGGACCATTGAGATATACCCACATCCGGGTCTAGACCGCCCCGGCGGTCTAGAGTGGTGGGGCTAAACCAGTGGTGCCCTGTTTCGCTCCGCTCTTCCGGGAGCGACGTTGTGCGCCGAAGATTGGCCAATTCCCCTTGCAATTGCCCTGCCTCTTGCTCTAATGCATCTAGTTTGGCTTTCATCTGTTCTTCTTTCGAAAGCTTTTCCCATGGAGTTTCCGGTTCTGGTTCCATGGAAAGTTCTTCCCATGTAAGTTCCGGTTCTGGTTCTATATTTTGCTCTTGCAGTAAATCGCTGGTTTTTTCTTTCGTGTAATTTCTCCAACTTTCAAATAATTTTTGTTCTTTTTCAAAGCTACTAAATTTACTAGACATATTTCTTATGGCTCCATGGTCCAAACGTCGGGACCTCCTTGTCTCATGAGTGCATCGGCTTGGTCAAGGGGCTCCCGGCCAAGCTCGCCTTCTAAAAAAGCATTAATAAGATTTAAACGATAGTTTTCATCACGGAGTGCATCCTCTACATCTACCCCGGGTACGGGCGCGCCAAGAGCAGCCTCTCTTCTTGGGTCGTCATACATAGATCCTACTTCGGCCGCGTCCCTCGCCGCTTCATAACCTTCGCCTTCCGGTCTATAAAGTTCATTTAATACAACTTGAAGTTCTTCTTTAATTAATTTTTTTAATTGGCGCTTTGTGATATTCATGAATATTCGTCCCCGTCTTTGTTATAAATAGTTTCAATTGACGGCAATATGCCGTAATCGAAAAAATTTTTTATTCGTAACTATAGAAAGGATCCCAATCTTTAAATAGATCTTCTTCTGCTTGTACTGGTGGCTCTCTTTCGTGCCCGGGCTTGTCATAATATCCTTCTGCGGCTGCCAACAAGCCAAGCTTATCTGTCGGCGTCAGTTGCTCTATTTCAGATGGTGTAAATTCATATGGTGCAGGACTAGCTAATTCATAATCTTCTAAAGAAGCATATCCTTTTCCGTATAGAGTGTGCGCTAAAAAGTCGATCAATTTTTGATCGGCAGCTGCGTCATGTTGATATATTTGTTCTTTTAAAAGCTTGTTGGCTTCTTCTAGAATAATATCTTGTAATTTTGATTTTGTGATCTGCATTGCAATGCACTTTCCTAGTTTGTTTTTATTTGCAGCAGCCACATTGGCAGCAGCAATGCATTGGATTAATCCAGTTTAATACGCGATGTAATGTTTTCATAGTTATGTCCTCCAACTAATATAATAAGTAGTATCTAAATCTAGTAATAACATGCATGCGCCATTATTCAACAACTTCATCACCGCTAGTTAATCTATCCCATTCTCGGTGATATCTAGCTGATTTTGCGGGGTACATAAAATCCGGACTAGCAGGGTCTATAGCCGGCAAAGCAATCTTTGCTACATCATGATATGGATGGTATGGATCTTTATATGCAGCTAGCCAATCTGAATATGCTTCTGCGCCCATCTCTCTTTCCGCTTCCATGGCCGTGGCCTCATCACTTATTAAATCTATAAGATCGCGAGGCAGAGACAGCTCCTCGGTTTCTTCATTCGTACGCGATTCGCGAATTCCTGGTAGGCCAGTTTGTGCGTCGGTATACTGCCCTAGCCGGGCTGCCCATGCTGGATCATGTACTAGTGATCCATGTCCGATATCGCCCGGGGAAGCAGCGCTATAAGCCGGCTCATCGACTGAATCGCGCAATGGCCAATTAGATTTGCCCGATGCTGGATCCCATATGGCGCCTTGCTCGACTGATCCCGGCGGGTAGGCCTCTAAAAAATTTTGCCATTGAATGT
>Ga0080013_1006200_pt1 | contig 10751 bp, 18 predicted proteins | sample ETNvirenome_6_85_FD_69236 | JGI IMG/M metagenome (GOLD analysis project Ga0080013, IMG submission 69236) | Marine viral communities from the Pacific Ocean - ETNP_6_85 (SPADES assembly) (version 2) | ecosystem: Environmental > Aquatic > Marine > Oceanic | place: Pacific Ocean | collected 2013-06-19
CCAGCTACAGCCGATGATGGCGATACAATAGATTGCTCAAGTTTATTTGGAAGTGTTGTTTTCTCATTCGTGAGTGGAGCAACAGATGGTACATTAACTGATGTGGCAACAGCGTCACAATCAATTACATTACCTGGTAGTACAGATAACGAAGCAAGGACAATATTAGCAATAGGACATTAAAGTCCTATTCTTTTATTTTTTTTTTAAATAAATAGAATGGAGGATTATTAAGATGGCAAATGTAAATACAACAGTAACCGAATTAGCACCCATTGGTGGAGCAACTAATGCAGGTTATAGAATAGGATTATTAGGTAGCACAGCAAGAGCAGCACAAAACGATACAATAACAATAACAAACGCAAGTGAAGTATATATAGCTCTTTTAAGAGATACAGATGATACCCTTGAAACTCAGACTTATGCAACTAATGTCCTAACTATGACCAGGAATGACACTACCAATGTTTTAGGAATAGTTTGGTATAAAATATAAATAACTGGAGGTAATGAAGAATGGCAATGAAAGCAAAAGCTATGGCTAAATCTTCTGAAAAGGAAGAAGCTAAAGAAGAAAAACCAAAAAAGGAAATACCATATAGGTATAAAGACTCTGATGGTAAGTGGGCTTGGAAGTTAGATTAAAATGAAAATAGTTGAATTAGCTGGAACTTGTGCTGCAGGTGGTGGTTTAACACTAACAGCAGACGAAAACTCAGTTGGTTATATTGAGAAAATTGTAATGGATTATGACGATGGAGATACTGGGGCAGATTCAGTTTGGACTAATGAAGATGGAGCAGCTACAACAGATGTTATGACATTAGCTAATCTTGGAACTTCAGACGCAACTTGGATGCCCAGAGCATTATGTAATAAGGTTGCAGATGGTTCAGCATTTACAGATGTTGCAGAAAGAATATTTGTAACAGGTGCAATGAAAGTTGTAATAACTAATGGTGGGAATGCTAAGAACTTCAGGTTTTTAATTACAATTACTGATGAATAATGACAACAATAACCTATTATTGCTCAGCAGATGATGTTAGGCGACAGATGGGTATTACGAGTAGTGATATTTCAGATGCAGATACAGTTGAGTTTATTAAGATGGCTCAGTCTGAAGTTGATGCTCTTACCCATACGACCTTTCTGAAACTTCAAGATAGTGGAACTGCTACAAGTGGAGATACCACTTCAGTAATAGATAGTGGAGCAGGTTGGGATGCAGATGAGTGGAATGCTGAAGCTGATTTAACTGGTGGTTATATGGTTTGGATTATCTCTGGAACTAACTCTGGAGAGGCGAGAACTATAACTGATGGTACTGCTACAGATTTAACAGTTAGTCCAGCTTTTAGTTCTGCAATAGATGCTACTTCTGCATATAGAATAGTTAAGAATACTTATACAGATGAAACATTTACTGGCGATGATACCAGAATTTATTATACTAAAAATTATCCTTTAATAACTGCTCCTTATTCTGTAACGATAGATAGTAATTCAGTAACGATTGGTGGAACGAGTTTATATTCTACTTCTCAATGGGGTAAGTTAGAATTAGGAAGTTCTGCAGAAGAAACTTATTGGAAAAATTCTTATCCACAATTATGTAATGTTAAATATTATTATGGAGCTTATCTTTCTCCAGCAGTTGATTATACAGAACAAGTTAGAGATTTATGTGCTTGTTTAGCTGGAATAATGGCTGCAGTTAATATGATTGGTGGAACATATACTTTCGCAACAGGATATACAGTTCCAGATATGAGTATTCAAAAAGGAGTTCCTTATCCACATTTTGATAGGGCATTAAGTGCTATGACTCAAAAGAGGGATTGGTTGATGGCTCAGATTACTAATAAGTTAGCCAGACCAATGTTTGCATAATGGCAGAAAAGAAAAGGTTATTTGGAAAAGAATTAAATGAAGCTCTTTTAAGAAATGTTAAAGAGTGGAGAATTAGAAAGGGGTATATTAAAGAATGACTGGAGCAGGAGATATAGGAATAACAAGTGCTGATTTTACTAATGCACCTTTAACAGATTTAGGAACTTCAGTTACTTGGGAAGCAGTAACCAAAACAACTGATAATATTACAGGAGATGAAACTTTAGCTTATGCAGGTGGAGTGGCTAAGACTGTAGTATTTGTTAAAAGAACTCAAAGGTATGCTCAAGGACAGGAAGGATTAGTAGATTTAGGAGATGCTTATTGTATGAGTGAGAATAGTGATGGGTTTAAATTAAATGATAGGATTACATTTAATAGTGAGAAATTCTTAATTGGAGATGTTATAACTCGTAGAGCAAATGGCGAGGTTATGTTTGATTTTGCTAATTGTTTTAAAGTGGAGGATTAAATGCCTCTAACCTATTCACAAGCCATTACAAGGGCTAAAGAAATTATAGCCATAGATTTACAAAACGAATTAAAACTTTCTGCTAATAGGGCTATACAAGGACATAAAGTACAGGAGCATAGTACCACTGGACATCTGCTTAGGAATATTAGAGTTGAAGCAACTTCTGATGGAATAGAATTTAGTTTTCCTTATTATGCTCAATATTTAGAATGGGGTACTGGATTATATGGACCAAAGAAACAAGTTATAAGACCTAAGACTGCTAAAGTTTTAAGTTGGGAGGGTGCTGATGGTAAAAGACATTTTGCGTCTTATGTAAAAGGTATGACACCTGCTCCTTTTATCAGACCAGTAATGCATCAACAATTTTTAAAGATAGTAGCTGGAGCTTTAAGGGAAGCGTTCCAAGATGTAGATTTAACTAAGTAATTTATAAACTTTAAAATAAATAAGAGGTTAATACCAAGTGGTGGAAAGCTAAGATGGCTGTAACGAATTTAATTAACCTAAATCAAATAAAACAGGAATTGGTAGTGTTTCTTAGAAACTCCGATATTATAAGCATAAGTGATAGAGGAGTAACGACTTCTACTAATGAGAGTATTGGAACTGGAGATAATGTTGAAGTTGATTTTGCTTTAGCAGAATCTAATGCAAAGAATGTTAGAAATGTTAAATTAGATGGTTCAGCTCAGACTTTTGGTACAGATTACACAGTTGATTATTCTACTTACACTGTAACATTTACAACTGCTCCTGGAAGTGCAGTGGCAGTTACAGCAACTTATGATTATGGAAGTGGGGATAGTATTTATCCAGACTTTCCGAGAACAGATTTAGGTATTACTTCTTATCCGAGAATGGCAGTAGCAGTAACGAGTGTAGCAACAAGTGAGATGGGAATTGGTGGAGCAGCAAACATTAATGATATTCTTTTAAGCGTTTATGTTTATGCTAATGGTATGGCTGCAGTTGATGATTACATTAAAGATGCAAGGAGTGCTTTCTTACAAGCTAAAAAAGATTTTTATTATTTGAAGTTCGTAACCCCTGTAACTCAATCTCCTCTTATTAATGAACCAGCCAGAGGAGATAAAATTTATACAAGGAGTTTGGATATAAGGGCAATGTTTAATGTGGAGGATATTAGTTAAGATGGTAAAATTAAAATTCAATGGAAAGAGTGAAACCTTTTTTCATTTTGATGGAAAGAAATACAAGACAGAGAAATTTGTAGTGGATAATGTTCCAGATGAAGCAGCAGACTATATTTTATCTAATCCGAGATGGAGTAAGATAAGTTATGCTAAAAAAAAGAAAACTAAGGAGGATTAAAAATGGTAAACATATATAAGGGATATAATACAGGCATAATGTATAAAAGTGAATCTACTTATGGTACTGCTGTTACAGTTGATACTGCAGTTGAAGGGAAAGTTACTGCTTTTGGTGCAAACTGGGCTAACAATTTCTTTAGAGAGCAAGGATTAGGAGAGGGCAGAAATGCTACTTTTACTGGTTTCGGACCTTTTGATGCAGGAGGAACAATAGAGTGGATACCTACAGAGATAGACTTTTTACAATATGTAGTAGGAGCAAAGAGTGGAGATGGTAGTTCAGGTACACCTTTTATTTTAACTGAAGCAGATACTTTAACTTCATTTACTATGCAGGCATTTAATGATGCTACTGCTGATATGGTAGATACTTATGAGGGTTGTGTGTTGAATAATTGTACATTAACAATAGCAGAGGGAGATTTATTAAGGGCTTCAGCTGATTGGGTGGCTGAAACAGTAAGAACGAATACAGCAGGAGCTGCTTTCAGTGCAAATACTGCAGCACCTTGGAATTTTGCTCAAGGAATATTAAAGTGGGGAGCATCTCCAACTACTGAAGCATACATAACTAATGCGAATATTACAATTAGTAATAATCTATTTGTTTATAGAGCATTAGGAAGTAGGTTTATCAAAGAACCAGCAACTGGTATGAGAAGATACGACTTTAATGTAACAGTAAAAGCTAATAGTGATTTATTAGGTACTATGCAACAAGATTTAATGGGTCAAGCAAATACACCTATTGCTGGTACTGCATCTGCATCTCCAACAGCAAGTTTAGAATTATTATTTTACTTTTCTGGACCAACTAATCAAGTTTTAAATATACAGCTTGATGAAGCTGCTATTGAAACAATAAGTAAACCAGTAGATTTAGGTGGTGGAGTAATAGAGTTATCACTTACTGGAATAGCTCAAGAGGGAAAAAGTAATGTTCCTATTAGTTGGCAGACTGGTGCTTAAAGATGGCAACAGAACAAGGTTATCCGAAAGAAAAGAAACCAGAGGATGAAGAAGAAATAGAGGAAAAAACAAGTCCTTTAGATTTGATAGGACATTTAGGTTGGTATAATGCGTACAGAAAGTTCTGGGAACGCATTAAGAAAGAAGCTAAGAAAAAATAAACTCTAAGTGGAGGTTAGAATATGGATGTAGAAATAGTACAAGGTATAATTACCTTACGAAAGCCATTGGCTGGAGAAAGGAATAAGGCATTAATGAAAGCAGAAACGCCTACTGGAATAAAAGGTACAGTGTTTTTGGTGGAGTTATTACCAAGTGTAATAGTTAAACACCCTTTTGGAGCTCAACCAATAAAAACTGCTTTAGATAATTTAAGTGTAGAGGACTATGATAAATTAATTGAAGCTGTTGGTAAGTTAATACAATTACCAGTTGGTGATGTAGAAAAAAAGTCAGAGCAGCCATCTACTCAGGAAAAATCCCAAAAGAGTGGTGGCTAAGAGAAAAGTTTAGGAAATTTTACTTTTCAAAAGAACTGAACACAAGTCCAAGTGAATATGATAAGATGGATGCAGAGGAAGTAGATGCATTGTTTTTAATTGGGAGTATGTTTAGTCAGAAAGAAGCAGAGGATATGGAAGTTCAAAAGATGAAAGCTAAAGCGAGGATGCACAGATAATGCCAGAAGATATAATAAAAGGAAAGATAATATTTGATGCTGGTGGCGGTTTAACTGGTGGTGGTAATGTAGCTGGTGGTGGAGAAGCAAGTCAAAGTAGTTCTGTCTTTACTGGTATTTTAGGTAAGTTGGGTGCTATTGCAGGTAGTACTGCTCTTTTAGCAAAAGCAAGTCCTCAATTATCTGCTACTTTTGGTATAATGTTTAAAGCATTAATGTTAATTCTTAGACCAATCGGAGATGTGATTAGTATGTTTTTAAGACCTATGGCTATAGCATTAATCAGATTTTTAATTCCTATTTTAAAGAAGTGGAATCAGTTTAAGAAAACAGCAGTTGGGGAAGTTGCTGGTACTGCTATGGGTGGAGCAATGATTGGTGGTGCTATTGGAGGAAAAATTGGTGGACTTCCTGGAGCAGCTATTGGTGCAGGTATTGGTGCTGCTATTGGAATGTTACCTAAAGCGATTCAAGGAATTAAAAATTTATGGTTGATAGTAACTGAGTGGGGTAAGTTTCTTGGAGAGAAGTTTGGAGAGTGGATTAAAGGAGTTTGGGAGAATATAACCACAGCCTTTAGTGATTTTGGTAGTTGGGTTTCTGAAAATGTTATTACTCCTATAATGGATGGTTGGAATGCTATAGTTAGTTTTGTAATGGATAATGTTATTACACCAATTATTGATGCTTGGATAAAAGTATGGGATTTTATTAATGAAAAAGTAATCACTCCAATAAAAGAGGCTTGGTCTGCAGTATGGACTTTTGTAAGTGAGAAATTCATAGAACCAATAAAGAAAGCATTTTTAGCAGTGTATAATTATATAGATACAAAGGTAATAGAACCAATTAAATCTGCTTGGGAGAAAATAGTTGAGTGGTTTCAGACTACTATAATAGACCCAGTTAAAACTAAGTTCAAGACATTATTTGATAAGATACAAGGATGGATTGATAGTTTAAAATTTTGGAAAAAAAAGAAGAATAAATCAGATGATGAAGATGAAGAAATATCTTCTGAACAAACTGGTGGTTATATAGGACAAACAGGAATGTATAAATTACATCAAGGAGAAACAGTTATCCCTGCACATATGCAAGGTATGACAAATAACTTTACACCCAATATAACAATCAATGCTAATATTGCAAACAATATGGATTTACAATCATTAGCAGATGAATTAAGTAGTATTATGATGGATAATTTACAAAGGAGGAATAGTTATACATTTACTTAAAATGGCAGCACCGACATTAAATGGAATAGGATTAGGAAAACTTCAAGGGATTAGTAATGAATTAAATGGAAATATTATTCCACTACCAATGCCAGGAGATGATAGTAGTGGTACTGAAACTTTTGATATGTTAGGAGTAACCAGAACTATCTCTTTATCTGGAGTATTTGTAGGAACTACTGCACAGATTATAACAGCAGTTAATAATTTAGAAGCATTAATAAATGGCGACCAAAGTGCGAGTGTACCTTTAGTAGTTGATGAATTTGGAGAAACTTACCAAGTTAAGGTAGCAAGTATGAGTACTAATTGGGAAGTGAGTGGGGTTAGTTTAAGATGTCAATATAGAATAATGTTAATTCAAGGGGGATAAATGAAAAACATATTTACAGGAAAAGATACTAAAGAAGAAAAGAAAGAGCTTAAAAAACTCTGGGAGAAACTTAAAGAACTATGGCAGCAGTAATTATGCTCACAGAGGTAAAACTTGGTGGAGTAGATGTTACTTCTAAACTTCTTAAATGGAAAACTAAAAAGACTTATGGCTATGAAATAATGAGTTGTGAGTTAGAATTAGCTAAATCTGTTGATACTTTAAAAACACCAGATGTTGCTCAAGCTATAACTATTAAAAGAGGAACAAGTAGTGCTACAGACCAATTCATATTTAGTGGAGAAGTTGTTTCTATGGAAGAAACTGGTTATAGTTATAAAATAAAAGGGAACGATAATCTTTATGATGCTATTAAAAAAGAAATTACATATTCTTATGATAAGGATGTAGATGCAAGTGGTGGACAGATTAGTGCGATATTTAAAGATTTAGTTAATACACATACTGATTTAACTGCAGATGATACTTCAGTTCAAGCCACAGGAACTTTAGATAGTGAAATATTAATTAAATTTGTATGTAGGCACGAAGATGTATTTGCTAAAATGAAACAATTAGCAGATATTGTTAGTTATCAATTTTATTATAATCCCACAACTGATTTAGTTTATTTTGAACCACAAGGATTTACTACTGCAAGTGCAACTTTAACAGTAGGAACTAATGTTACTAATTTACCTAAATGGAAAAAAGATAATTCTGCCTTATGTAATAGGGTTATTATTTTAGGAGCAACACAGGATATTGAAACAACTACAAGTGGAAAATTAGATACTACAACTGGATGGACAAGTGGAGATGGAGGGGTTGGAACTCTTAGTTTTAAACCTACTTCAGTAAAAGTTTATGCAGATGCTTCAGACCCCCCAACTACATTAAGGGTAGGTGGAGTTCCAGGAGCAACAAGTGCTTATGATTACTCAGTAGATTTTGAGAATAGTAAATTACAATGGGAAACTGATAATGGATATGCTTGGGCTGCAGACCAATATGTACAAGTTGATTATACTCACGCAATTCCAGTACCGATTAGTGCTTATGACCCTTCAAGTATAACTGCTTATGGAGAATTTAAAAGAACTTTTAGTCCAAAGTTAATTCAGACTGTAGAAGATGCAGAGTTAGAAGCTGATAAGGTTTTAGCTAAATATGCTCAACCTTTTAATTATACTACTCTTTCAGTAGAAGGGGTTTATGATTTAGATGTTGGACAAACAGCTTCTGTTATAGATTCCAATAATAGTGTGAATACCACTTATGTTATTAATACTATTGAAAAGCAATATCCTCACGCAGCAGATAAAGTAACTGTAGGAGATAGAGAATTAAAAACTGCAGATTTTGAAGCTAATGTAGTGGTTAAGATTCAGGAATTAGAACAACTACTTGCAGGAGAAAGTGATTTCCTTGTTAGTTTAGTTGATTTAAGCCATAGTGTAGAATTTGCTAAATGTTCAATTAAAATATATTCAAAGAGCATAGCTGGAATAACAGGAATTTATGGACACGCAACTCAAGGAATTTATGGATTAGCTTATTATGGAAGAAGTGGTATGGTTTGGGGGCACCCTATTTTTGGAATATGGGGAGATGTTAATTGGGGTGCAACAGCAAGTGCTTTTATTTTAGGACACGCAACTGGTGGTGTTTTAGGTAGTGATGAATTAGGAGCAGGAAATCAAACTGAGTGGGTAATAAGGGAGGATATAACTTATTCAGCTTGTTCATAAACTAAGTAATTTATAAAGATTAAAAATGATACAACAATATAACCAAGAGGTATTAGGCTAAGATGGCTACAGGCGGAGTAATAACCAAAACAGGAAAGAATGTAATGTTAAATAGAACTTACAAAAGTTCTCCTGATTATACTATTCCTTCTACTTTCAGAATGGGTATTGGAACTACAACTCCTGTTGCTGCTGATACTGGGTTAGGTATTCATATTCCAATAGGAGATGGTACTGTTAATGATGATGGTTCAAATACTTTAACTTCAAGTGATGGTGGAGAAAATTCAACTTCTAATACTACAACTTATAAAGAGGGAGCTGGAGTTACAGATGGTACAGCTCAAAATCTTAAAACAGATAATTCAAGTGCTACAAAGAGATGGTATATTGCAGATTTAGCTTCTGCAGGAACTAAAATAACAGGAACTAAACCAGTTTCTTTATGGCTTTATATTAAAGATGCTGCAGCATTAGCTATGTTTAAAAGTTCTGGAACAGCTTTAGAGATTAGATTAGGAAGTACTTTAGCAACTAATTATTTTAAGATAACAAGGACTGCTTCTCAATTAGCAGTTGGGTGGAATTGGATTACTACAGGAACTACTAATGTAGAGGATTTAACTGAAACAGGAACAGTAGCTGGAGATATAGATACTTTTGAAATAGTTATCACAACTAATAATGTTACTGATGATTGGGATGATACTGATGTGATTTATGATTTATTAAGGCAATGGGCAGTTGCAGACTTAAGTGATACTTTCGTTACTGGTTATCCTGTATTTGATGAAACAAATAAGAAAGTAACAATGAGATATTATTTAAATAGTCTACAAGCTAATGGTTTTCCAATAACTGAAACAGGAAGTTTTAATACAGATGGAACTCCTTTAATAATAGACCACGATGTGTTTACAAGTATTAGTAAAACAAGTACAGATGAAATAGCGATAGTAGTCGTTAATACAATGGTTTAAAAATGGCAATTAAAGATGGCGAAGTAGTAGAAGCTGATGAATTATTAAGTAATTTAGCTGGTAAACAAGTAAGGAATTATGCTCAACTTATTTTTAATGCGGCATCAATTGGATTTAATAGTGTTTTTAATTGGGAACAAAGTGTTGCTTTTGAAAATCTTGAGTATTCAATAATAGATGGTATTACTGCGAGTACTATAAGGGCAGATACTACAATGTACCCAAGCAGAGCAGCAGAAGCTGAACTTACCATACCTCTTGGATGGTACCCTGCAACAGTATTAGATGATTGTAATGATGGAGCTGTAAGTGGCGATTGGACAGTTAGTTTAGGTGGAGCAGGTGTATCAAGTGAGGGTACATCAACTTACCCAGAGGGTTCTACTCAATACATAGCGTCTGGTTCAGGTGGTGCTGGTGGAGATGCTTATACTGAATATAGAGGAGTTAATCTGAAAGCCGAAGATAGTACTCTTTATTTTGCTGCAAATCCAGGATATTCTGGAAGTTCTTCTGATAAAAATTATTATGTATATATTATTGATTCTGCAGGAGCTAAAGTTTCTATATGGGAGAAAACAGGTACTAAAATAGACTGGCAGCAATTTTATTCTATAAAGTTTGATGTAAGTGATGAAAGTTGTATTATGCAAATGTGGGGAGATGGTTCAACAGGACCAACTTCAAAAGATTTATCATCATTAAATGGTACTTGGTATATACAATTTAAAGTAACTAATAATAATTCCAGTAATTATGGTTTTTGGAACATTTATTTTCTAAACTATGTTGTTGCAGCAACTGGACCTTTTAATTTCGTTTCAAATGAAAGAACTACTTCAGCTACAATTACTGATGCAATATTAGTTGCGAATAGTTTAAAAAGTACAAATGCAATAGCCACTTATTATTTAAGTGCTGATGGTGGAAGTAATTATGAAGAAGTTACTCTTAATCAGATTCATAGATTTACAGATACAGGAACCGCTTTAAGGGTTAAAGTAATTGGTGACCCCAATATGCAAACAGATGAGTGGGATTACCTTTTTT
>Ga0080013_1006202_pt1 | contig 10749 bp, 10 predicted proteins | sample ETNvirenome_6_85_FD_69236 | JGI IMG/M metagenome (GOLD analysis project Ga0080013, IMG submission 69236) | Marine viral communities from the Pacific Ocean - ETNP_6_85 (SPADES assembly) (version 2) | ecosystem: Environmental > Aquatic > Marine > Oceanic | place: Pacific Ocean | collected 2013-06-19
GAGAAGCTAGTGAGTCCTTTGATGCCACAATGGGTACTACTCTTAAAAAGTTAGAGAAAGGAAAAGCTATTAACGGCGCAGAGATGGCTCAAGCTATGTCTGTTATGGACGCTGTCTACAAGTCAGGTGGTAACTGGAATAAGTTAAACGAAATTGATAAGACTTGGTCTGGGGTTATGAACCAGATCATTACCAGTGGAACCTTAAGTAATCCTCGTGGTCCTTTTGGTATTGTTGTTGCTGGTTTCTCTGAAGCTATACCAGCACACTCAACTGGTGTTGTTGGGGGTTGGGTTACAAAGAAATTAGCTAGATATGCAGGTAAAGAGGAATTAGTAGAAGCAGGAGCAAAGCAAGCTGAACTCCAATGGAAATGGTTGAAGGGTTACTTATATGGCTTTATGAACTCTTGGGATGGGTTCTCTAATAAGATGATATTCCCAGAAGCTCATCCAGATTACGTTAAGAACCCTATATCTCTAATAAACCAGCAAGCAAAGTTAGATGATTTAGCTGTAACTAAGTTCGATATTAGGACTCCCTTTGGTAAGTGGGCTGTTAGTAAAACTGACTTTGAAAAGCCAGAACTTTATAACCTAATTAACTATGGACGTGTATGGATGAAATCTATGCACGATAACATTATTAGCGGTAACGACTGGAAGAAACTACCAGGATTTATTAAAGGTTGGAGATTCAATGAACTTAGCTGGCTTCCTGGTCATAAATCTTTAGACACATTGACAGAGGGTAGAAGAGTTCTACCTGGCTTAGGTGCTCCTATTCAACTAGGTAGAGAGTTCGGTATAGGTAAAACTCCTTACTACGCAAAGGGTGAAGACCAGTCTATGACTGCTGTTTTGAAATCTCTTAGCTGGGGTGACTCCTTCTTTACTGAAGTATCAGGTAACGCTTGGGCTAGTGCTAAGGTTCGGATGCAAATAGCAGATGAAGTAGCAGAAGGTTTAATTAAGCCTGAAAATGTAGGAGCTGAAGTAATTAAACGACTTAATAAAAGTACTTCAGATTTATTCTCACCTGTTACCGCTGGTATAGATCAAAAGATTGTTGGCTGGGAAATAAGAGATAAGCAGTTCTCTCAATTTAAAGACTTCATCAACCTTACAGAAGAGATCACTGGTGGTCCTATAGCTGATATGAAAACAGCCATAGATACCCTTAAAAAGAGTGATAATCCTGCTGTTTCAGCCTTTGCTACAACGTTGATGCCAGTAACGACTTCAGCGTTTAACTGGTTGAAGAATAAGATACCCATAATTTCTGGTTATCACGCAGTTAGAGGTGGAGTAGATGCAATTCGTTTAGGGGCCAAAGTTACTAAGGATCAAATTGGTAAAAATTTAGCACCAGAAGTAGTAGAAACTCTTAGGAGAAACCCTATTGGTAAGAAGCTGTTAAGCGATGCTAATGAGTTTGAAAGCCTTTACCTGCACTCAGACCCAATTATCCGTGAGCGTGCTCAGCAAGCTCTTGGTCTAACTCTTACTTATCAAACAGCAGCTTTTGCAATTGTTTGGGGATTAGACGCCGCTGGTTGGGAATCTACTGGACCAATGACTCATACCTATAGGGAAGCAAAAGGACTTAAGAAACCGTTCCATCTCAGGTTAGACGTACCGTTTATGGACTTTCCTGGTGTAGATGCTATTGAAATACCTTTTATGTATTTAGGTTCTTTCGGAGCTACTTTAGCTCTTCACACAACCTATAGAGATCTAAAACAGTTTGGTAACGCAGACAGCTCAGCAGACATAATCCTTTTAGGTCTGGCAGCACAAGCTAGACAGATAATGGAGATACCTGTACTTACAGGTCCAGATAAAGCTACTGATGCAATTACTAAAGCAGGTGAGGGTGATTTCAGACCTATGCAAAGGTTAATAGCTGACACAGTATCTAAAGTTGGCTCTCCTTATTTGATGTATGAAAGAGATCTTTCTAGAATGATATTTAAAAGTAAAAAAGCAGGACCATTAGAAGGACCAGGTACTCCTAAATACTATAAAAAAGGTGGACTACACAGTATAGGTAACGTTGGTTGGGGAGCTTACAACACACTTATAGGTACTCTTGGTTATCGCTTTGAAGATACAGGGGTAGGACCGCTAATTGATGCTATAAGCAGTGTTATTGCTGATGATCCAACAATCTGGCAAGGTAGTCGTCAAGCTATGCCTTTTGGTAAGCCTGGAGAACTAATTAATCATAGTGATTTACCTAGACTTGCTTATCCTCTAGAAGCCCTAACTGGACGTATATTTCCAATTAATTCAAGGGTAGATGATGATAAAGTAAGGCAAGCTAGGTTAGACAACCTAATTCCACCTATTGATCGGAACTTATTCTCTGATCGTGGGGTTGGTATCAGTGATACAACTATTAACGAAATCAACCATTTCTTGAATGAAGATGCTTTATTCACCAGCCCTTGGACAGGTAAAACTCACGTTGGTATTCACGCACTTGTTACAGAAATAGTGAACCGTCCAGAATATAAACAAATGAGTGGTTCAGATGTAGTCAGTCCCTATAGAACTGGCAACTGGGACAGGAAAAACAGCGATAGAGCTAACTGGATTAAGTCTATAATTAGAAATCAGATTAAAATAGTTATAGAACAGTGGGTTGATGGTGAAGAGCATCGACAACAGATACCCGATCCAAAATCCCCTGGTGGTTTAAGGCCACAACGTTGGTATGCAGACCCAGAGCTGCGAGAACTACTAAACCAAGCAGCACAAGGTAAGGACTAACTATGGCGTATGCACAAAGAACCTATACACCAGGTTCCTCCACAACAACTTTCGCTCTCACTACTTCTGGTGGTGACCCGATTGGATACATTAAAGAATCAGACGTTTCTGTAAAAGTAAACGGAACTACTTATACCAACGCAGCTAGTGGTACTAATACTTATCAAATATCAGGCTCTAGTACAGTTGAGCAGCCTAACGGCGGTAACGTAGTCCTAAACACTGGTGTAACAGGAACAGTAATACTACAAAGAACTACAGCTATACAAGACGCAACTGTTGTTTATACGGCTGGTTCTACTCTTACATCTACTGACCTTAACAACGCAGATAACCAGATTAGATTTGGTCTACAAGAGTTCTCAGATGACTACGCATCACTGTTTTCTGGTACAGGTGACTTAACAGGTCTTGGAGCTTTCCTTGGTGGTTCAGATACTTGGGCTAGTAACGATTCTAAAGCAGCCACTACAGCAGCTATTGACGGTCAAATAGATACTAAAGCAACAGCGAAAGTAAAAGACGACATAATTGCTACTGCTCCAGTATCCATAGCAGATGACAGCCCTAGTGCTGGAAAGATTACTATTTCTGTTGATACTGAACTGACAGAGTTAGCCACGATGAGTACTGGTACTGCTCAGGCTCTAGCAGATTTAACAGGTACAGAAGTACAAATATTAGATGGGGCTACTCTTACAACTACTGAACTGAACTACGTAGATGGTGTTACATCCGCTGTTCAGACTCAGATAGACGGTAAACAAGCTTTAGATGCTGAACTAACAGAACTCGCAACGATGAGCTCTGATACAGCTTCTGCTTTAGCAGATTTAACGCAATCAGAAGCACAGATACTAGATGGAGCTACGGTTTCTACAGCAGAATTAAACATTTTAGATGGAGTTACCTCCACAACAGCAGAATTAAACATCCTTGATGGTGTAACAGCTACAGCAGCAGAAATCAACATCATAGATGGGGTAACTGCTACCACAGCAGAAATTAATTACGTCGATGGTGTTACTTCTAATGTTCAGACTCAGCTAGATGCAAAGCAGGGTCTAGATGCAGAATTAACAGAACTCGCAACAATGAGTTCAGGTACAGCATCAGCCTTAGCTGACCTAACTGATGCAGAAGTTCAGATCTTAGATGGGGCAACAGTTACTACTGCTGAATTAAACATACTTGACGGTGTTACTGCTACAACCGCTGAAATTAATTATGTAGATGGTGTCACCTCTAACGTTCAAACACAGGTAGACGCTAAACAACCTCTTGATGCAGACCTAACCACTCTTGCTGGAATGCAGGGTGCTACTGCTTCAATCCTTGCAGGTGGTACAGCTCTTACTTCAACCCTAACTGAACTTAACCAGATTGATGGTATAACTCTTGCTGATACAGCTTCTTTAGATACAACTAGCAATACAAAAGTTCCAACTTCTAAAGCGGTAGCAGATCACGTAGCTGCTAGTACCACAGCTTTAGGTGGTTTTGTAGCAATCGCAAACGATGCAAGTTTCCCAGCTACGGCTTCAATGCCAGCTTCCGGTGTAGTAGTCAGTATTACTGATGCTGATGATGTTGTGATCAATGGTTCAGGTGTATCAACCACTGGTAGGACTACAGACGGAACTCCAGCCACAGTAACTATTAACAGCTTCCCTGCTTCTCTATACGGTGAGCAACTAGCTGCTGGAGTAGGTCTACAAGTACTCTCTACAGGATCAAGTAATACTTATACTTACCATAAAGTACTAGCTGCTGAAACTGATGTTAAAGCCTTATCAGATGATATAAACGACTTCAACGCTAGATACCGTACAGATACTAGCGACCCAGGAAGTAATAACGACGAAGGTGACCTCTTCTTTAACAAGACCTCTAACACCATGAAGGTGTATGACGGTTCAAACTGGGGAGAAGTTACATCAACTGGAGACTTTAAGTTCCTATTCCTATGTCCTACAGGTGGCTCAGGTGCTCCAACTATTGATGGTTCTATTGATACCTATGACTTAAGAGAAACAACTAACTCAGGTACAGGAGCTAGTGTTACCAATGCTGCTCAACTTGTTGTATCGGTAAACGGAGTCATCCAACAACCAAATGCAGGTACATCCACTTCAGGCTTAGATGGCTTTGTAATGACTGATGCGAACACTATTAAGTTCGCTGCAAATCTACCTAACGGTGCTGATGTATTTGTTATACAAGTTGGTTCAGCCGTAACCCTTAACGCTCCAGCTAATAACACCGTATCTACTGATGTCCTTCAGAACTTAGCAGTTACAAATGGCAAGATAGCTGATGACACTATTGCAGAAGTTAAGTTAGATATTAGTAACGCACCTGCTGATGGTAAATACCTACAATATAAAGACTCTTCAGACAAACTAACCTGGTCAACAGTCTCTACAACACCCACCACAACTCGTGGTGATATTATCTACAGAGCTGCTAGTGCTGACGCAAGGTTAGCTAAGGGTACATCCGGTCAATATCTTAAGATAGGAGCCAACGACCCTGAATGGGCTGATGTTGTAGCAGCTACCGCTGATGGTGTTCTGTGGGAAAACAATTTAACCATTTCAAACAACTACACGATAGCCTCAACAAAAGGAGCACATTCTGTAGGTCCAATCACAAACAATGCGACTGTTACTGTTAACGGACGCTGGGTTATCAGTTAGAATCTTATTATGGCTTTAGTTCTCAACGGATCAGCAAATACCATTGGAGGGTTAGCCGTAGGTGGTGTACCTGATAATACGATAGATAATGGTTGTTTAGCTGATGACGCTGTTGGAATAGCAGATTTATCAGCAACAGGTACAGCAAGTTCAAGTACCTTCCTACGTGGAGACAATGCTTGGGCTGCACCTGGTGGAGGTAAAATTGTACAGTTTAAACAATATAGTTATTCAACTGAAGTAACTGGGAATAGTGGTACACCTAATACAGGGTTGGGTGGATCTATAGCAAAAACTGATGCAAGTAATAAAATATTAATGATAGCGTCACATGAAGTAGCATCAAACACTGGACCAAGTGAAGATAAACATGGTTGTGCAATGGAAGCCCGAAAATCAACTGATGCGACTGGTCTAAGTGATGGAACTTGGGAAAATGTTTCTCAAGAAGCAGGTGGTTCAATATATAAAGGTCCAAAATTTGATAATACCAATGATGGACATTGGCACGCGGAAACCGCCTGTCTCATTTGGTATGATTTCGAAGATACTACTAGTACAGTCTGGTATAAAACAGTGATTGGAAGATGGACTGGTAGTACTAGTTATTGGTGGGCACAGCCTGATGGTAGAACTAGTTATTTATATTTATTGGAGGTTGATGATTAAATGGCACTAACTACTGAAGAAATGCGTGCAGCAATAACTAGTTTAACTCCAAAGGCTGAGTTCTCAATTCATGGTACAGTTATTACCTGGTACAATTCATCTATTACTCAACCTACAACTAGTGAACTAGAAGCAGAAGATGCTAGATTAAAAGCAGATTATATAAATAAAAAATATCAAAGAGATAGAAAAGTTGAATACCCTAGCGTGGTCGATCAGCTAGATGACATCTACCATAATGGTATAGATGCTTGGAAGGCTACCATCAAAACCACCAAAGACAAGTATCCTAAACCATAATGGGCGCAATTAAATTCCCCCACGCATCAGGAAATAGCATGAGTGTCGCAGCTCCTGCAACTAATCCTGCATCTGATTTAGAGCTAAAGTTACCAGCAACTATTGGTACAGCTAATCAGTATTTAAAGAACAGTGGTACAGCTGGAACTCTTGAATTTGGTAGTGCTGGAAAAATTCTTCAAGTTGTACAAGGTTCAACCACTACAGAAGTATCTAGCACTTCACAAACAATGGCCGATTCAGGTCTAACTGCATCTATAACGCCTGCTACTGGGAGTAAAGTACTTATTTTTGTTAACCAAGTTATGAGGCAATATAGGGACAGAGGTAGTACTAACAATCAAGGATTTGGTGTAAACATCTTAAGAGGCTCAACTATTATCCTGTCTTCTAAGAAAAATGATAATAATCATTATAATGATTTTTACTTAAGTAATACTAGTGTAAATAATGTGGTTATACGTCATGGGATGAATTTCTTAGATGCTTCTCCTGGTGGTGATGGTTCAACTTCGATTACATATAAGACACAATTTGCCTGCTCACTTACTGATGACTCTGGTCAAGTCTGGGCACAACCTTCTTGGGAATCTCAGAACCAAGCACCTACATCAACCATAATACTTATTGAGGTAGGATCATGACCATATTAAAATCTGAAGCCTTAGCTTCTTTAAAACCTGGAGCGGAGTTTGTATGGACAGGTACAGATTGGAGTGGTCTTGATTGGAAAGATAGTAGAATTACAAAACCAACTGAAGCAGAGGTTAATGCTGAAGTAACTAGATTAACTAATTTAGAGGCAGCTACTACATATCAAAGAGATAGAGCCCCACAGTATCCTCCAATTGGTGATCAATTAGACGATCTCTATAAACAAGGAGCTTTTTCTGCTGATATGGCAGCAAAGCTAAAAAAAGTAAAGGACGATAATCCCAAGCCATGAGCCAACTTAAAGTCAACGCCATATCAGATTCCGCAGGAGCTAATGGAAATGCCATTACACTTGCTACTGATGGAACTTGCACGGCAAAGATTACTAATAATCTAAGCAATCGCAATTTAATAATTAACGGTGCAATGCAGGTTGCTCAAAGAGGTACGTCATCTACAGATTCTGGATATGCAACTGTTGATAGAAATAAGTTTACCTGGTCTGGTACAGATGAAAATTGTACGCAAGAACAAGTTGATGTAGCCAGTGGAACAACACCATATACATTGGGTTTGAAAAAAGCGTATAAAGTAACCAATGGCAATCAAACAAGTGGTGCTGGAGCTACTGATTATGTTAAATTTGAGCATAATGTGGAAGGACAAAATGTTAATTCAAGTGCTTGGAATTTCATCAGTAGTTCTAGTTATATAACTTACAGTTTTTGGGTTAAATCTAGTGTTGCACAAAATTTCTATGGATACGTTGAAACTGCTGATGGGACAAAACAAGCCTATCCTTTTGAAACGGGATCTTTAAGTGCTGATACTTGGACTAAAATCACAAAAACAATTCCAGGTAATTCCAACTCAACTATAGATAATAATACTGGAAGAGGATTAACTTTTAATCTCTCTATGTTTTATGGTACAGATAAAACGGGCACTAATACTTTAAATCAATGGAAAGCATACGATAGCTCTAGTCTTTTTCCAGACATTACCTCAACATGGTACACAACCAATGATTCGACATTTGAAATTACAGGACTTCAATTAGAAGCAGGAGATTATCCAAGTTCGTTTGAATTTAGGTCGTATGGTGATGAATTAGCTAGGTGCAAAAGATATTACCATCGAAGAACTGGGCATATGATGATGGCTCCTTATAAGGTAATGGATAGTCCTGATATGGGCCGTAAATTTTCAATCTTTTTCAATGAAATGAGAACTGCACCTACTGTATCTGGTATTACTCACACTACCAATGGAAGTACTACAGTTTCTGTTGATAATGCTTACGTTGATCATATTGAATTTGAAAGTGGTGATGTTGGCGATGATACCTATGTAAGAATAGATACTTACCAAGCAAGTTCGGAGCTTTAATTATGGCAGATTACAAATTAAAGAACGACAAGTTGACTGACTCCTTAAACGGTATTATAAGAACTGCTGATACAGCTTACATACCATTGGATACAGAAAACACAGACTACCAAGAGTACCTCGAATGGGCTAAAACTCACACAGCGGAGGCAGCTGATTAATGGCATTAACACAAGTAAAAACAAGTGGTATAGCAGATGATGCTGTAACCCAAGATAAAGTAGCTAATGATGCTATTGATATAACTGAATTAAAAGCAGGTGTTGATGGAAAGATTATTAGTTATGACGCATCTGGAGATCCTACAGCAGTAGGGCCAGGTACAGATGGTCAGGTATTAACTTCTACAGGAGCTGGATCACCTCCAGCTTTTGAAGATGCGGCGGCGAGTGGAGCAGCTTTAACAGGATCAACTGATAACCAAGTTGTTACGGTGACTGGTGCCAATGCTATAACAGGTGAATCTGGACTTACATTTGATGGTACTCATTTAAGTATCACTGATGGAGATCTGAAAATAGCAACAGCTGGTCACGGTATTGACTTTAGTGCTACATCAGGTTCGGGAACTTCAGAACTTTTTGACGACTATGAAGAAGGTACGATGACATTAGGATTAACTGGTACTTCTGGTGCTCCTACTGCAGGCGTTCAAAACTCCTCCGTAGGTTATTACACAAAAATTGGTAACTCAGTTCACTGCACTGTTAAGTTTGAGAATGCAAATATGAGCGGTGTGAGTGGCACTATTGAGCTAACTGGATTACCTTTTACAGTAGCTGATACTGGTCATCATCACGTTATTCCAATAGAAATGGTACATAGCGTTAATTGGTCTAGTGGAGATAAGCACGTTTTCTATACCACTAGTAATGGTACAAATGCTAAAGGGCTAAAAAGTATAGGCAATTCTGGTTGGAGTACCTGGTCTTCTGGAGACTGGGCTGCCACAATTAATTATTACACCGACTTCTATTTTCGTACTAATTCTTAAGTACGACCATAAATCTATTTAATCTGGAGGATTATCTTAAATGGCATTAACTAAAACAACAACTGAAGATAAGATCGAAGTAGTTGGCGATTATAAAGCAGTACAAATTAGAACTGCGACAATTATTAAAGACGATGGTGTTGAACTGACTCGTTCATTCCATCGAAAAGTACTACATCCAGGCACTTTAGATGGTTCTGATAATTTAGTAGATACAAATATCAGTGGAGAATCTGCTGAAGTTCAAGGTATCTGCAATGCAGTCTGGACTTCAACAGTAAAAGATGCGTGGAAGGCTAAACTTATAGCTGATAAGCCTAGTTAAAGCGATGGGAGAGCCACCTCTCCTGCCACGTTATTCTCTACCGCCGGCGCTGGAAATTCCAAGGGTAACTCTGGAGATTCCAACGGCAGAGATTCCATCATATCGTCCTTTAGTTGTTCCACCTTCCGATTTAAGAGCACCTCCAGGAGTAGAGGCTTCAGGTGAGGCAGAGAAAGAAGAAAAGCCCCAACCAGAACCACACAAGCCACCAATACCTTCATTTTCACAGGAAGTCACTGAACTAACTATACCCTTTACAAATATAAATGTACCTTTTCCTAAAGAAGAGATACTAGTAGCAGCAGGTACTACAGCCGCTGTTAGTGTCGTAGCTACTTTGACAGCTACAGCAGCTTTTAAAAGGAGTGTTCAAATTCTAAAACCTCTTCTGACTCAGATTGTGAAAAAGGTACAACGGAGTCGAGGGAAAGAGGTTCCTTCTTGGTCAAGGCAGAGATTGGCACAACGTCGGAGCAGATATGTTCAAGGTCGCTCCCAGGACGCAAGGTGAAGCCTTTAGATTGGAGATTCGCACATTCCTTGATACGAACTAGCTCATAATCCAGTCTTAATTTCTCCATTTGTCTTCTACCGATTGACTTACAAAGTTCAGTAATTGAACCGTCAAGTGGAACCATAAAACTTAATTGAGCACCCCAATTCTCATTCATTGTGTAACCACTAGGAGACATTCTTCCCTCATCATGTTCCCAAGGTTTGACGTGATTACCCATATAAAATGGAGTAAAAGTCATGGTAGAACCGTTGCAAACAATGGAAGGTCCCAACTGCTGTCTTGACGGTGCTCCATTATTTTGGAATTGCACCGCTTGATTGGTGACATTTCCGGTCGCTGCCGCCTGCGGATTCGAGGTGTTACTTACTTTTGGATCATCTTCTGCTAATACTGGAAGACTTATTGAGAGAAGACAGAGAGCGATGTAG
>Ga0080013_1006203_pt1 | contig 10747 bp, 28 predicted proteins | sample ETNvirenome_6_85_FD_69236 | JGI IMG/M metagenome (GOLD analysis project Ga0080013, IMG submission 69236) | Marine viral communities from the Pacific Ocean - ETNP_6_85 (SPADES assembly) (version 2) | ecosystem: Environmental > Aquatic > Marine > Oceanic | place: Pacific Ocean | collected 2013-06-19
AAAAAAAGAATGGACAGCTCGATGGCAGGACTGCACCGTTAAATCTCTCCGTGGATTTTTTCTGGAAGATGAATATTTTAAACTTCAAAATAGAATTAAAGAACTAGCTGAAAAACAATTCGACAAAAATTATGGAATCAACAATTAAATTAGTAAACAAGCAACGCGAAGTACTGTGCGATGTGATCCAATGGCTGGATGAGAAAAACTTCTCCAACACTGAAATTAGAGAAAAAGTTGATCACATTCTAAACCATAGCCGCAAGCTCCATGAAGAGTCGGACATGGAACTGACAAAAATTAAACTAATATGAAAAACAAAGCAATCATAGACTACGTCATTAGATGGCTGGACTCCAACATATACGATGACGCGCCGCAGCCTCTGGCTACAGACAGCGCCAACTTGAAAGAAAAGATTCAACTGGCCCTGGATCCTGAAGTAACAGCTGAAGACGTGAACAACGGTGACTTCGGATGAAAATCAGAAGCAAACATAACGATTTATTAAATTACTTCATCCATGATCCACGAGACCTGAGCCGTGCCTACGTACGAAGCTGTGAGAAGTTTTTCAGAGAGCTGGGTAAAAAAAGAAATAAGTTTAAAGCCGCAAGCAATGCAACAAGACATAATTTATTTACAGAGATTGAAGAGAGAAGCAAAAACAAATTGACAAGCAAGCAACCATAGGATAATAAAGGATATATGAATGAAATAATAAGTATAGAAAAAACAAAAATGCAGGGCGCCTGGTGTATTCTGGGCTCAGTAGGAAATTCGCAGCTATATTTTTTTTACACAAAAAATCAAGCAATCAAACAACATAAAAAATATATGAGAGAATTAAAAAGAAATATATGTTAAAGAAAGAAGCAAGCGCCATCACCGGCGGTCTAAGTAGACCGTCTAAAATGCCGTGTCCCGGTATCAGTCTACCAGCCTCCAGCTGTCAGACTGGCCAGAAGCTGGCCCGTTGTCCAGGGACCCCGTGCCATGGATGCTATGCCCTGAAAGGTATGTATCGATTCCCCAATGTACAAGCAGCCCTTGCCAGAAGGCTGGAAGCCCTCGCACATCCCGCATGGGTGCAGGCTATGACAGCCCTGATCGCGGGCCATGAATATTTTAGATGGCACGATTCCGGCGACCTGCAGAGCTCATGGCATTTAAAACAGATCTTCGAAGTGTGTAACAATACACCAGAGACCAGCCACTGGCTGCCAACGCAAGAGCGTCAATACCTGCCGCTTCCGGGCTCTTCAGTCCCATCAAATTTATTAATCAGATTATCGAATGCTAAAATAGACACCAAACCCGGTCAGGCCTGGTCACACTGGTCCACCGTGGTGACGAAGCCGCGCGCTGGTCACGTATGTCCGGCCCCTAAGCAGGGCGGCAAGTGTAAGAGCTGCCGCGCATGTTGGGATAAGAAGGTTCATGAAGTACAATACCTTAAGCACTGATCCACGAACCGTGAACCCTGAACCAGATATAAACAAGCAACTAGCAAGCAGACAAACGAGCATGGACCGTGGACCACGATCCACAAGCAACGGACGAGCAAGCAAACCCCTCCTTCAATAGATCATCAAGCATGGACCCCGGAACAAGTTTCATGGACCTCGGACCGTGGGTCCTGACTAGGATGAATGTATTATTAGGATGTGTCTTATGAAATGCTATTTGGTGGGGTGAGAATCTTACTGAATTACTTTTTGTGACTTTCAACTCAACAGTGAAAAAGTGGCCAGAAGTGTTGTAGCCCAAGCAATCAGGCATACCAATACCAGCAAGGTTTTCAATACGATTCCATATAATGGAAGGGCAATTCTTTTTAAGATCTTGATATAATTTTCTTTCTGGTCCCATTGCATATTTGCAGTAATTACAGTTTGCCGATAACCTTACCTGGTGGTGCTATTTCCTTCGTGACTCTAATCACTAATCGGTGTGTTTCCCTCGATCCAATGATTTTATTTTGTGCTAAAAATATTTCTTTAATGTCCCACATCTCTCCGTCCGGTGTTTCAACAGACGCACGAGATTCTTTGCCAACAATACTCTTGTCATTAAACATTCTAATAATACTTTCTAGCTGTTGAGACTTGATCATTAAAGGGCGCCGCTCTTTCTGAGCTTCTCCACCACATCAGTCAAGTCATTAATTTGTTGTGTTAATTTTTTATTGTCCTCTTCTACTTCAGTCAAACGGGTTTGTAGTTTTCCATTGAGCTGTTGGTGCTTTTCATTAATCATTAATAGCTCTGCGATTCGCGTGTGTAGTTTTTCAATTTCTCCCTTCAACCCCTTATTCTTAACATCATCAACTCTGGACTGAAAGAACTCCATAACAGATTTCTCTGCTTTAACAGCATCTTCCTGCTGTGCTATCTTCTGAGCAAATGCTTCTACCTCTGTTACTTTCTCATCTTCTTCATTCATAGTTGACTTGTACTCTAACTTACTGTAATAGTCAAGTATGGGAGCTCCAAAAAGATTAACCGATATGCAAAGACGCTTTGCTGAAATGTATGTATATCATGAAGGCAGAATGACTCCATACGAATGTGCCAAGGAAGCAGGATATGCTGAAGAATCAGCACGAGTCCGAGCCAGTGAATTAAGGAACCCAAGAGCCTACCCATTAGTAGTACAATTCATAGGTGAACTACGCGAAGAAGTACAAAACAAATATGAAGTCACATTCGAGAGACACATCAAAGAGTTAGCACGACTCCGAGAGCAGGCCCTGAAGAAAGGCTCATTCTCTAGCGCAGTTAACGCAGAGGTTGCGCGAGGAAAAGCAGCTGGGCTCTACATTGAGCAGAAGATTATTAAGACTGGTAAATTAGAAGATATGACCGAACAAGAACTTGAACAAAGAATGAAACAGATCATCGATGAATATAGCCCTATCCTAGATGCCAAACCTATTGAGGAAATTAAAGCAGAAGTAAAAGCCCTACCCAAAACATGACAACAACCAACGCTGAAGCGAAGAAATTCCAAGAGCAAATGGATAAGCTGAAGAACAAGAAAACCAGGAAAAGACGGAAAAAGCTAGATCCCTACGAAACCTACCTCAAGATCGAAGAGGACCTCTCTTATATCTTCCGGGGGGACAAGGAATAACTTCTCTATATAGTGTTTCTGACCACAACTTTACTACCAATAGTCAACTTATTTCCCGTAGACCCCATTGCTGTACGTCATTGCTCACTTATTTGATGACAGTTTACAAAAATGCTCTTAAACCATTGATAGTACTAGCTTATTTGCATTCTATGACAGTGAAGACAGTTTACAATTTTGTAAAATGACAGCTAGAAGTGTTGGTATACAACAATAATAGCTCAAAATGACAGAAAGACAGTCAAAAATATATTTTTTTATTTTGAAATAAATTTGTGGTCAGAAACACTATATGTAAAACTCGTGCCTAATTAGTGCCATAGAATTGCCTTAATTTCGCCATCTTTGCCTCAGTTTCGGCTACTTCTCCAAGCAACTTGTCAATAACTGCTACTACGCCAGGGTGATTACGCTCCAGAAGTAGATCTATTTTTAGTAGAGCTTCTTCCATTTGGGCATTATACTTAGTTATTAGCGCTTTGTATATTCGCTCTCTCATCTGCCTCCTTTTCAAACTCTTTCAATAATTCGTTGGTATCTACCTTTGCTTCTTCTTTAGGGTCTCGTTCAAGCTCGTGGTATGTGTCAAGTCTCTTAAGAAACCTATGCTTCCAGGACCTTAATGCTGCTCCTTCAATCTTAAATTCTTGGTAATATAGGTCAGGAGTGCATACCATTATAACACATTGTTCAATACTAGAGCCATAAACATAGTCATGAGCCATGGCGTATGCAGATGTTTGTAGGAAATAGTCCTCAATCCATTCTTTCTTCTTGGGTCTATTTGATTGTTTAAAATCTACAACGGTTTCCTTGTCATTGTGTAGACAAACTAGATCGGTCGTGCCTGCGTATAGGCCCGGATAGTGAAGCATAACTTCTGATCCATAGTACACGCTGATAGGTGTGAGTCCTACTTCAATAATTTTCTGAGCCATCGGCTTGGCCGTCTTGCCAATGTCCGTAAGGTCTTCATAACCGGTGCCTTTAATGTATTTCTCCAGGAACTTATGCATGGCAGTCCCCCGCTTGCTAGATAAATTAAAGATTCTGTCTGCTTCTTCATTTCCAATTTTTTTTCTCCAGCCGGCTAGATACTCTTGATCTTTAGTTTTTGCAAGGATTGTCGTAACACTTGGCATCACTAAACCCTGGACTCGGTACCTCCGTGTTCCATGGTCCGTGGTTCGTGTTCCGGTGACATAGTTATATTTATCGTGGTGCGTGAGCGTCATTTCTCGTTCCTTAACTTACGAGGCCGCTTATAATCTTTCCATTTCAAATGGATCGTGTGCAATCCCCCCTCGGTCAGGATTCGTATTTCCCAGCCCCAGGGTTTCGCATCTTCCCAGTGTTTAATATAGGTCGGATACTCACAGTACGAATCGCCGTCGTCCTGGAATCCTCCCGCGCGTTTTTTATTCAAACGCGTTCGTCTTTTTATAATTTTATCAATTTCTTTTTTAGTCATTAAAATTTTCCTCCATATCTCTGTAACAACTTTCACAAACCACGGCGCGGGTATATCCCAGATCGTCTTTATGTTCCCATCGCTCTACCTTTTTCCCAAGATTTTTACATTCCGGGTCGGTACACGTAGTCAATCCTTGTGGAAAAAGGGCCATTATTCTTTCGCGGGTTTAAAGAACTCCTTCTCTCCAATAATTTTATTCTTCTCTAACATATCAAAATAAGGTGATTTTAGATCTCTGAAAGCTTCTTCCCAGGTACCCTGAGTCGCGGCCTTTGAGTACTCGGTTGATCGTCCTTCAAAGAAGTTCATATGCTCGACGGCATTCAACATGGCGTCCAGCCACTTCAAAGGGTTCTCTTTAACATTGTACAAACGAACCATTCCCAGTTGCTCGAGTCTTCGATTCGCAATCCATCGGATATACTTCTTCACATCTTTTGATTCTAAATTTTCTAAAGGACCTTGCTCGAAAGCCAGGTCAATCATCGCGTCTTCCTGCGCCACGGCGATCTTGCACGCCTGATAGATCTCGTTCGTTAATCGGGATGTTTTAATTTCCGGGTTTTCTTTTAAAAGCTCGTTGAACAAACGAATCATCGAAGTACAATGGAGGGTTTCGTCTCGGACCGACCAGGTAATGATCTGTCCCATTCCCTTCATCTTTCCATGACGTGGGAAATTCAAAAGAATCGCAAAGCTCGCGAACAACTGTACACCTTCGGTGAAGGCACTACAGATTGCGACGGTCTTGGCGATGTTGTGTAACGTATCGGATTTACAGCCCTGGAGATAATCATACTTATCTCTCATGGCCTTAATCTTTAAAAATTCTGCGTATTCGGTTTCAGGTAGGCCCACCGTATCTAACAAGTGAGCGTACGCTGCCATGTGCACGGTCTCCATAGCCGAGAAGACAGAAAGCATCATCTTGACTTCTGTGGGTTTGAAGACGTGCATACAGTGGCCCATGTAGTAGTTGTTCACTTCTACATCGGCCTGTGTAAAAAATCTAAAGATTTGTGTAAGGAGATTCTTTTCTCCCGGCGTGATGACTTTTTGCCAATCTCTAACATCATCAGCCATTGGGACTTCTTCAGGAAGCCAATGGATTCTTTGTTGAGTTAACCAGGCATCATAGCACCAGGGATATCGGAACGGTTTATAAATGGGGTTCCCTGCGAGTAACCCTTTTCGTGGGGCTACCGGAGGTTTGGTATCTATGATCTTTTCACAAATCATACCTGATTCATTCTTTTCTTTTGTTAATTTATAACGTTCTTCCCTCTTCACTTAACTACCTTTTCTTCTTTTTATTTTTTTTATTTTTTTTGCCTTTTTTCTTATTTAATCTTTTAAGATAGTTCTTATCTTTTTTCTTCTTTTTCTTTTTAGCCATGTTTCCTCCTTTTCTTTAGGATAACTTAATCATCTTCTTAATGCAAGCCCTAGGTATCATGGTTCGGTCACCATACGTGAAGGAACCATCTTCTTCTTTGTCATAGGACGCAAATACTTTTACAAATTTTTTATCTTTAGAAAATAACCATCCTTCATTAACCGGTGAAGCGATCTTCATTTTATTAAATTGTTTTTCATCTGCCCAGCCTGAATCAGACATAATATCGGTCCACTCAATTCTATATTTTACATACGGAATATCATTCGGCTGTGTCGCGTTGATAGTTTGTCTTTTTCTTCTAGGTTTTCTCTTCATTTTTAAACTCATTCTACCACCAAAGCTGCGTTCTCTTTAATCTTTTTATTAATATACCACTCATGTCGCACCCGTTTTACCTCAGGTCTGGCGTTATATTCCTTCAAATATCTCTTTTTCTTTTGTATCACCTCTGGTCTTTGGTGATATTGTCTTAAGTATTCTTTTCTTGTCATTAATTATTTCTTTTGTTTTTTGGTAAGCATGCGTTTTAATGCTTTGATCGGTCGTAATAACCACTCCAAAATCAATAGCACTGTAGGTTTTCGCGTAGGCGTTCTGAGACGCCGCAAGGCTACCTGCAGAAGTAATAAGCGCAAACTCACTGCAATTGTTTACGAAAATAAGTATTATAAATAAGCTCATCAACCTGAGCTTGAGACCACTTAATTTCGCCCTCAGACTTACAGATCCAACACTGATGTGTGTTTGTATGGCCTTTGTCATTTTTAATTTTAACATATCCATTTCCTTTACAGTTATTACAGATCGCTTTATACATGATTTATCAGTTTAAACTAACCCCCTTTTTTTCATAAGGACAACCTGGAACTCCACAAGGAAAGGTCATTTCTCTTGGGCGAAGATTGTTTCCTACTAAATTTATATGGCATTTTGTACATCCTCCTCTAGCTTCTAAATCTCCTGAACTTCCTCCAACACGCCCAACCATAGGCCAGTTTTTTTCTTTGATCTTTTTAACTGTAAATTTTAAACCTTCCATAATTTTTACAGGATCATTTTTTGATTTCAGAATAGTAGTAACTAACTGTTTATAAGCACCATGAGTCTTTAACTCTTCTTGTAGTTGCTTAATTTTTTTAGTTTGTTTTACTGCGTGTTTTCTAGCTTCTTCCTTTATTTCTTTTATATTTTTTTCATTCATCTTTCCTCTTTCTGTATATTATTTATTTTTGTTGATTTGCGATAATGAGAAGTGATGGGTACATCTACGTTCCATCCATTATTTCTCAATAATCTTTTTCTTATTCTTTCTCTAACATAAACGGGATCTCTTCCAGCCGCCTCACAAATTTTATTAAAATGTGCGCCCCCTTGTGTTAAAAAATTAATTGCATCATCTGCATCTAATTTTTGGTATTTGTTTAGAGCTCGACGTGTAGAACGCCCGAAAGCATCTAAAGCGGCGCGCGCTAAAACTGCAATAAAAAGATCTCTTTCAGGGAGACCTACTGTTTCTTCAAAACTATCTACTGCGTATTTTTGCTGGAACTTTCCCATTTAACTTTCTATTTTTCTCGTGAGCCAACGCCTCTACAGTTTTACTAATGGACAATTTTGCATCCGGCAATAAAACTTTGGACAGCTGGACCAAAGTGTTATATGTCTCATGTGTGAGAGAGACGTTTCTATATTTACTTATATCAGTCATGTTCTTTCCTTTTGTTTTAAGTTAGAATATAGGATATTCCATAAAAGATGTCAAGATGAAAATAATGCTAATACTATATATCTGTGCCACAGTTGGGGGCACCTGTGATACCTGGGTCAAAACACCTCAGTTTGATGACTGGGATAGTTGTATGCGTGCTGGTTATAGAGATTCTCTTAAATTTATTGAAGAAGCAGGGACCGAGCATGTAAACAAACATAGAATGTACGTTAAGTTTATTTGTAAAGAAGCTCCTGCAAAAAAAGACGAAGCAACCTAGATCATTGACATTGTGGCAACATTATGGTAGAGGAAGATTCCCTCTCAATACCTATTCTCCGAATTCTTCGTTGAGAATAGGTTATTTACAATAATAACCAACAAACAATTTCCCATCAGGGGTATAGTATCCTTGTAACTTTGGATCCGCGGTCCGTGATTCGTGGTAGGTGACATGTGTTTCACGCCACATGGCTGCATGCTCTTCGCACGTAAGCCCTGGTTTAATTGGATACTTTAAATCTTCAAGTCCGGTTAGACTTAGTAGTATTATTATTAAAGATTTCATCGTAGTTCTTTCTGTAGAGATCAGTGACCGGTCTCGAATGACCGTCCCACTTTCTACCCGATTCTTTAGTCTCTTTTTTCTTTTCCTTTTTCGACGACTTTGGTTTGTGAATTGCCTTTTTTATTGACATAGCTTACCCAACAAGTCTTTCCACTTAATTTTTTTAATAATTTCTTCCAACTCATCTCCTTTATTTCTGAAGCTTTACCGTCTTCATCGGTGATAGTAAACGTATATTTCATACTGTTACCGCCATTACAAGACAGAAAACACTTAAGAATACAAGAAATATTCCAACTGCTTTTAGACTTTTCATTTCTTTTTTACTAATGTATGTAAAACTTCACCAATTACATTAATAGTGTCTTCATCCTTATATAGAAGCTTATATCCTGAGCCATATTCATCCTTTGCGTTAGGACCAATATCACCCCAATAAAAAGCATCTAAAGCTTTGTTTATTTTTTCTTTTGTTATATTTATTTCTTTCATGATGTATATATAGGTTAATATAGGACTTACGTCAAGGGGTAAAAGAATTTTATTTGCCAGTTATGGCGGGCGCAACTTTTGACATATGTTCCTGCGAACTAACATCATACTCCAAGAAGTATGCTATCATATTATGTTGAAGTTAGCCACCCCAATCGTGGGTATCGTCGTTTACAACGCAGTTAGGTTTTGGTTTAACTTTTCTCATGTAGTTAATATATATTTACTAACAATAACGATGCAAGAAAAATGTTGGTATTGCTTGTTAATTTGTAAATTTTTGTAAAGGAATAATTTACAGTGTGTAAAGATTATTTACCTTGGCCCCGTGTTCGTTTTCTGGGCGGAACGCGCTTAGAATATGACTTTGCGTGCCTTCCAGGCCGTTTTTTGTGGGTCTTTTTAACGTGGATATAGCCAAACTGAAGCTTGGCTTTACGCGACATCGGAAGGATCTACTGTAACTTTCATACGCGGTAGCTTTCCTCCCTTTGGAATTAAAGGCATAAACTTAATAACTCCATTGACTTTCTGTTCTGTATCTCCACCGCAGGTCATACAACGATAGATGTTATCCATGACGGATACAAGAATGGTTCGATGATTACAGAGTGGACATTCTCCGTTTGTGAGTTCTGTTTTTAAATGAAGACCTTTACCAAAGTCCCCTTTTCCAAATGAGGCCATCTTTTTTTCTGTTGTACTTCTTTTTATCTTTAAATCGTTTCGCTGTAAAGTATTTTAAAGCCCTGGCTATAGGATTTCTACTTTTTTTCTTAGCCATAACAGCAGCTCATTTTGTCCAGGAAAAAATGATGATAGGTCGCAAAACCTATGGTGATTCCTGCAGCGATCCCGATGAGTGTAGCTATTAATAATTTAATCTCTATGTTCATTGAACAATCTCCACTTCTGGTATGGGCTTTTCACAGTCCTTGCACCGACATTTCTTACATACTTGGACCTTGATGTCATCAATTGTTTTCCATAAATCTTCAGGACAATGAGCTTCGTGGCCACAATTTTGACAGGTTTCCATTAATGAAATCCCACACATCCGGTACAGATAAGTGACATAATACAAAATAGTGTAATAAAAATAAACATTGCTATGATTTGTTTATCGAAAGGAAAGTTGCTCATTTAAACCACTGTAAGTACATTAACCAAGGCACTAATATAGGCCAGACTATATGCTCAACAAGTTCATAAAGAACTGCGAGCGTTAATAGTATAGCCCAGAACTTTGAAGTCTTTGCTTTTTTAGAAAGAAATCCAAATATCTTAGAGTGCCATACCCCTATTTTTTGTATTATTTTATTCATTATTCTAATATCAGTTTCTTAATAGTTTTTGAACCATCCGTTGTATTAATTTCTATTTCTGCTTGTGATTTAATACACTTGTATAATACATTTTGAGATACACTTCTTTCTGCAATCCGTTTATGCTTTAAGCATACACTTAAAGAGTCTTGAATTCGATGTTCTTTAATCTCATGATCGATGAACATGAGTAGTGCAAATACAGTCTCAATCATTTCTTTTTCCCTAAATAATGTTCCGAAGGTTCATAGTCCCAACGTTTACCTTTATGCCCCATTAAGGTAGCGTACCACATTCTTAATCTTACAATGAATTTTCTAACGGGTCGCGTCATTTATAATTTCCATTTTCTACTTTAAATCTTCGATGTTCTTCCTGAATCTTCTCAACTGTTTCTTGTAGCTTTTCTAATTGGTTTTGTAAAAATTCAATATTAACTTTATTGTGCATGCCTTCTTCAATAGCTATTTGTATTTTTTCTATCTGTCCAGCCATATGTTCAATTAACATGAACTGTTCGGAATCAGCTGGCAAACTTCCAAGTTCTCCCCGAGGCCACTTGATTCTAAACTCATTATTCTTTTCAATATCACCACTAAGTGTCTTAGTTACTTGCTCTAAATCTTTTTCTAAAAGGGTTCCACTA
>Ga0080013_1006204_pt1 | contig 10746 bp, 9 predicted proteins | sample ETNvirenome_6_85_FD_69236 | JGI IMG/M metagenome (GOLD analysis project Ga0080013, IMG submission 69236) | Marine viral communities from the Pacific Ocean - ETNP_6_85 (SPADES assembly) (version 2) | ecosystem: Environmental > Aquatic > Marine > Oceanic | place: Pacific Ocean | collected 2013-06-19
GTTTTTGCTGAAATACTGGATTATAGTTCCAAGTCGCAGTTATGGCGTTGAAATCAAACTCGTCGCACTCATAAATGAGTTTGCCGTCGTGATATACGCCTAAGCAGTGCCGTTTGTCGTCTAATGTTTGAACTATCAACTAAGTTCCGTTGTTTTTTACTTTTTGAACTGATATTTTTTCATTGTATCTCCAATATAACGTATTGCTTCGGAGATGTCAAGGTTTTTTCTCAAATCTTTTGCATTTTTTATGACTTTTTTGAGTTTATGCTCGTCAAGTGGGCGAGATAACTCAAAGTTTCTCGTATTGACGTAGATTGAGAGCCAATAGTCGTCAGAATAGTCATCTGCGGAGATTTGCTCTCGTAAAATCACTCTTTTTGTTGGTTTTCCGCACTTTGTTGGAGTTGTAATGGGTTTTGATGGGTATGAGGCGACATACGTGTTGTAAAACTGGGAGATGTAGACTTTTAGAAGGTAATAATCGTAATCACTTGCTTTATAATACATCTTTTCGAACAGGTTGTCAACTGTTATTCCATATTGTGCCATATAATGTTGCATTTCGGGTGAGCCGATGTCTGCGATGATGCGACCTGGATAGTCAACGTCTACCATGAATCCGAACTTCTTGAGGGCGTTCATGTAGAACTTGAAGTTGGGGTTACCGAAAAACTTCTTGGTTGAGTCGGTGCCTAAGTTTGGCGTGATCTCAATAGCGAGTCCAGTTGTAGCGATTGGGTTGCCTCTGGACAGGGTAAATGAGGTGCGAGTTAGTCTTACTTCTGCACCCTTTGTATATAGCAACTCGCTCAACAGTCCTGCGAATTGCTCAAAGTCTTCTGGGCGTCTGTCTGTCTGCTCTCCAGAAGCGCCTGTCTTCTCGAAATATAGAGTGACGAGTTGAGAATAGATTCTATCTATATTTTTTCCATAGAGCGTGTGCATACTTTCCCAACCTCGGATTGGTTCTACGATAGATAGAGCGCCTTGTCCTTGTCTTACTCCTCCTGCTGTAACCATTTTGAGGTAGTATGCTCGGAAATCTTTGAAAGCATCGGCAACAAACTCAAGGGCATATAGGGAGCCCTCTGATGGGATTGGGGCGAGGAACTTTTCTGATGGATAAACTGCATTGCCTAATAAGTCAACTCTGCCGTAGTTTGGACGTAGGGATGAGTCGTGAAAGTTGATGTGTTTGGACAAGCGGACAACTTCCTCAAGGTATTTCTTGCGGAGAAAGAAGATGTTCTTTGGTGGTGGTGTGGTAGTTGGCATGGTATATAATTAATCCTACTGGTCGTCGCTAGAGTGCGCGGCTTGAAATTCTAGTGCTTCTCTCATTCTATCGTTGAGGGTGTCTCCATGATATTCTTGAGCATCGCCGTCGGGCATGTCTCTCCCGTAGTCGGTTTCTCGATCTACGTGACGCCTAGCGGTGTCGGAGACGCAATCATTAAATTGTTCGTAGGCAACCCCAGAATCTGTGCTCCCTCCTCCAAAGCTCGTCCACTTTGTTCTAAGAGAAGTCTTCCATGAGTTCCCTTGTCCCGTAAAGTCTAATACGCTTGTGACGTCTACGACGCGATACATCCCTCCAAGTCCTAGTGAACGGGCTTTGCTGCCAGCCTCTTCCGTGAATCCTAAATCCAAAGGATTCGGCTCTAGAAAAAGAAGAGATCCAGGTAGAAACATGACTGTTCCCAATACTTCGAAAGTCGCATTGTATTTCTCCCTAAGAGCGATATTGGCACCCATAGGATCTCTGTCCGAAAACAGTCTCGCTTCTGCAAATCCTGGAATATCTTCTCTCTCAAAACTAATTCGCTTTAGGATTCCTTTATTAGTTTCTCCGAAAACAAGCCTCATTGTGTCCTCTTGAAGCTCAGTATTATTATCTACCTGAGTTATCGTTGTAATCGAAAATCCTTTACCTGGTAAATTCTCGATATTTGCAACTTCTTCTATTCTGAAGTCTTGATGTTTCACCTGTGCCCAATCAGTTGGGTATATTTTTTCCTTAACCGACGGCGGGACTTTGAAATTATTGACGATGAATTTTGGCGTATCGTGTGGCACTTCTCCGTCGCCATATTCATAAGGTATGTTCCGAAACACCTCTGTCTCTAAGAATCCAGCAAGTGCTGTAATGAAATCTCGGATAGATAGGCTCGCCTTTGGTGAAGATACATAATTTTTTATCCACCATGAGCGGAATATATCTAACGCTATTGGTATATCTGCGATAGTAGCTTTAACTATCCTGTTGGGATCAAGAGGATCTTTATAACTAATGTTTCCGAGCGCAAATCCTCCAAATAGTCTTATTATATCTTCTGCTGATTCTTTATTTGGAGCCACTCCAGGTTGAAGTTCTGATTTGGGGTTCCACGTAAATGTTGATTTGAATTTTTGCGTGCCTGCTAAAAACTGATCCACTTTTGAAATACCTCCAGTTACAAGTCCCGAAAGTCCAAGGGAAATGTAGTTGAGGGCGCGACCTGCTCCCGTATTATGTCCTGTACCTTGGCGGTAGCTTGAGCCGCCAGAAGTGATTGAAATGGTTGCTTCCTCTGACACTGCCAATATCTCTAGTGCTGCTTCGATTATATCTCCAAAGAAAATGAACGTATCTTGATGGTATCCGTCTGCCTTATCTAATCTAGATAATACAAACTCATTTCCATGACCTTCCTCTCCTGCGCCTGCGACTGCCAAATCATTATAAGAAAGGAGAGTGGCTTGCGCCTGTCCATCGGTGGCGGCGGCTTCTCCCGTAGCGAGAAGGAAGGTTTCTAATGAAGAGTATCTAATGTCGTAATGATACTTAAGTGGCTTACCTTCCGTGACTTGGGGTGAATATCTGAAGATTCTTCTATATACTCTAGATTGCTCCTCTCTGTTTATCGATGAGTCTCTGTTTGACAAATAGAGTTGATTCAAGAGTTGCGCTCTTAGTCTCGCCTTTGCTTCGAGTATTTGATGGCTTTCATATTCTATGCGTTCATCTAAATCTTCTAAACAATCAGAAATAGCCTGTTCGTGGGCTCGCTGTCTAACGGCTCTATATTCAGGCATGTCTCTATATATTCCTGTCGCTTCATTGCCAAAAAGTTCAGCACTGCGAATATTGTTGGCTTCACTGCGTAAATTTCGGAGTTGTGCCCTTCTTACCTCTATGAATTTCTCCGTTTCTATATTGGAAAATATATCCGCCGCTGGAGTTAGCTGCTTGGCATTGCCAGTAGCGATAAAATCGACGGTTAGATCAACACCTTCGTATCCCCTAAAATCGAATTGATGCTTGAGTAAACTGAGACTGAATGTCTCTTTTTGTGACTTGATTACATCTCTCCACAAGTTCCACTCTTCTTGCCCAAGAGACGGAGGTGGAGTGTCACCAGGATCGATATATCCTACCTCGACTTTTATTCTGCAATCAATTTCCGAAGTAATAAGTTCGGTGCCTTCTTCCAAGCTTCCACCTGGATTTATCTTTATTATGTCTATCCATCCTACGCCAGCCTGCAACGAACCTAACTCGGTTTTAAGAGTTTCGATTGTCTCCAAGTGTTGCCCAGATAGCAAATCGTTAGTGTTGTTGTCTAAAATCTCATCTTCATAATGTTGGATTCTTTCAACAATCGCTTGTTCCATATCATAAGAATCCATCACGGTTCTTGTCATAAACGAGCTAATGTCTTTTGCGAATAGCTTAACGCTGAACTTTATATTTGTATCTATCTCTGCTGGATTTCCGCCAAGTCGCGTAAACTCCACTTCTTGAATGACGGGGTATTCAACTAATGCATTGTCAAGGTCTTGTGGGCTTCGAGCCTGGTCATAGAAATCCGAAGGGATTCTGCCCTGTATCAATTCGAAAGCATATTCTTTTCCATCTACGACGAAAACTTTATACATCTTTATCATTGGAGTTAATTTTGTCAAACAGGCATCAGGAAGCTCTGAAAACTTTTTAAGTGTCTCTGGAGTCAGTTTGGACACCAAATCTTTGTTTTCGTTAAAATATTGCTTTCTTACTGCAATTGGAGGGAGAGTGTCGTTTGCAGTGAGTCCAGCGGCTGTGTTCGTTCTAAACATCGAATATAACCTTAGCTGCTCGCTTAGTAGATACGCCTGAGTCACTTTTATGTCTTCAATATCTGACATTATAGATATCCTAAATACTTTTCAAGAGGCAACGGTATTACTATCGTGTCTCCTAGTTTTACATGCCCCTCTGTTGGTTTGTTATTGTAAAGGGCTATCGCCCACCAGTAATGAGGGCGTCCATAGTATCGCTCTGCTAATTTATAATACCTATCTCCAGTCTTCCAAACATGGCTTACTCCGTCTATCGTGCGTCTCTGCTCAGGCGTCAATGAAACTATTCTCGGAGTAGACATCTGTGCAACTTGTCTTACTCCTTTGCGATAAAAGACGTCCTCATAGCTCTTATTTTTATTGACGAATGTAAATCTTCTTGTAAATCTTTTTGCATTTGTTGGCATTGGTATTCTCTATCCTTATTGATAAATAGTTGCTATTTAGCTTTATCGTTTATTCGCTCTCTGGGACTAATGCGACGTGCTCCCAAACCTCTAAAACATCAGCGTCAGCCGTGAGGTTGGCATCCAATTCATTCTGTCGGCGAGCTTCTTGGAGTTCGGTTGAAGATCGCAAATTATGTCGGTTTAGAAATTCACCCCCTTCTGGATCAAGAATATGTCTGTCGTTTGTTAGTATAACAGGTGGATTGTAAAATTGCACCTCGTTGGTTGACATATATCTCTGAACGTCGATTTTGCCTGTTCCGTGAGGCCAATCCCTGTTTCTATTCTCTGCCCAGCGCAATGGATATCCTTTTCTCAACACTCCTCCGAAGCCTAAAAGCACATCGTGGACAACGGTTAGTCCCATCTGTATCTTTACCGCTCTCGGCAATACTACGCCCGACGTACCGTGCGTCACATCGGTATCGTCTCCTGCGGAATAGTCAAAGACTCCTGCATCCATATCTGTAGAGAAGACAAAACTGTTGATGAATGCTCTTTCGTCTCGTATCAGTCCTCCGAAGTCAACGATAAACTCTCTTCTTCCTGCAAACACAGTAGCAGTTCTGCCATTACCAGTGAGCGGAACGGATTTATATCTTCCGTACACTGTTCTCGCAAGATCTTGACAAACAGAGAGGTTGCTTCTTGATTCTGCAACAGTGAGTGCAGCAAGAGTGAACACGATATTCATCTCTCTTTGTGTTCCGCCATAGTTGTGTATTGGGTTTATGCGTCCGTGCGATAAGTCTTCTGTGCTCCATCGTGAGTTGAATGTCTCGCTGAATGCTTCTGGAACCATAAAGAAGTCTAGACTTATTGGAGCGAACTCTGCGTCAGAGCTTACGGGTGGAATCTCAACTATCTGGAGGGGTGGATAGAGCGCTTCGCCTACTATTCCGATAGATGTTCTTACGACTGGTGGTGGCTCTACAGATGGCTCTGGAGCGGGTATTATTGCCGAGCCTCGGTAATGTTCTCCGAAGTCTTCACTGGAATCTCCTTCTTGAACATAATCTTCTTCATTGGACGAAATTCGTCTGCCATCCATTCCTATTCCTCTCGCATCATTACTAGCCATAACTTATTACCCTCCGTATGATGGATAATTTGTAGGGAGTGGGCTGATTGCGTCAGGTTCTCCTCTCTCAATGACTACTTTGGCGTCAATAGTTATCGCCAAACTCTGTGGATATATCTCTTTTCCAGAACGGTTTAGTTCTATGACGCCTTCGGTATCTGTCAATGTTCCTTCATCGAAATTGATTGAATAGTCAAGCGATTCAATGATGCAAGTAACGCCTTCACCGCTTTGAGATCCTTCCAATAAATTCATCAAATGAATATTTATAAACGGTTTTCCTACAAAGTATCCGTCATTGTCCAAAGTTGGATACAACATCTGAATTAAGAGGTTTACGCATTGTCTATTATATCTTGCCTCTTGTAGCGAAGCATTCACCATCGTCAGGGCGAATGAAATCTTCCTATCCGCCTTCGTTAGAGTCACAATAGGGTCATGCATATTCGCGCCGTGTGTCTGTCCGAAAGTTGGCTTATGCGTATCTGCGAAGTCTGATATTATAGCTGGGAACTCTACTGTGTGTCCAGTTGGTTCGTGAACAAATCTTACGACATAACCTTGACTGCCTGCCCAGCCTGCGGTGGATATTGCCGCATCTTCTCCACTATAAGGTGTCATATAAGCCCTGTCTGTCATGTTCTAATATCTATTGGCCTTGAACCAACGCCTCCAGTTGATTTTTGAAGTTCTTCGCGGAAAGAACGAGAAGATATTACTGGCTGTACAGTCTGGTTGATTTCTATTGGGCGTTCACTCATTTCTTTTATAGCACCCTTAAGCGAAGCAATAGACGCTGCTACCGCTGCACTTGAGCCCTGTCCAGCGACACTTCTACCAGTTGCTTGAGAGGCAAGAGTTGTCATGGTAGTATTGTTGATAACCTTTGAGCCTTGTGGCGGATGGATGAATTCAGGACCATTTCTGCCAACAATGCCTCCCATCTTTCCGTCTGGTGAAATAAATCCTTCTGGACCTCTTTCACCAACCCATGCGCCGTGTTCTTGGGCTCTTTTGCTTGTCGCATTGGTTCCCTTGTAATATCCTTCAGGTTTGCCACTGTTTATCGCTGCCTTGGCACCCGTCCACAATAGTCCAAACGTGGCGAGTCCTGCGGCGAATGCTAGTGGATTCGCCATAGCTTTGGCAAGTCCTGCCATTTTCGCCATCCACGAGAACGCTTTCCCCACCGTCATGATAGCTCCTGCGAAAGTTATTAAAGCCGTTGCTACGAACATACCTTGGAAAATATCAGCAAGCCAGCCTGCCTCCTCTCTAGTGAATGTAATAAGTTTATTGAGCCCTTGGAATGTCCAGACAAGGAAATCCATAAGCGGTGTAACAGTGATGGCGAAGCCTTGAGCCAGTATTGTCAACTCTTGCCATAAGTCTCGTCCTGCTGCCATTGATTTTTCTAATGACTCCGCTCTTTCCATTTCTTGTTTTGTCTGTGTTTTTGCATTCATAAGGTTGCTCAGAGTAGCGACATCCATGTCTGCTGCGTTTGCGATAGCCTTTCTTTGATAATAATCCATCGATTCCCAAGCTATCCCAGAGGCGTTGAGAGTATCTGTAAGATAATTTGTCAACGAATCGCCGCCTTGACGAACAGATTCAAGGAACGCCATTGTACTGAATGACTGGGTGCCAAGAACGGCGTTCAAGTTTCCTGCTGCTGTTGCTGCTGAATCGAACGTATCATATCTGTTCGTCATATCCATGAGTTCGCCGATTTCCAATCCTGTTCTTTGAGCCGCTTTTTGCAATTCTCCAAACATTCGTGTGGCATCGTCGCCGTATGCCGCCAATTTTGGCAATGCTTGATTCAATTCAGACATCACTTGTCCGACATCTTTTCCAAGAGTCTGCGCTAACTCCATTGCCTCTGTTTGCATTGCTGTTGCAGACGCAGTTGACATACCCAATGTTGCCGTCATTGTCTGGAGAGTTCCTGCGAAGTCTGCTCCAGAGACACCCACTTTGGCGAACTGCGCTCCAAGTTCTCCGAGTCTCATTCTTTCAGATTCTGCCATGACGCCAAAGCCTGAAAGTGTAGACTGTAGGGCTCCGTATGATTCTCCCATTTCTGCTGTAGATATTCCATTTGCTCTGTTCGCAAGCTGGAGGGAGACTAACTCGGCATCGTATGCTCCTGCTGCGCCAGATGAGGCGTTGAACGCGGCAGTGGCGACATCGTTGGCTATGGCTAATCCAAGCGTTGCTTGCTGGATTGTTGACACTATAGATGCTATCGGGTTTATGTTATCTGCATATTTCTTGATTTTGTCGGTGAGGTTTTGTTTGCTCTTTGCCTGCCGATCTTCTGCTATGGCGAGATCGGCTGCGGCTTGGGCTCGTTGTTCACTGCTGAGAGTCTCATCAGCGGCTTGCTTTGTTAATTTCTCTATTTCCTTCTCTAGCTTTTTGGCTGCTTTCCCCATATTTAACCACGAACCAATGAGAGTCTCATTGCCCGTTGTCATGCCAGTCATTGTTCTTATTGTGTTCTCAAGGTTTGTCGTATATGCGTCTTGAGTTGTATTAAGTTCGTCGAGAGCTTTTTTCTGCTCTTCGATGCTTTCTCTTGTGGACTTAATGCCATCCCGCAAGGCGATAAAATCGGCGGTGATTTCCGTGAATTCGTAGCCGCCAGATGAGAGTTTGTCCTGAAGCTCGGCGAGTGCGCTCGAAAACTCTTCTACCTCTTCAACGGAGAGAGATTTCTTTAGATTTTTTAGTAATTCTTGTACTTCTTCGGGTTTCAGTGCCACTCTTAGTTACCCCCTATTTGAATGGCCAAACGATGCCAGTATCTCTCTCAAAGTTCTTGATTGCTCTGTCGAGTTGGGCTTTTGACTTGTTTGCACCTGGCTTATCAAGTCCGTACTTCTTCATTGCTTTCATATATTTCGCCTCGTGTCCAAGTGCTTTCTGAAAGGATGCGATTTGCTTTTTGGTGCCTGTTACATTCACGGGCATTGCCCTACCGCCGAACATGCCTCTCATTAGCATTTCTATTGCTCCACCAAACATAGCAAGAAGGCTCTCGTCTAGAATCCCTTCTGCTTTGGCATTTAGGTTGATTTCGAGTGGAACCAAATCATTGTCATTATTCATTTTATGCCCTCCGCATAAAGTCGTTGCTTTATAAATAGTCTCTTACAAAAAGAAAACGGGCAATAATGCCCGCTCTCTATTATCATTTTTTGTTCTGTGCCTTCTTCATTGCTTCGTTCTCGTCTTCGAACTGCTTTGATAGGCGTCGGACGAACCAGTTCCTTAGTTGAACTGGAAGGTTGTATGCTTCGAGGAAACTCCAGCTTCCATGATGCTTGAGGTAGAAGAACTGTTCATAAACACTCTCCATGTACTCATTGTTTAGGCCAAAAAAACTCCGCAGTAAACGGCACCTCCACGTCGGCAACTGCACCGCAGGATAAACATTCGCAAGGTTGAGTCATGTTGACGTTTGGCGTAACAACTTGTACACAAGCTCTGATGTGTCGTGCATCTTGTGCTGGCATATTATCAACGAAGTTATTGACTTCTGCCCTGTCTGTCACGCCATTGACAGATACTAACAAGATTTTTAGCAAGTCAGTTGACGAAGAGTCTGCCAGTTTATGCTTCGACTTCTTAGCGGAGGCTTGCATAACATCTTTCTCATCTTGAGAAGTGAAGAGTCGGAACTCAGCGGTATATCCCGTTCGTGGTAGAACTGCTGTGAAAGTTCCGTTGTCAGTTGCCGCTACACCACTTGCGCTATTTTCATCAGGCTTGATGCCTTCTTTATTTTCGAACGCAGTCAAATCGAAAGTGTGCTGTTGTGAGGCACCACATGATTGACAAGACACTTGCACTAAATAGTCTGCGCCGTAGCCTGAGACTCTTGCTGCAAGTAGGAGAGCGTTTTTGTCTCCGATTAACAAGTCGTCAGGATTGATATTCTTATCGACGATAAGGTTGGATACAAGCCTTTCTATTGCGAGCCCGTTCTTGAGTAGCGCCTGAGAGGTTAGAATGTCCTCGTCTTTTGCCGTCATAAAACGGAGTTCAACAGTCTCTTGGTTGTGAAGCGGGTGATCCGCTGAATAAAACTGTCCTCGTGACGGAAGCTCTACGAACTCTGTGGGCGTTACATAGGACAGCCCAGTGGGTTGAGTTGGAGCAGTCTTAACTGCTTGTGCTGGCGCAGGGGAAGTTGACTTCGTGCGTCCTTTATTTCTCGACATTTACACCTCTAATGTATTTGTTTGTATTATGTCTTTATAATATAACATGCTTGCATGAATGTTTCAAGCGTTATTTATTATTTATGCTCTTTTGTCGTCGTATACTGCCCAGTCATACTGGAGAGTTAGAGATATTTCCAACAAGTCCTCAGAATCATATGATTGATTTCCGAAGTTTGCTTCTGTGATGAATGGATTGTTCAGCACCCATTCTCCACTGACTCTTCCGCCTCCGTCTATTTCTTGTATTGCCACTCTTCCAGTGGCACCTATTGCTGAAGCTTTAGTAATACTCGTGTCTGTCAATTGGCTGCCCTCTGCGTTCACATTTTGTGCGGAATCCAGTGGCACAACATATCCGATTCGACTGAGATACTTGTAGAGTGCTTCTGAACCATTTGGGTCCATAGCGTCAACGAGCGTAAGACTGATACTATTCCATTCAACTCTTCCTGGATAGTGAAAAGTATGATTGAAGAACTTATGTGGAGTAGAAGTTACAGTATACGATGGTTTGTCAACAGACTTAGCCATATATGATAAGTCTTTTCCGTCAATTGTAATCTGAACCAAGAACCTAAATCCTCTTTTTGGCAAAGAATTTTGATCTGCCCACCAGTTTGAATTTGGCATTATTTATTTCTCCTGTTTATATAAATAGTCATTAGTTTTGTTTAGTCCTCGAATCCTGCGCCTGTGCTTGAAATAACAAAGTCAAGTGCGATGAACTCAATTGAGCGTGCTGGTTTGAGGAATATCTTGGCATACATGACATTTCTATCAACCAAGTCTGCGGTTGTTGTGCTTTCGTCAAGAACAATCTTGAAGTCTGAAAGTCCAAGTCTTGCTTGAACGCTTCTCAAGAATGGCTCTGCTTTCG
>Ga0080013_1006205_pt1 | contig 10744 bp, 11 predicted proteins | sample ETNvirenome_6_85_FD_69236 | JGI IMG/M metagenome (GOLD analysis project Ga0080013, IMG submission 69236) | Marine viral communities from the Pacific Ocean - ETNP_6_85 (SPADES assembly) (version 2) | ecosystem: Environmental > Aquatic > Marine > Oceanic | place: Pacific Ocean | collected 2013-06-19
AGTTGCGACTACCGACGTTGCGCTGGTAATTGAAGCTGATTTGTTGGCATTTTCATCATAAACTTCAAAACTAATACTGCCATCGGCCGCGGCCAAAAAATTCCACTCTCTCTTGTTAGCTGTTGTTTCATCGAATTTAGTTACGACTGGGAATGGGAGTGAATCAACATAAATCCACGCGCTGATCGAAAAAGGATCGTCTTGTGAGCCATCCGCGAGGCCGGTGGCGTCCGAAAATGTAAATGTATCATCGGCCGCGATAGAAACAAACTCGGTACCGGAGCGGTCTAAATTAAGTGAGCCGGCACTAAAAGATCCAGACTTGCGAGCAACCCATGTAGCACCCTGACCACCGTTACCAATCCCGGGGTCGCTATAATCTTCCATATCAAGGCCGGTGCCCTCATCCCAAGATTGAGAAACAGCCGATATTAACATCGTATAGTCCGTTGCCGTTGTAGACGAGTGTTCTGCGTTAAACAACCTTAAATAAAAATCGACCGAGCCGGATCCCGGGATGTTGCCGGCGTCTCTTGATGATGATAGGGAAGCAATATCAAAATCTATTAAAATTCTCGATAATTCACTTGATGACGTAGAAGCCTGCGCGTATATGCTAAAAACCTCTAAAATATCAGAAGCGCCCATGTTTGAACCAGAGCCTCTGCTAGTTAAATTTGCTTTGTATGCGTTAGTGATTGTAGTATCTTTTGTTGCCTTTATTCTTTTAACTGCCATTATACAACCACCCCAACTATATCTTCATCTGGGAACTTTAATTCTAAAACAATATTTTCAGGCACAATTATGAATCTGCCATCGTCTGTTGTGGCTCCCTCTACATCGAAATCTCCAGTATTATAGTTCGTCCCTATTTTTTGTTTTATTTGGATATCTTGTGTGTCAACAACCTTGTCTAAATCATTTAATGTTCTATAAATATCTGAAATATAAAACGGCTCACCAAAAAGCAATTTATCTGTAAACATGTTTTTTAATGCGCGATTACAATCAGATAAAATTTCAGTCTGTGTGGAGTCCAAGCTACCTAAAACTTTGTAATTGATTCCAAAATTTATAACTTGACCATCGAGAATATCAATTGTATCGTTGATCATCTTATATTGAGATAACCAAGTTTTTAAATTCTCTTTTATAGTACTGCTACTCGTTGTTAAGTTATCATCAATATCTTCTGATATGACATACATATTTAAGTTTCTTTTAAAAGAGTCCTTATCTTGCACGATGTTTGCTCTTCTTATCGCTCCAAATTTTGACGGCATTCTGTAAGCCAGACTAATATAATCTTGTTTTGTCACGGCCCGGTTCTGTGAAGAATAGGCATCGATGGCTCGGACTCTTATTTCTTCCTGCCTTGCCTCATCAATTTGACCCAAAATGGCCTCTTCATTATCAACATCAAGAGAATTGTTTATAAATAAACGATCACTTGACGAAGGAACGTCATTTGTACCATAGCCCACTATAGGAGAATCAATAGCATTAATCGAACCAACGGGAATATTTACAACAGAATTATTGTTTTTGCGATAAGTGACAAGCAGATCTCCAGAGGGCGGAACAACACCAAATTTGTCCGTCTTTAAAAGAATAGAGGGGTCAAAAGAATCGTCTGAATAATAGTTTCTAGCATATCTTTGTAAAGCAACGCTAGAGGGGTCTGGATATTGATTGTTTTTTAAACTGTTTTCCGAACCATATCCGAATTGAAGAGATGTCACCCCAAATTCATCAACATCTATTATAAATCTTCTAGCTACCAACTTTTCTCTCATAATATATGGGGCATCCTCCTCCCCGGCTGGTGTTGGATTTCTAATTGCTTGATAGACAATATTGTGTGATAAATATGGAACTTCAAAATATTCATTACCTTCGCTGTCTACCACAGAAATAATTTCAGTAATATTTTCTCCTTTTAGGGATAATTTTAAAAATTTCTGATAACTGCCAACAGACAGTACCTCGGTCTCTACGAAGCCAGATATAACGTTGCCATATGCTTTATAGGCATGGCTTGTTGGAATTCCATCAGTATTTGTTTGTGCCACTACAACCTCGGAATCACTTCTAGAAAAATCGACATCTTCTACAAGCATCAAAGAAGTGCCGGCGGCCGAGGTGAGCGTTGTCCCCTCTTTCAAAATTGGTATTAAGTCTGTATCTGGAAGCCCAGCAGTAGTGGCTGGAACCTGAACATAGAACGAACACTTGCCGGTAGAGGTAAACTCCAGCGGCCTTTTATAGCCGAACTGCTTTGCCAATTTTAATAAATTTTTAGTTTCGATGGCGCTGTCGATAAACGATTCGTTTGATTGATAGTCCACATAAAAAGATAGCATATCACCAATATATGCAACAGTATCTAACATTAAAGATCCAAAAGACGCATCAGTAAAATCCTTATATGTGTCTGGATAATATGTTTTTGCATATTCAACCAAAGAATCCTTGATTGTATCAAACTCTTTGCTGGCGTATCTAACTGGTTTTGTCTTTTTGTCTGGCATTCTTTAATTTCCTAACCAAAATTATTATCTATATCTAACTCTAATGTCTCACTTACAGAAAGAGCCGGGATTATATAATCCACTCTGAGGTATGCGGTATTCTCTCTTACTTGTGTCTCCACAGTTTGAATCTCCACAAATGGAAGATATTTCTTTACTTGAATAAATAGTCTTTCTTTTAAGTCTTCTACTGTGTCTTCGTTTGCATTCTCAAATAAGAGTTGAGTAAAGCCAACTCCAAAATCCGGTTCCATGACTCTCTCACCCGGATTAGTTAGAACAAGATTTTTAAAATTTTGTTTTGTGTTCTCTGTTAAATCTTTTGTTAAAAGATATGGGCCGTCATCTTTGGTATATGCTAGCGGTAATTTTGCAGAGTATCCAATAACCATCTAAAAGCCCTCGATAGAATCAATTAAAGTAATTAGGTTTTGATCTATTTTATCGTCAGTTTTATTACATTCTGCGATCCAACTGTTTCTATCTGGGCTGTTTTCTATAAATAAAGGTTCTCCTACCGATTGAGCCGCTTTTTCATACTGTTCAACACTAAGCGTGTCTTGTTTTCCAAACAATATAGAACTTACAAAATTGTCGACAAAAGCATCATCAAACAAATTGTCTAAAATAGATTTTGAATATTTTCCAACGACAGCCTGATCTAAAGAGAAGTCAACGTCGATCATCCCGGCGTGGGGATCGCCGAGGCCGAGGTGATGCAGGTTGTAGCGTGGAATGCCGGCATAAAAATCCAATAAAAACTCTTTCTTGTCCTCTTTGGTAAGTTCAACACTTTTTTCTGCGATTGGGAAACAATATACAGTTGAAACTCCCAAGTCGTCAAGGTGCTCTTTGATTACCGCATCCTTCTTTAAGCTTGAACCATCGTCGTCGGCGTCCTCTTTTGGAATATGGGATAAGAAATTGTAAATAAATGTTTTATTTTTCCACGCGCTGTAAAATTCAGAATATTTTTCGGCGTCTTTTAATAATTCATCACCAGACGCAGTAACACCAACTAGATTATTGGGGTTTTTCAACGCCTCATATTTTTCCGAATCAAAAAAAGACTCATATTTTTCTGGAAACTGCTTATAAACACTCATAATTTTATCTGAATTGGTTTCCTCTGAAAGATTCGGTGTTGAAACAATTAGTCTTGCTCCAAATTCTATTTTTGTGTTTTCAAAAGCTTTATCTATTTCCCCTTCAGTTGGGAGGCTGTACCCAAGCTCAGGGTCAGTGTTTGGCCATGTTTCCCTAGAGACATAGAGGTATATGTCTCTAATAAGCCGGGAAAACTTCTCTAATGAATAATATAACCTAGCATTATATTTTCCCTTGCCGGCAGGGAGTGAAAAGTCCGTTTTTGATATGCTGGACACAAAATCTCCAAATAGGTACCCATGAGATCCCTCATGATCAAAAATATTGGATATGCCCTTTTCATAGGCGGCGCCGGTCAGATGGCCGGCCAATTCATCAAAATTAAATTTAAAGAAAAATTCTACATATGTGCCAGCTGATAAGAGACTCGTAAATGTTGTTTCATTTGTTGTTGGGAGGCCCTTGCCACACTCAGGGGTGCCGATGGACTTGCAAACGTCAGACCCAGGCCATCGATCAATATAAAATTGATTTTCTTTACCCCATCGATCACCAGGATAATCGCCGTAGCTTTGAAAACTATTATACTTATAAGGAAATCCATCAGAATCTGGAAATTGTGTGTTTTCTATGTTATTATCCTGTTTATACAACTCTACCAACTTCTTCAAACGCTCAGTTTTGGTCCAACCAATCGCTTTGGCGTACGCCTCTGATTGATAGCCAGAATGACCCTTGCAGTAGTAATTATATTGGTGACCCGCGACTTGATGAGCACACTTATAATGTGCTACAGTAAATAATCTTCCCTCAAAGGTGGTGGTGGTATTATCATATAACAAAGAGTTGATCGGGGACGGAATGGGCAGGTTCTTGGCGAAGTCGGTTAATGTTTGTTTAATTAGCGAAGAGTCTGGGACAAAGGTTTTCTGTATTATGTCTCTGTTCGTCTCTTTTTTTTCATAAGTTTTGGCGGTAGAGATGGCCAACAAATAATCATATAATTTTTCCGCAAAAATCTCTTTAATCGCGCTATCTGCTTCCACAATAAGGCTTTCACCCTGCGTCTTTGTATAAGTGAGGCCGTTAAGTTTAGTGTAGTAGGCGGCCAATCTGTAATAATTTATTTGAGAACCAATACCCTGCTGGCCTTTAAACTTATTGTATAAATTAAAATAAATTGTCCCCGCCTCATTTATTTGGCCGATGAAATATTTTATTCCTTTATCCTTTTTGCCGCTCTTGTCAGTCAGATTTTGCAAAAAGGCCGGGTCTTGCAAGTATAGGGGCAAATTAGAACCAATATATTTAAGAAAGTGGTTTCTTATTCTTTCTGTGAAAGAATGATCGAAAGTTAAAAGGGCGTATTCTTTGAATCCTAGCATTTTCTATTTTCTCTTTATCCGAAAAAAGTCTTTTTGATTTTAGTAAATTCTAACATATCTTCTTGAACATCTTCAATATTCTTATCTTTTTTCATCACCTGTATTTGTTCTAGTTTTTTGTTTAGTATTGGTTTAGTATATCTAGTATATATTGTGCTCTTTCCTGCAGACATGACCACATCGACACCTTTGAGTTTCCAATCTTTTTGGTAGGACGAACCATATAAGCTAAGCTTGGGTGCCGATGACCAGCCGACAATAATAGTGTACGGAAAAGAATTCTCTACATAACCATAAGACAAATCGCGGTAGGTCTTTTTTAATTTCTGGTCATTATATTGAAGTGGTTGAATGTTTAATTTAGAGTCTATAAACTTTAAAGAGGCCACATCACTTTCTATCCAATATTTGTTTGCAGCATCTTCAAAAGAATCTAATTTGAGATTGGGGTCAACGAGGATGGTTTTTACAATTAATTTTTTATCTTTTATTTTTTTATATTGAACCAACGAAGATTCTTCCAAGCTAACCAAAATACCAAATTCTGTGTCTTTTGATTTAGTTATCTCTATAATCTCGTCTATGAAGGTGTCAAATTTTACAACATATTTATTATAATATGTTGTTGGGGCCTCGGGGTCCCCGTCCTCGTTATTAACAAGTCCCAACTTTGGTGGCTTGGGAATATTTGCCATCGAACTTTGAGGGTGATTCGGCGGTGGCGGTAACATATAACTGGTGGATGACTCAGCAATTAGTTTATTTGAATCATAAGTACTATCAACAATAAAGTCGTTTGTGCCCGTACCTTTTAATAAGGCGTTAATAGGCAAAGGAGGCAGCGTAGTGTTGGGATTCAATAGCGCACAAAGATCATTCACGGCGGCCACTATACCCTCTAGATCAGCACTTTTTATATCACAGGGGTCTGGGGGGCACACCTCCAATTTAGAGTCCTTAATTAACCTTATAAAGTTAACATAACTCCCTAAAAAAGAAAAGAAATTAAGAACCTTTGTTTCACTATCAAGTTTGAATTTTCCCTTGGTAAGATACCCAAGATTGGGTGGGGCAGCATATTCTTCTGACAGTAATTTAGTTAAAATATTGCAATTTGCATTTCCTAAAAACAAGAACACAAACTCTTCTTGACCAATATTGGGATGTTCTTGTATTGTTGTTAAATATTCACGAACATCACTTATAGTTATTCCCGCTGGGATCAGCCCCACTTCCTTTGAAGCTAAAATTGCCTCATTAGAAATATAAGAATTAATTGGGACTTTTGTTAAAGGGGGTATTTTGTCATAATCCGGATCATCCGTTTCTGCCCACGCGTCGGTCATCGAAAACAAAGTCTCGGAAACGGTTTGGATCATCGGAGTGGTTACAATACAAAGGCTATAACAAGCTTGCTCTGCAGCTATGGCCCAAATCAAATCTGTTATATCTGGGATTTCTATATACGGCAATCTGGGTATGAGCGGTAGTTGTATATCTGGCATGAACCTCTCATACTCTTCAAGATATTTAATCTTTTCACCACATGGAGTATCTACCTTTTGTTTAATAAGCTTTGGATTTTTAATTGATTTTACAGCCTTGGAAAGTGCGATTAATAAAAAATATTGTACCGGAATTGCAGCTATGAACTTGCGATATTGTGCTTCTGCACAATCCAACATTTTATCTTTGGCGCCGGCCGGGCCCGTAGATGAAAGAACAGAACTGGCCAACTCAAACAAGCCCTGTGTGGTCTTTTCCAATTTTTCACCCGGACCTTCAGCATTATAAGCATCCGAAAAAGTCTGAGCATATGGGGCACAGCCTTTTAGTGCGGCGATTTGTTTATCTTGATAACTTTCTTCTTCTGTTTTTGTTTCAATTGATTTACACTTGCCATCAGGAAACTTCACATTGGCTAAGTCTGTGATTGTTTGATCTAGACTCGCTAAAATATCTAATGCCTGCTGGCCATAAATAAAACCTGCAGCAATTGCTGCGCCGGCGCTATTAACCTTTGTGGCGGTTTTATTAGCCGCCGCAACTGTCTTTTCAACAGCAGTTTTCTTGTTTTTCTTTGGTGGTGCTGACATTTAAGTAGTCCAATTTCCTCTACTGTTAATATACCCCTCAGATATAATAGACTTGTTTAGCCTAGCGGCTGCAGCATTATATCTTTGTGTTAATACTCTAAGCACAGTTAATACATCCTTGCCTGACTTCATAACTTGTACTGATGTCAAGGTGCCAGCAAGTACAGGATCAGGCACAGTTTGAACATATGCCGGCGCGACCCCGCCGGGCGCGACGGGAACATAAGCCGTTCCCGCGTGATAATGAGAGGCCACAGCAGCACGAGTTGCTTTGTGTGCGATGGTGTTCGCCACATGCATCTTTTTAACAACCTTGTTAAGCTGTTCTATAAGCCCTATGATGTCCGTTAACGACCGCTCTAAATTATATCCTTTTGGGATTGGCTGCAGCCCAAACGGGTGGGTTTCATCGTTGAGTATTTTTGCATCCCAATTGCTAGAAATTAATTTAACGCCGCCGCCATAATAGCCGGTATTGCGCGGTTCAACGCCGGGTGCTCCTTCGGTGGTAGGTATGGTAGGGTCAAAGCCTCCGATGATGTCTACGCCCGCTGTACGGGCGCCTATGGCCACTCTATCCCCGACTATCTGAACCGAAGAAAGAAGATTTAGAGGAGCGTTGGTGGTTAACTCACGTTCGCGGTCCAAGGAATCATCATATTCTTCTATATCTTTTTTGCCAGAATCTGTGCGTTGATCAATTCTTATTCCAGCGGTCATCCTCACATTATCTTTAACCAAATTAATTGGAGTTGAATCTTCTTTATTTTTGTCTATTAAGAAGCCAACGCCAAGTAAGACGCGTTCGTTATAGCCATATTCCGATTCCTCTGCTGGTGAGGAGCCGTACTTTCCTGCCTGACCAATAAAAAGCACACCATCTGCTTGGCCGTTAATAACTGTTGCACCATCTTTTTTAGCCGCCTCAAAATCGGCCTTCTTTAACATATATGGGACTGCTTGATTGGTCGCTTGTTTCTGGGCTGCAGCAATCGCAGGGCCGTTTTTTACGTTGTCTGCACCACTATTAATTTTTACAACGCTGACAGCGCTTGTCGAAGCGGGTTTTGATTTTATATTTTTGCTTTCATACGTCATATTATTATGCCCCGCTATTTTCCATTATATTCTTCGTAGTTTTATTGCCTTTTTTATAAGATGAAAGTGCGGGGTCCAGCGATAAACCTCGTTTATTAATATATCCATCGAATTGTGCAGATTGTAAATCAGTTGAATCAGAATATTTAAGTAAAATTTTCTCATGGACTTCGGGGGCGCGGGGTGCGGTGAGCGGTAAAACCAACTTTAACAAATTTCCTTTGAACTCTTCCTCTGTTGCTTTGCCAGCAATAAACTGCCCATAGGTAATAGGAGTGGTTGAATTAAGCTCCACAAACATTATAATTCTTTTTATATTTGAATCAGGCTTGAGGTCATCAAGTATTGCCTGTGTAAGCCCCAATCGTTTCATCAAAAAAGTATCTGAGGTCACAACTGTATAACGAACATAACCAAATTTTGGAAAATCAGTAACGCTTCTCTTGGCCACTTCTTGATTGACTGCAGATTGCGCGACGGCAGCAAGTGTTGGCGCATACAAACCCACAGCCGTAGAAGAATTATGTGGAATAATATTATAGTCGCGATATTTATTCATTATTCCCCTGCCGCTTTTTTCTCATCTTTGTCATTTTTGATTAATTCAAAAATATTGTCTTTTTCGTTATCAGACAACTCGACATCTTCCTCATACCGGGTTGCCTTTTGCATGAGGGCTAGAATCTTCACTATTTGTTCATTTGACCTTTGTAGAGTTTCAACATACTTTGCAGCCACGAGGCCAGAACGAGCATTTGTTGTTTCGCTGTTGTTTATTTCAGCTTGTAAGTCCTGTAACAAAGCTTCAGTAGTAACTCTGTCTGTTCTAATATTATCTAAAGCCTCTTTTAATAATTTATCTTTTTTCATAATAAGCCCTCATCAAATAATTAGACATGACAAGAACTTTTACTTATTCCATTCACACATAAACTGTCTATAGTGGACCTTTATCTTTCTTAAAGTCGGGGTAAGCTGTTTTGTTGTCAGGCCCGTCATCTCCCGTAAATAAAGATAGATGGCCTTTTTGTTCATTATTTCTATTTTATCTATATTTTCCAACATATATTCTATAGAGGACATGACACGCTGGTCATTTTCATTTTTCATTATAGCATCATTTTTTTGTGCCTCTTTTATAAAAAATATTAAAGCTGACCAGAATTCCTTTTTTTCTCTATTTCTTTCGTAAGGGTTTGTATCAACAACAAAATGGCTTTGAGAACCACGAAGGGCGTCTTCTAACGGAATTTCCCTTTTCGAAGTTTTCAAATTTTTCTTTGCTTTGTGAATAAACCAATTTTTTGTAATAACAGAAAAATAAGAAAACGCCTTCGAACCCTTATTTGGATCATATTTATCCAAAATTGTTGTTAACCATATTTTGCAATCGTCTTTAAGATAATCTATATTTGGCAAATTATTAAATTTATATGTATATACAATCTTATCAACCATTTCATTAAAGGCGGGCTGAATTAATTTAACATAAAGGTCGGTTTTTTCTTTTAGATCTCCAGACTTGGCATATTGGACTATAGCCAATTCATGTTCTTTATCAAAATATTTTCTACCAGTGCCGGGTTTCTTTCCTCTTCGTGCCATGTTATTCCTTATACGCCTCTCTGAACCCGACAATCTCTTCCTTGAGTGCCATGGAGTGACTTAACAACTCTTGTATATTTTCGTCGCCATAATACATGGGTAATTCATGTAATTTTGTCAGATGTCTGGTAAATTCATCTATAGAAATATTTACTTGATTGATGTTTTCATTAAAATATAAAAGCTTTCTTAAAAGAAATATGTTTCCCCATATAGATGTGACCACAAACAATACAAATAGTGTTGCGCCTATTACTGATAAAACTTCATACATCTTTTATACCTATATCCTTACCACTTTCCTGTTTAATTTCTTTTAAAATTTTACGATTTTCTTCTATGTGTTCTACAACATTTTGTTTTGAAGAGGTCTTTTTTTCATGCTCATCATTTTTTATAACAAAAAAGATTGATGGTATTTTTTTGACCTTTTTGCTAAAACAATATGAGCACTCTAGAGAAGGATCATCCATGGAACTCCACCGAGTCCATTCTTTATTACAAGCCACGCATTTATAATTGTATTTAGGCACGAATGTGCCTCCCGTAATCGTCATCAAGCCTTACAACATCGTCCAATTCGGGCGTAGACACCTCTATGAGGGTTACACCTGTATCTAAGGGCGCACAAAAACGATGAATGGTCTTTGGTTTAATACGCCACGATTCCCCTTTATACAATTTTCGGACATTTGATTCTCCCGACTCTCTAGAAAAATCTAAGTGTAAAACACCCGCATCAACATAAACAGTCTCATCTTTTTTTATGTGGAACTGTTTAGAAAGCCGATGGCCAGCTTTAATGAAGATTTTTTTCATGACGTATTTGTCAGTATGAACTATGATTTCCTCATAGCCCCAAGGTTTTTCAACTATTTTCTTCATCGCCATCATTTAAAATCATGTGCCCATCTGTGTC
>Ga0080013_1006206_pt1 | contig 10744 bp, 11 predicted proteins | sample ETNvirenome_6_85_FD_69236 | JGI IMG/M metagenome (GOLD analysis project Ga0080013, IMG submission 69236) | Marine viral communities from the Pacific Ocean - ETNP_6_85 (SPADES assembly) (version 2) | ecosystem: Environmental > Aquatic > Marine > Oceanic | place: Pacific Ocean | collected 2013-06-19
AAGAAGATCGAGATTATGACAATAATCTTATTATGAAAGAGGCAACCATTGAAAAACATTTTGATTTTAAATTAAATGGTAGCTTTGATACTGAAAGCAATAACTCTTATGCAAATGATAATGAATATGGTTATGCTTTGTTTCGTGATGAATTAAAAGCACAGGAAGATTGCAACCCAGATATTTTGATTGAGCAAGAGGGTAAAGATAACAACCCACACAAAACAAAATATGTTGACAACAATAATACTTATCTTGGAAATGAGGACAAAGGTTATGGCAAACAATGGAATGAGAAATACCAATTAGATTTAATTGGTAGAGATTATTGTAGAGATCGTTCTATTGCGTGTAGTGAACAGGAATTTAATTTTTTAATTTCTTGGAAACAGGCAAAAGGTCAATTTGTTATTGCTCATCAAAAATGGATAACTTCAGTTTTAGAACAGATGAAAGAAATTAAAGTCGGTCTAAAAGGTTATAAATATTTAGATGAGGCATTAGAACTTTGTACTGAACTTGGTTTGAATATTACAGACGCAGAAATAATTAGAACTAATAGTACAGGGCTAGTTATTTATAACCCTAAAAATCTTGCTGAAAGAATTAAGGGAATGAAAAACAAAAATTCTAGTAGAGAGGATAAAATTAAAGCTAGAATATTGTACGAAAAACAACAGGCAGAAAATAGTTTAAATTAACTATTGCAATTCTGGGGTATTCCTGTAATATCCCAGAATAAACTAACCGAGCAAATGCTCAGAAAGGCGAAAGATGAACGCAACGCAAGACGCAAGTAATAAAGCACAAAACGATATTAATAGACAATTAATATCTTATAACGAAAAACAAAACGATCTAATATTCTCAACAAGAAAGAGATTATTTGATTTAGAAAAAATACAAAAAAGAGATTGTATTTTTTTACTAGGTATGAACGTTTTAATTTGTACTGCATGTATTTTAATTGCAGTAGAGTTTGGAGGTTTAACATGGTAAATGGCGAAACTTTCCAAATATCTTATTATGCAAAAAAACATGGTAAGTTTATAACTAGAAATGGTAAATGGAATGACAAGTGTAAGTATTGGTTTTCTAAATCTATGAAACCATTAATCACTTATTTTGATGTTGACGCAGATAATTATAGAACTGCGTCTGGTAGTTATTGGATTAAGAGAGGGGGAACTCATGGCGACGCATAATTGGTGTCATAACCCTCTTTGTCATACTTATAAAACTACTGACAGGGTTCGTGGTTCTGGGGACAATAAAGTTTTAAGAACTAGAAAAGTAAAAATAAACACAGGGAACTATTCTTGGTACAATTCTATTTTTGACTATTTTTGTAATCAAGGTTGTTTAATGGCTTTCTTATCTCAATTTACAAATGAGGTAGTTGCTATTGCCCCTGTTCGTGAACCAAGTGAAACACCTATCAAAGTAAAAAAAGAAAAGTATGAAAGTAGTAGGTATGATTGGAATAGTGGTAAACCAGAACGAGTACCATACACGGCAACAAGAACTACATTTGTAGAGGAGGTAGACAATGACTAAAAAACCAGAAGTAGATTATGATAATGATGTTAGTTATCCATATCACTTACAACCAGATATAATTAAAATGGCTTTGTTCATTCACAATGCAGATAGTGAACAGGAAAAAATAGAACGAGTTGAGTTTGGTGTTAACAAGTTTGATTATAAATTCATGGCACATGTTATGGCAATGTTAATGTTGCCTTATCTTATGGATAAGAACATGGACTCAAAAGAGTTTAAGGACTGGAAACACATGAGAGAGAAGAAGATGAACTAACCTAGAATATCCCATAGGGTATGCATAAACGACATATGTTGTTCTTGCATACCCCTAAAATTTTATTATGAGGAGACCGGGCGGGCCCACCCAGAGAGGTACCAGGCCCAGGCAACATTACAATCGCAAAGCAAAGACCCCACCACCCCTTAAATAAAAAGGGATCCTAAGTCGTCACTAAAGTTGAAGATTTAGACGGTTATGCTATAAGTTTTGAAAACATATTAAAGATATGCAAAAAGAAAAAATTTTAGAAAAAAAATATGAGGGTTTGACCCAGGAAGAAAGCGCTAAACTAATTGAACTAGAACGAAGCGTAGCATTGGATGAAGCTCGACCAAATATTACAAAAAATTTTCTAAGTTTTGTTAAGTATGTGTGGCCTGAATTTATAGAGGGGTCCCATCACAAAATTATTAATAAAAAATTTAATGACCTCGCTACGGGGAAAATTAAAAGACTGATCATTAACATGCCGCCTAGACATACTAAGTCGGAGTTTGCCTCATACTTACTCCCGGCATGGATGATTGGTAAAAACCCAAAATTAAAAATAATCCAAGCAACTCACACAGCTGATCTTGCAATTGACTTTGGTCGTAAAACTAAAAACTTAGTTGATCAACAAAATTACAAAGAACTTTTTCCAACAAGACTTCAAGAAGATAGTCAAGCTGCAGGAAAATGGAAAACAGATCAAGGCGGTGAATACTTCGCAGCCGGTGTTGGTGGAGCAATAACAGGTCGTGGTGCTGATCTACTAATTATTGATGATCCACATAAAGAACAAGATGTACGTGCAGATGGTAAAGCTTTTGAGAAAGCGATGAACTGGTATACAGCTGGTCCACGTCAGCGTTTGCAACCTGGTGGAGCTATTGTAATTGTAATGACTCGTTGGTCTACTAAAGACATAACTGGTCAATTATTAAAAGCACAATCTGAAGAAGGATCTGATCAGTGGGAGGTTGTTGAATTACCAGCCCTGCTCCCTGATGGAAAACCCGTGTGGCCTGAATACTGGACCAGGGATGAACTACTCAAGACCAAAGCATCGATACCAGTTTCTAACTGGCTAGCACAATACATGCAGCAACCAACTGCTGAAGAAGGTGCAATTTTAAAAAGAGAATGGTGGCAAGACTGGGTGCACAAATATCCACCACCTTTAGATTATATCGTGCAATCATACGATACTGCATTTACTAAAAAGACAACTTCTGACTTTTCTGCTATAACTACGTGGGGAGTCTTTACGACCGAGGACCAGGGACAGAATATAATCTTACTTAACGCGTTTAAAGATAGATATGACTTTCCAGAACTACGTAGAGTAGCTTTAGAGGAGTATCAAGACTGGCGTCCTGATATGGTAATCATTGAAGCAAAAGCCACAGGACTACCTCTGACTCACGAGTTAAGACAGATGGATATCCCAGTTATTAACTTTACACCATCAAAAGGAAATGATAAGCATACAAGATTAAACTCCGTTGCTCCGCTTTTTGAAAGCGGTAAAATATGGGCGCCTATGCACGAGCATTTTGCACAGGAGGTCGTTGAGGAATGTGCCTCTTTCCCATTTGGAGAATATGATGACTATGTGGATAGTACGACACAGGCCATTATGAGAATTAGACAGGGTGGTTTGGTTCGACATCCTGAAGACTACAAAGAAGAACCTATTGTAAGAGGACACGTAAAGTATTATGGCTAAAAAACAAACTATTGATCTAATCATAAAAACATTTAGAGAATTAGGTGGAAATGTATCCGATGTCCTTGGTACCCGAACCAATATTAGTTTTTTAGGTGTAGGGGATAACGTAGAACCTTTCTTAGATAAAAATTTAAATACAGAAGCTCTAGGAGTCTTATCTCAAAGTAAAGCAATCGATGAAGCTAAAAACGCTGTCGGTTTCGCGGTCAGTGATAAACTAAACGATATTCAAGCAAACAATCTCTTAATTAATCTTAATAAGATGAAAGAGTTTTATATGCCAACGCCTGTTACAAACATCACGGACCTGGCAACAGGGACCAGGAACTTAGACGCAGAAGGTCTAGGTGCTTTAAGAGCAAGTGGTGATTACATGACCGATGAAGGTGTAATGGCATCAGAAACTATTTTACCGATGCGAAAGACAGATAATGAGTTAGCAGCCATGGCTGAACGATTAGGTTTAAACGATCCTAATAAAAATAGATTTTTACGAACAGATGATCTACCACCTCCAGGTTCACGTGGCGGATCCGAAGATATTGCAGCACCAATTCAATCAGCTGAAGAAACGTTTCGTAAATTAGAAGCACAAGGTCAAGGTGATTTAGCAAACCAACTTAAAGAAGCAATGATGAAAGGACCTTTATCTAAAGTTACGAACAAAGGTGATGTACCCGGTAAACGTGCATCAGCTAGAGAGTTTTTAGTAGAAGCATTAAAAAAAGATGAATACGATGTAGGTACAGCTGCATTTGGTAAAACAAATTTAAATAATGTTATATCAGCAGAAGATGTAAAATTTATTACAGAGGGTGGTGGTGGAATTGGTGGAGATCCAATTATGCTTGTTGAAAAATACTTTGGCCCAAGAATTGCAGAAGCATTACCAGTTAATGCATCAAACGAAGAAATTTTAATTTTTACTAAAAGAGTTTTAGAAAATGTTCAAGATGCTTCAGGATTAAAACCTGACAATCCAAGGTTTGATAGAATGACTGCAAGGTTTGTAGATGAGTTTGCAGATGGTGGTAGAGTTCCTGCAGCTGATTCACAACTTGTAAAAAAATCAGAAGGTATAATGGGTTATCGTGGTAAAGAGGGGTTTTTTCCAAACTTTTTAAAACACGGATGGTTTTCGGAAAAAACATACCCACGTACACTAGAAGAAACAGAAAAATTAGATACTGTAAAAGAAATATTTGAGGAAGATCAACCTAATATACAAAATGTAGTAGATCTTTCAGAAGGGATTACATTCTCACCTATAACTTATCTTAAAAGACTTATTGCTGAAATGGAACTTAAAAACACAAGAAAAACAGAAAAAGCAGATGGTGGACGTGTAGGTTTAAGATTTGGAAAAGCAGCAGGCAAAGCTTTTGGTCTTGCAAAAAAACTTGCAAACATAAATAAGTCTGTCGATGAAGGTACACAAATGGGTTACGGAGCACTTCGTAAATATGGTTTAGAAGCAGAAGATATTACAAGACTATTTAAAGAAATTGCAATGGACAAAACTTTAGTTGGTCCTGAGAAAACTGAATATTTTAAAATGCTAAATCAGGTCTTAAAAAATCCAGATGACTTCCCTGATGGAATAATAGAAATTAAAAAAAGATTAGGTATGGATTTTGCCAGAGGCGGACTAGCTAAGATCCTGGAGGTCTAATGGCTGAATTAACTTTTAGTTATTTAGGTAAAACTTACACCTTACCTTCTGGATTTGCAAAAAGAGATATCCCAACAGTAAAAAAATTTTTAAAAAGTTTTAACGAGTGGAAAACTAAAGGTGGAACCATAGAAGCTTATTTAAGGTTATCTGGTAGAGGGCCTCGTTTTGATGAACAAGAAGGAAGACTTTGGAGAAGATTAATTGATTTTGCTGAAAGCGGAGGAAAAACTGCTAGACGTGCACCATCAGATACAGGGGGTGCTAAATATGTAGAAATTTTTAATGATCTTAAATTACCTAAAAAAAATATTGATACACTTAAGACATTTACCAAAGAAGCAAGATTTGCTGCACAAGCAAGATTAAATGCTACACCAGCGGCTGCAAAAACAAATATAGGTAACCCTTTAGTTTCAACTGTTATAGACTTTTTAAAAAAGAATCCTAACGTAAGAACCGAACAAGATTTATTTATTGGTGTTAGTAAAGAAGCAGGTAAAGGATTAAGTAATTCTGAAATAGTAAAAGCTGCAATTAGAGCCCATCGTAACGGTTCTCTTAGATTATTGAAAGAAGGAAGAGGTGAAACATTAGGACCAAATCAATTAAAGAATATTCAAAACATCGATTCTAACCAATTACCTCAAGTTCTTAAAACTCTTTTTAATATTTTTCCAGCTCAAATTGGTAGGGACTTTGCAGGAACTATTAAAGATTATTATAAAGATAATCCTACTCTTCAAAAAAGAGCATTACAAAAATTAAAAGATTATGGAAAAATTAGAGTTCAAGTACAGGAACAATTAGGTCTTGGAGGAACTGGTTTAAAAAATGCAGCGTTTCAATTTGATCATCCTATTTCATTTGAAGTTTTAAAAAGAGGTGGAGATGTAGAAGGTGCTATTAGAACAAACCCACTTGTAGGTGATGTTAATCAATGGAAAACATCTTTAGATAAAAAATTAGGTGAGTTTCAAAAAAATATTATAGCCGGAAAAGACGTAGAAACTAATTTAGGAAAAGTTGAAAAATTAAAAAATATAAACCAAACATTATTTGGAAACTTAGCTGGTGATTTTACAATTGATGCTAAAGGAAAAATAAATGTCATAGATTATGGGGCACCTAAAATATTAGACCCACAATATAACATTACAAAGTCTATGACAGAAAATATTCCTTTGGGAGGGTTTATAAAAAAAACATTAGCATCGGGTCAATTAACACCAGAGTTAACCGAAGTGTTTGGTGAAAAATCTGCCACTAATTTAATTAATCGTTCTCAAAAATTAATTGAGTTTGCAAAAAAAGATACAAATAGAATTTGTAGAATATTTGGTGGGGCTAAACTCGCTAACGGCGGACAAGGTTGTGGGGCACAAATGGCTGCAGCTTTAGACGAAGATCCAATAGGTACTGCTACTAAAGTTCAAAGTCTTCAATCAGAAGGTGGTTCAGTTAATAGAATTAAAAGTGCAGCAACATCTTTTCTTAACATTGCAAAAAAAGGTGGTAAGTATGGAGCAATTGCAGCAGCGGGTGCAGCAGCAACTGGTTTTGTTAAATCATTTAGGAACGACGATCCAACAACTTACTTATCAAACGAAGACCAACAAAAGAATATGTTAATTGATATGGTAACAGACCCCATTGCAGATGAACCAAAAGCAGATGCAGCAATATTAGATTATCAATTACCAGCTCTTGGAGCGGGAGCTGTGGCAGGTACAGCAGTTACTGCACCATCAACTTTTGAAGCTGCTAGATCAAAAAGAATGGGAAAAACTCCATCCGGATATACTAAGACGGGTTTAAAAATTTTAGGAAGAGGTTTAGCTTCATTAGGAACTCCTGCAGGTTTACTTGCAACTGAACCATTATTTGTTGGTGGACAAATAGCAGAAGGAGACTCTCTAACAGATATTGCAACCAATCCATTAAATTATTTGGGAGCTGCATTTGCACCAGAAGTTTCTAAATTTGCAACAAAAGGTTTAAGTCCAAAAGTATCAGGTTTAATGAGATTAGGATTAAGTCCTGCAAGATTAATGATGCTTGGTAGATTCGGTAAAGTTGGTTTAGCTGCAGCTTTAGGTATAGCAGGATACAATTTATTTGACCAATATAGAAAAGGACAAGGTTTTTTTGCACCGGAGGAAGAGTATGGTAAACTTTAAAAATAAAACACTTGTTGCAAATATGCAACACGTTAAGTGGAAAGAAATTCCACCACTTAAAGGACCAGACTCACAGGGGTTGAATGTTCCTTTAAAACAAGCTACAACAATTAAGAACTCGGAGAATATAAATGGCAGATATAGACAAAGCCCTACCAAACGTAGAGACTGAAATTAAAGTACCAGGAGACGAAGAAGTTTTAGAGATGGAAAAAGAAACCATCGAGGAACAAGTCGGTCCTGATGATATTAAAGTAACACAAGAAGAAGATGGTGGAGCAACAATTAATTTTGATCCTGAAGCAGTTAATCAACCAGGAACTAATGGACACTTTGACAATTTAGCAGAATTATTACCAGAAGATGTTTTAGGTAAATTAGGTTCTGATCTTGCAGCAAATTACGATCAATACAAATCTTCTAGAAAAGATTGGGAAGATAGTTACACAAAAGGTTTAGACCTTTTAGGATTTAAATATGAAAACCCAACACAACCGTTTCAAGGAGCAAGTGGTGCAACTCACCCTGTTCTTGCAGAAGCAGTAACACAATTTCAAGCACAAGCTTATAAAGAATTATTACCGGCTACAGGTCCTGTACACACTCAAATAATTGGACTTGCAGATAGAGCTAGAGAAGAGCAATCAAACCGAGTTAAAGAATTCATGAACTATCAGCTCATGGATGTGATGAAGGAGTACGAACCCGAGTTCGACCAAATGCTTTTTTATCTCCCTCTTGCCGGCTCTGCGTTCAAGAAGGTTTATTACGATGAACTACTTGGCAGAGCCGTCTCAAAATTTGTACCGGCTGATGATTTAGTTGTACCTTACACTGCAACATCTTTAGAAGATGCAGAGTCAGTTATTCATGTAATTAAAATGTCTGAAAATGAATTAAGAAAAAAACAAGTTTCAGGTTTTTATCAAGACATAGAATTAACACCGGGATACAATCAAGAAACAGAAGTAGAGAAAAAAGAAAGAGAACTAGAAGGTGTTAAAAAAACTAGAGACGAAGACATCTTTACTATTTTAGAAATTCATACCGACTTAGATTTAGAAGGTTTTGAAGACAAAGACTCATCAGGAGAAATGACAGGAATTAAACTTCCATACATTGTAACTCTTGAAATGGGTAGCAGAGAAATATTATCAATTAGAAGAAACTATCAAGCTGACGATCCACAAAAACTTAAAATAGATTACTTTGTACATTTTAAATTTTTACCTGGAATGGGTTTTTATGGTTTTGGTTTAATTCATATGATCGGTGGTTTGTCTAGAACGGCAACTACTGCACTAAGACAACTACTAGATGCAGGTACATTAAGTAATTTACCCGCAGGATTTAAACAACGAGGAATAAGAGTAAGAGACGAAGCGCAGGCAATCCAACCTGGAGAATTCAGAGATGTAGATGCACCTGGAGGAAGTATCAAAGATGCATTTATGCCATTACCATTCAAAGAACCTTCACCAACATTATTACAGTTGATGGGTATAGTGGTACAGGCAGGGCAACGGTTTGCCGCCATAGCTGACATGCAGGTCGGTGACGGCAACCAACAAGCAGCTGTTGGTACGACTATAGCTCTTTTAGAACGTGGTTCGAGAGTCATGTCAGCCATACATAAAAGATTGTATGTGGCGATGAAGAGCGAATTTAATTTATTAGCTGGTGTTTTTAAAACTTATCTACCTCAAGAGTATCCATATGATGTAGTTGGTGGACAAAGAAATATAAAAGTTGCAGATTTTGATGAAAAAGTAGATATCATACCTGTTGCAGACCCAAATATTTTTTCTCAATCACAAAGAATTAGTTTAGCACAAACAGAATTACAACTTGCGATGTCAAATCCGCAAATGCACAACTTGTATGAAGCATTTCATTCAATGTACACAGCGATTGGTGTAAAAAATATCGATAAAATTTTACCACCACCGCAACAACCGCAACCAATGGACCCTGCAACCGAAAATATTCTTGCAATGAGCAATAAACCGTTCCAAGCTTTCAAAGGACAGGACCATCAAGCGCATATTACGACTCATTTAAACTTTATGGCGACAAATATTGCTAGAAATAGTCCAGTTGTGATGGGTGCACTCGAAAAAAACATTTTTGAACACATTTCTTTGATGGCACAAGAGCAATTAGAGGTAGAATTTAGAGAAGAGATACAACAATTGATGCAAATGCAACAAATGGCGCAACAAAACCCAATGTTGCAGCAAGATCCGCAGTATCAACAACAAATTATGTCTCTTTCTATGAGTTTAGAGTCTAGAAAAGCTAAATTAATTGCAGAAATGACTGAAGAATTTAAAAATGAAGAGAATAAAATTATGGGTGGCTTTAATGGTGACCCTATTGCAGCATTAAAAGCAAGAGAACTAGATTTAAGAGCTATGGATGACGCTGCAAAACGTGATCAAGCACAAGAAAAGATAAATTTAGACAGATCTAAACAATTAATGGGTCAACAACAGTTTGATGAGAAACTGCAACAAAACGAAGAATTAGCTGAATTAAGAGCTGATACGTCTTTAACAAAACAAATGATGTCACAAGAAGCTAAAATGGCTAATGATATGATGAAACAACAAGACGTAAGGATCTTGAAAGGTCCTAAAAGATAGTATAAGAAACAGATAAGGAGAAAAACTATGGGAAAAGGAAAAACTTTTTTTACTAAAAACAATCCACATTACGTGGGTGAAGTTGTGTCTGACACACCAAAAGCAGATGCTAATAACACTCTTAAAGTAAATGCGGATGGTTATGCAGAATCAGTAGAAGTTATAGTACCTAAAGGTGAGCCAATTGTGAATAAAGTTGGTGGCCAAAAAAGAATGCTAGCTTCTAAAAGATCTACAGTTAAGTGGTACTAGGTTATGTGGTTCTCGGCAATTAAATTAGCCGTTTCTGCTGGAAGTAAAATTTATGCTAACAAGCAGAAGGCAAAAGTCGCTATGTCTGACGCACAGCTATTGCATGCTGAAAGACAGGCTCGAGGTGAGGAAGCTTACCAGGGAAAATTACTAGAAGCCAGACAAGCAGATTACAAGGACGAGGCCGTTTTGATAATTCTCACGTTGCCCATCTTGGTGCTCGCATATGGGGTCTTTTCAGACGACGTGCAAGCTATGGACAAGATAAAAGTCTTTTTTGAGCATTTCCAGTCGCTCCCGTCATGGTTCACAAATTTATGGATCCTTGTAGTGGCGAGCATATATGGTATAAAGGGAACGCAAATATTTAAAAATGGAGGCAAAAAATAATGTCTAAAAAGTCAAGAAGACGAAACAAAAAAATTCTAGGTGCATTAGCGTTACTTGGAACTGGTT
>Ga0080013_1006207_pt1 | contig 10743 bp, 33 predicted proteins | sample ETNvirenome_6_85_FD_69236 | JGI IMG/M metagenome (GOLD analysis project Ga0080013, IMG submission 69236) | Marine viral communities from the Pacific Ocean - ETNP_6_85 (SPADES assembly) (version 2) | ecosystem: Environmental > Aquatic > Marine > Oceanic | place: Pacific Ocean | collected 2013-06-19
GTCCTACAAGGCCCACCATTAACCAAGGAGAAAACAATGCCGAGAGGTATCAAGAAAACAAAAGCCGAAAGGCTCATCACACTATCAGCGATCAATGCTGGTTTTACATTGGAGGAGGTTAATGCCATCCTTACTGAAGCCGGTTTCGATCGAATGAACGCAAACTCATTCAAAAGCGAGCGATCCACATACGCACCAGCTATTTCCGATCCTGCCCACACTTACACTTTGCGTGAGCATGTCTTCACGCCGCGCACATGGGACAAGATTTAGATGATGCCATACACAGCAATATATCAGAACAGCGAGGGAAAGATCACTCGATACACCGCCACCGCATCGAACGACAAGCGAGAAGCATGGGCGCAGTTGCGCGAAATGAAAGAAAATGAAGGCGAATGTCTGATTTTACTTGTGCCGGGGGATCATCCTGTGGTACGATATGAAGACCTACGAGAGAACAAGCAAATCGATCTGTTTGACAATCTCGTCAACGATATGGTCGATACTTTTAGCCCTGATAGCTCAGTTGGATAGAGCATCGGTCTTCTAAACCGAGGGTCGTAGGTTCAAATCCTACTCAGGGTGCCATTTTTTAAGGACACATAAATGAACGACTTTTACTTTTCAAAGGCAGCAGTGCCGCGCCAAGCACGCCAATCGCCCGATTTGCGCGAGGGGTTGCGGTCATATGTAACTGAACGTCTGCTAAAAGTTGCTGATGTTTGCTTGATGCACGATGAGGATCCTTATAGAAAAGAGTTTGGTACACTTCATCGTCGCTACGCAAATATGTTGCTGATGGTTACGGAGGCGATCCAGGATGTGAACTATTTAACTAAGTCTATAATCACCTGGATGCAAGAAGATTTTGAATCAGCCGCCACTGGCGCACAAAGAGACGCTGCTGGTTTGTGCGGCGCCGAGCTTACGAATATTCTAGAGATTTACAAGGAGAAATAAAAGTGTTCAAACTAAACAAGAAAGTGATCTGTAAAGACGGATTTACAATGTCAGTGCAGGCAGGAGAAACGCAATACTGTCATCCTCGCGAGACTGGCGCAGATAGATATACCGAGGTTGAGATCGGATTTCCGAATAGATCCGAGGATTTATTGCTGGAATATGCGGAAGACTCTCGCATGCCCACCGAGACAGTATACCCATATGTTCCTGCTCCAGTGGTCACGCTCGTCATCGCAAAGCATGGCGGGATGATCGAGGGTGAGCTACCCGCAGGTATCCCTTGTTTGAGGGCAGATCAATGAGCGCGCCTGAATGGGGATCGCTTCTTATCGCCCTCGCAGGTTTTTTTGCGTTGGGCCATTTGATTAACCACCTGGGAGGATCCGTTTATTGGTGGTGGGCTGACTGGAGAGCGCAGAAAGAAGATGAGAAAATGTTAGAAGAACAAGAAGAAACGGCAGAAAATGTAGTTAATCTAGATGAGGTAAGAAAGAAAGTTACCTATTACGTTGACTATGGTGATGATACAATACATTGAGCTACTATGGGAACCTCTCACGATTTTGTTTTTTGCAATCGTTACGTTTTATAGTTTCGCTTGGGTTTTGGGAAAGTTTGGAGGTTTAATCGGATTTGAAGACGATGATGAAGATTGGTGATTTGGTCACCGCGAACTACGATGAGCAAAGGGGAATAAAATGCATTGGTTTGGTTTTGGAAACAAGAAGAGCAGAAGTGAGAAAGTACAGCAACTCAAAGATAGAAAAAGACGTGAAAGTAATGTGGTCATCAGCGTCATCACCGATTGGATGGTGGCGCGAGGATCAGTTAAGGTTGATAAGTGAAGGTCGGTGATCTGGTGCGCTGGACGCTGCCAGATGCTTTCGGACAGTGGCAAAACGACATCGGCGTTATACTAAGATTCACGCCCGTCGATGCTGCTGATGTGGCGTGGGCGAGTGGTCATATCGCGTGGACCCCTCTTGCGGAGCTTGAGGTGATCAGTGAAAGCCGGTGATTTTGTCAAGATGTATGCTTACGATCCAGACGATACCCCCCGGAATGATAATCTGGTCATTACTTTGGTGGAGCGCTCTGGGATCATACTAACGGATCCGCAGGGCACCCCTCCCATGTTGTGGGTTTTGTGGAATGATGGGGTTGAAGAGTGGATTATTGCAAGTGCGGTCGAGATTATTCCGAAGCGTGACATTTCGTGACAAAGATTTCATTGACATCCTCTCTCGCCTGTGAGATAATACAGGGGTAATCAAGACAGGGAGTTCATTTTGATTAAGACTTGTAAACATTGTAACGTAAACTTTGACACGCGCTCAAGCGCAAAGCGAGCCGCAGGCGGGAGGATCAACGAGTGCCCGTCATGCGTCGAGGAGTTGGGCACCGAAACCGCCGTCAAGTATCTGGGATTTTCAGATGACGATTCTACTGACATCGCGATTGTTTCCTTTGGAAGCAACGAATCGCGCGATAATGTATCGTCTGCGTGGAAAGATGCAAGCTGTGACATTTCGTGACTTGCGCTTCTCGCGCACCTGCTGTATAATATAAGGGTAATCAAGGAGGGCTCTATGGGCTATCGTTCGGAAGTTGTTTTAGTCGTTGGTAAAGAGGTTATGCCTCAGTTTATGGTCACGCTGGCGAAGTCGCCAGAGGCACGCGCTATGTGCTTTGATGAGGCGCAAAGGATGAACGATTACGATGGGAAGGGCAACATGCTCTTCGCGTGGGATCATATCAAATGGTATGACTCCTATGAAGGCATTGCCGCCATTGGCGATTTCCTTGACTGGTGCGACAGCGAGCACGTGCCCGTATCCGAGGAGCAGAAGGCTCAGGATAAGAGCCCCACGCCCGTTACTCACGTTGATGGCGACCAGTGCTATCGGTTCGTTCGCATCGGTGAGGAGTTGGAAGATGTTGAGTGCCGAGGTTGCGGATTTTGGGATGTAGGAGTTAGCCGCTCCATCGAGTATTGATAGCAAAACTTCGCGCCAGATTTTTCCTTTCCAAACGCAGGATAGCACAATGAAAATGACGTTAGTCGTAGATACCGAGGACATCAAGGGGCTTGAAGCGGCTTACAAGATGATCACAACCATGTGCCGGCAGTATGACGTTCGCGCAGGCTCCAGCAGTTCCGAAAAGCGTTTCGGCAAGATTGCATTTATCAAGGCCCTGCGTGCTTACATGAAGCAGCAGATGGATGGGGTGGAACACGGAGAGATTAAGTTTGAAGATATGCGTAGTTTGCGTGGAGCAAAGCACTTCGCAGACAGGATCTATATTGATGGGTGGAAACCGCTCATATGAAATAACACTTGACAAGAAGAGAACAAAGCACTATACTATATATATAAGGAGGTTAGTATGCTTTATATTGGAGAAATCGTAATGGACCGAATCACGGGAGGCACCGGAATGGTGATCAACCGCTGGTCAGATACCAGTGTCGATCTTGATCTGGTTCTGCCGGATGGTCGGCAGCTTGCGGTCACTCGCAATACGGCAGACCTTGAGCGCATGGGGCGCTCTAAGTCTCGGCGTGGGCGCTGGTGACATTTGATTACACAATCACCCTTGACCTTTTGGGTCAAGGGTGATATATTTATATACGTGAACAGCAAGGAGGTTTCACATGGCTATATCCGTAGAAGCTAACCGTATGGTTATCGCACTTTGGTCCGAGGGCCGAGAGGCTCGCAACCACAAGAACACGCTAAAGGCGATCGATGGCGATCTGTTTTCGTATAACGTCAAGATCGGGCGCAGGACCGAAGGAGGTCAGTGCGTTGTCGTTGACTATACCGCAGGTGGCAGATTTCTTTCGCAGACTACATCCTGTCACGTGGGGATTGCGAAGCTGCACGCCGATATGGTAATGCACCCGTTGGTTTGGGAAGCCTCACCGCTGTCGAAGGAAGAGGTGCCGTTCTGATGGGCGAGTTAGTTAACTTGAGAGAATACCGGGCCTTTAAGGCTAAAGAGAAGGCAGACAAAGAGCACGCCGAAGTGGATCAAACCATCAATGAGCTTGAGATGCTCAAAAGGGTATTGGAGGGCATTGTTAAAGATTTGCCGGATGTTTCAACGTCGATCATGTATGTGCCCATCGAGCCTAAGATGGATGCGTTCATGTCCAAGCCGGAAGACCTGGACGGCTACCTGGATTATTATGGGCTTAAACTTCCGCCGGTAGAAGACGATGACGATCATGACGAAACTTAAAGTCACCCCACAGTTTAAGCGCGGCGATTTTGTGCGTGTCAAGGAGGGATGCACGGACGAAGATATGCCCCCCTCTCGCATGGGACATATCCAGGGATACGCGAATGGCTCACGCCTGTATAATGACAAAGGTGTCACAGTTCAGCCGACAGAGCAATATCGGGTCTACATGACGAACGGAAAAACGCTAAGGTTTCACGAAATGTTTTTGGAGCTTGTGGATGAGACAGAGGATAGTTAAAGTTATAACATGGCGCCTCTTGTCGGTGCTCATCACGATGATTGTGATGTGGTTCGCGACGGGAAATATTCGCGAAGCCACTGGCGTGACCCTGGTGCTCCATGCGTTGTTGACTGTCGCTAACTATGGATTTGAGGCTGTGTGGGACGAGATAAATGAAGAGGGGTGATCTCGTTAAACATTGTAGAGCACCCTGGTATGGGGTCATTACCAGAGTCAAGAGATTCAAAGATCCGCCAGCAGGGATCCAGCACGTCGAACTTATTTGGCTTGCGTCGGATCTCTCTCAAGGCGGGAAAGACAACATTGCATCAAGCCTTTTGCTGATGGTCAACGAGTCGTGACATTTCGTGACTTGACTGAGACACACCCCTATGATATATTATATGAGTACGAAGGAGGTACACCTTGAAGATTGAACTAAGCGAAACCGAAATCACCCACATCCTTGACGCGCTGAGTGGCCGCATCAACGATCTAACCGATACGCTAGCCATGGCAGGCGACCCCGAGATCGAAGACGAGATCACGGCACTGGAGGAGTTGAGCTTTGACTTGTTTGAATCGCTCCACCGCGACGATGGCTTTGGCGAGGGCTCTGAGCCCGATGCTGCCCTTGAGATGATCCAGGCCGGCATCGACGCACGCGAGCAGGTTAAAGCCTCCTCACGTGCCGCAGAGCGCCGCAACGAGCGCCTGATGAAGGGCACCGTGACGGGCTTGATCTCCAACGACCCCATCGACTGGTAGGGAGTTAAAGATGATTGTATGGATTTTGTCTGGAAGCTATGAAGGCGAGCAGTTTGCAAGCTCGCACTTGACCGAGAAAGGCGCGTGTCTCGCGGCCATCTCCGACGTGCTTCAGCTTCTTGAAGTCGAGGACGAAGAAGGCGCCCGCCGCGTCTGTAACAGGGACACTCGCGGGATTGAAGAAGATAAAGACGCTGACCCTCCCGAATGGGATCTTGAGAAGATGCGAGAAATGCCTCGCGATAAGCTGTGGGGGATCTTTCACGAATGGGCTGAATATAGCTGGGATAACCAGATGGGCTATAGCATCGAAGTCATTAAGACAAAGTTGGCAGCATGAAAGTCGGCGATCTGGTAAGGTATGCCTACGAAACATTTGCGCCGCAGTTGGGTCTGGTGACGGCTGTGGACGGCAGCACGATCTGGTGGATTGACACGGACGGTCGCGAATCGTGGAACCACATCACTTGTCTGGAGGTAATCAATGAAAGTCGGTGATTTGGTAAAGTTAGGAGGCGGCGCCCGAGATGTCTGGGGTCTGCCGACAGGCGTTGCTTTGCTACTTGAAAAGATGCCAAGGAATGACAGGCATGAATACGATTGGAGAGTTTTCGTTGATGGGAGATCCATCGAGCTTGGGCGCCAGATAGAGCAATCAGCGGAGGTAGTAAATGCAAGTCGGTGAATATGGAATATCTTATTATCAATAATGTAGGTGCTGTGATGATTGTTGGAATGCTTTTGTTTTTCAAAGGAAAAGATAAATGAAAGTCGGTGATCTGGTAAGGGTAAGTTTCCCAAGAGGATACGAGAAACCTGTGCTGGGTGTCTTTGTTCGCGATGACATCGTTGTCGGCGGCTTTGCGGTCCGCGCGCTGGTTCTATGGGAGGGGCATGTTTATTCAACCCCGATTGAGCAAATAGAGTTAATCAATGAAAGTCGGTGATTTGGTGAGATACAATACTGATAACGAGAAATGGGCTATCGGCTTGAGACTGGTGGGGCTCGTTGTGGAGACTGGCGTATACGTGGGGCGTTGTGACGTAAAGATTCAATGGAACGATGGAAAGACAAATCTCCATAAATCGAGCCAGTTGGAGGTAATCAATGAAAGTCGGTGACCTCGTTCGCAAGCGACCACCGACGCTACATCCAGGGCTGGGGATCGTCGTCGCGACTGACCGGACCAACAGGATCATGTCCGTGAAATGGCTGGAGACAGGCAGGGTATTGCGAACCACGCACCGGTCGCTGTGCCTTGTCTCGCGTTCGTGACATTTCGTGACTTGATCTTTGCTCTCGCATGTGAGATAATACAGGAGTAGTCAGGGAGAGACATGATCAAGGTCGGCGATTTGGTAAGGATAGCACAACCCTTCTTGACCTATCAGGGTCAAGTGGGGATCATCACAAAAGTTCCAAGGACCGAGCGCGGCGTGTGGGCTATCCTGCTCACTTCCGGCGAGTTTCTCGCGACAATGAACAGGGAGAACTTGGAGGTAATCAATGGCCAAGAAAGCTAAAGCCCGCAACTGGCTCGCAGTGCGGGCACATCTGCGTTCGGGTGCCGGAAAGCACAAGGACAAGTCTAAGTATACCCGCAAGGTCAAGCACAAGGGGGCACAATGAAGGTCGGTGATTTGGTAAAGATTTATGATTATTCGCATGAAGCACGCCGTCGAATCCGCGCAAGCCATGAGCGCAATCCGGGCACAAGGGCCCAACCAAGCCTCCAGCGTATCGACGGTCATTATGTCGGTCTGGTCGTCGCGACCAGCGACAACGATCCCAAGCACCGCAGGGTGCTACGGTGTGTTGATGGCGAGTGGGAAGACTACAATGTGAACCGCTTGGAGGTGATCGCATGAGAGCCGGTGATTTAGTTATGACCACACGCGCACAGATTGGCGTTCCGGCGGGAGCCATCGGGATGATCATCACGACGCACGAGCCTCGCGGATCATACGCGAAAGGCACGCCCCACAAGATTCACGAAGTGCAACTCTATGGTGTTAAACCTTTCATTGATCGGCGCCGGTTTCTCAGCAGAGATTTGGAGGTAGTAAATGAAAGTCGGTGATTTGGTTAGAGCGCCCCATCTTATGGATCATGATGGATCTGTGGGGGTTGTGATTCGCATTGAGTGTAACGCCGCAGAGGTTCTCTTTGCCAGCGGTTCAAGATATGTTTTCCCGCATTTATTGGAGATTGTAAAGTGAAAGTCAGTGATTTGAAAGTAGGCGATTTGATTAGGTGGGTAGACTACGCTCATAAGAATGGGCTTGTCGTTAACGCGGGATTGTTCCTGCGACCTATCGTATCCCCCACAGACTGGAGGGACATTGTTGTGCTTCATAATGGGAAGGAAACACTCTGGTGTGCGTTCCAATGCGAGGCTATCAATGAAAGTCGGTGATTTGGTGCGGTGGCAATCCTGGGATAAGAGAGAGCGCGTGGGGCTCATCGTGCGCATGCGCCGATTGCAGCCAGCTATGACCCTGTGGGCATATATGCACACAGGCGAAGCTCTCAAGGCTGACGATCTGGAGGTAATCAATGAAAGTCGGTGATTTGGTTAAAGTTGTTTGTGTAGATGGCCACCCGATGGGGATGGTCTTGGAAGTGCGCGATCATCCGAGCGGCTACAGGATCCAGCATTATCTGGTTCAACTGTTTGGCCGCAACCTGCACCCACGACCACATAGGCCGCACCAGTATCTAAAGCATCATCTGGAGGTTGTAAAATGAAGTTAGTGAGAGATGGGATCCCTCAAATCATTGAGGATGACGGGAGAACGTGTAAGTGGCGGCGCGTTATGGGCGAAGGCGAGCACATCGCAAAGCTCGCGGCAAAGATGCGCGAGGAGGTTGGCGAGTTCATTGAAAGCCCCTGCTATGAAGAAGCCGCAGACATGATCGAGGTTGTAAAAGCGTTTTGCTTCCTCAACGATCTGGAGTGGGAGGCTGTATTGAGCACAGCCACGCACAAGGAAGAGACGCACGGAGGCTTTCACGCCGGGATCGTCTTGATGGAGGTAGACCCGCGATGAAGAAGGGCGACCTCGTTAAAGTTAGACGACCCGCGATCGGCGCCGTGGGGATCATCCAGGCAGTATATACACGCGGCGAAGTCTGCGGGCCTGACGGTGATTTCTTCACGGAGCGTTACTATAGTGTGCTTATAAACGGCAATACCATGCGATTCCACGAAAGAACTCTCACGCTTATCTCAAGTCGTGACATTTCGTGACTTGATCTTTGCTGTCGCATGTGAGATAATACAGGGGTAGTCAAGGAGAAAGCCCATGCCATCATACAACGGAACCATTCGCTGCTCGCACTGCTACGAGCAAGGCCACAACAAGCGCAAGTGTCCGCGCCTCACTGGAGAGATCAAGGAGCAATATGAACGTCAGGCGCGAGTCGCCGAGCGTTATCGGAGCGGTGAGTTTGATCACAAGCTCCGCACCGCTGGCGATGTTGCAACCAACGAGGCGCGAGAGTGGAACGTCAACTATCACGCGAACCGCGCCGAGGATGCACGCAAGCAATACCTCAAGCGCACAAAGATCGACCTCGCGACAGGTGAGAAGGTCACGAACAAGGCGGCGAAAGCCGAGCGTATGAAGAACGTGAGGTGTGGATATTGTGGAGATCGCGGCCACACCCGTCGTGTCTGCCCTGCTGTTAAGCAGGATTATGAAGTTTTCAAGGTGCTTTCTAAGAAGTATCGGCAGGCTGCATACGACAACCTTCGCGAGTTGAACGTCAACATCGGCTCGATGGTCTTCAATCGTCGCTGGCAGAACGGCGAATACCAGAACCACATCTATCTCGTTACAGCGTTCGATATGTCCAACGTGGACTATCACAACCAAGGTGGGAAGTGTGTCAAGGTGTCGAGCCCGCAAGGTCACGGCGACATTTGGCTCTCCGTCCATCAGATCGAGGGACTGATCCAGCAGGGCAAGGCGCACGCCTCCGCTTCTCCGGTGGTTCTCAAGCCTAACGCGATGGATGGCGTTAAACTTATCAAGGAGGCATTTCCAACCGACGTTGATCGCCAGTATAGTTATGGGCGCTATGGTGAGGATGAGGTCAGCGAAGTTCGCGAAGCTCTCGGCATTCCCACCCCTCTCTGAGACATTTAATGACAAGTTCCCTCTTGTAATGAGAGGGGGCTTCGTGTATACTTAGGAAGTAATCAAGGAGATTCATGTCATACCTCGTCACTGGCCCCATCGCATCCGTCCACATGAGCGACCGCATCATCCAGATTTGGACCGATGCCCAGCTTCGCGAGGTCTGCGATTACCTCGATTCAATCAAGGTTTCCTACGACCTCGTGATCGTGTGACATTTCGTGACACAATAATCCTTGACCTTTATCCTTTTCTCGTGTATACTTACTAAGTGAATGGGGGATTAACCCCCGCTCTTTCCCCCCTGGAGGCCCATCATGGCTGTTGACTTCAAGACCTTTCTTATCACCGTTCCTCACATCTTGACAGCGAAGTTGCCGGTCCTTCTCCGCGGCCGCCATGGCGTCGGCAAGTCGCAAGTGGTTTATCAAATCGCTGCCGATCGCAAGTTGCCGGTGGTAGAGCGCCGCGCTTCTCAAATGACCGAGGGCGATCTGCTGGGTCTTCCTGACACTGCTGACACTACGATCAGCGGCCGCAAGGCGACCACTTGGAACGCACCCGATTGGCTCGTCACCGCTTGCGAGCAGCCTGTCCTTCTCTTTCTCGACGAGGTTGATCGTGCGACGATGGAAGTGCGTCAGGGGCTCTTTGAGCTTACGGACAGCCGCAAGATCAACGGCTGGCACTTGCACCCGGAGACTCTGATCGTGGCGGCCGTTAACGGTGGTGAGCATGGCGCTCAGTATCAGGTTGGCGAAATGGACCCCGCAGAGCTTGACCGCTGGACCGTGTTCGACGTTGAACCCTCGATTGAAGACTGGCTGCACTGGGCCAAGGATAACGTAGACGGGATCCTGTGGGATTTCGTTAATCAGAATCGCAACCACCTGGAGCATCAGGGTGAGTTTGAGCCTAACAAGGTCTACCCGTCCCGTCGTAGCTGGAAGCGGTTCAACGATACCGTGCTTCCGACCGGTGTTTTCACCGAGGATGCACAGAACGGCGATCTCCTCTTCAACCTCGCCACTGCGTTTGTGGGCTTTGAAGCTGCGGTTTCCCTCAAGGACTTCGTTGAGAAGTACGAATGGCAGGTGACGATCGAAGACATCCTCGACCATGGAGAACTGGCGAAGACTGCCGAGTGGGGGATCAACGATCACGCCGCGATGATCGAGAAGTTTGAAGCAGCCGAGGTCTTCAAGGAAACTTTGACCCCCGAGCAGGTGGCCAACCTTGCCTCCTATTTCGTCAGCTTGCCCTCTGAGGTCGCTATGAAGCTCTGGACTGTCCTGGGTGACACTGATAACATTGATAATGTTGTCGCGCTCCACAAGGCAGAGACACCCGATGGTAAGCGCGTGAGCGACCACCTTGTAGAGATCCTGGGAGGTTCC
>Ga0080013_1006208_pt1 | contig 10742 bp, 19 predicted proteins | sample ETNvirenome_6_85_FD_69236 | JGI IMG/M metagenome (GOLD analysis project Ga0080013, IMG submission 69236) | Marine viral communities from the Pacific Ocean - ETNP_6_85 (SPADES assembly) (version 2) | ecosystem: Environmental > Aquatic > Marine > Oceanic | place: Pacific Ocean | collected 2013-06-19
AATAGAGCTTGATGCATGCTATGACGGACCCGCCGGCACGGAGAATGTGGGAATATGCCGCCGAGGAAATAAGGTATGTGTCGCACCCGAATTATACTGCTGGGACCAGCAAACACCAGAGTCAGAATTTTGCGATGGTGTTGACAATGATTGTAATGGCACAATTGATAACGGTATCGCAAATCAGGTTTGTGATCTTGGTTGTGGCGCAGGTCCGGATGTTTGTGACATAGGAGGCATCGGTACATGGACATGCTTTGCACCTGCACCGACGCCTGAAATCTGTGATGGCATCGATAATGATTGCGACGGAATAATCGATGAAGAGGTCGCAGACTTCAATAATGACAATATCATTAATGATGAAGACATCTGCCCTTGCCAGATAGGTGATCAGGTACCATGCCAAGAAGATCCAATGTTTCTTCAGGGTGTTAATGGTAATCCGGATACGCAAGTAATTCCACCCTGCGGATTAGGTATGAGAACATGCATTGACGATGGACAGGGTACTCCAGAGTGGGGCCCTTGCTATATTATTGGGGTAACCGCTGAAGTTTGTAATGGGTGGGATGATGATTGTGTATGTGGAATCGATTCAGAGGATGTAAGTCAGGATCCAAATTTAGAGATTTGTGAAGGGATAAATGATCCATGCTATGAAGGCCCACCGGGTACAGAGGGTGTAGGTGTCTGCATAGGTGGTTGGAGAGAATGTGACGGGTATGCATTTTCTGGTCCATGCAATGACCAAGTATTACCGACTGAAGAAGTTTGTGATGGTCTTGATAATGATTGTGATACCGAGATAGATGAAGATCTAAATCCACACGAAAAAGTAGATATGCTGTTTATAATAGATGTTTCAGGCTCAATGGGTAATACAGGAAATCTGCAATCACCAATCGGGGTTTTGTTTCAATCTATAAGCCAATATATCGGAACATTCCAACAAACACTGTGTCCACCTACAAATATGCCAAATGGCCCGGATGAAGAGTGCCACAGGTTTGCCGTAGCCGTAGTCCCCCCAGTCGGGGCCAATGGCGGCAACAATCCAACATACGGATTAATAAATGCAAACAACGGACAGGTATTCAAACCAATCGGTCCATTTTTAGCAGATGTTAATTCAATCCAAAATAATGGGGGATGGGAACCAACTTTCGATGCAGCATATGCCTCAATGTGTATACAACCGATACAAGGAAATGTAAATTTGAACATGCCTTTGGATTGGAGAGCTGATGCGTATCCATACATAGTGTTGTTAACCGATGAACCCCCGCAGACATGGAACCAAATTACTTTACCAGACGTATTAGGTCGAATGAATAATTGTACAGTTGGGTGTTGCGTTGCACACCCAGATTGTGAAGAACAACCCGGCGGAAATTATGAGTTTTATATCGTAACAACCTCATCATGGAAAAACATGTGGGGATTCCCTGGTGGCCAGTTAGATACAGAAGGTCGAATAAAAGATTTTGCTGCGTTTAACATAGGGCTAGGAGGTTCAGTCCCAGCCGGTGTTCAGCTACTGAATGAAGTTTTTGAAGACGTCTGTCTACCGCCAGGAAATTAATTACTCTTTTTATAAAAAACGATGAAAAATCGGCCAATAGTTGTTATTATCTATCTGTAAGGAATTGATAAACTATCGGCTGGTAGCTCAATCAGGTTAGAGCGTCTGTCTCATAAACAGAGGGTTCCGGGTTCGAGTCCCGGCCAGCCGACCATTTTACGCAGACAGATATATCTGTCATCTCAAAGGATGGTCTCATGATCAGAATGTCGACAAAACTACCAGATAAAATCGCTATTGCTGTATCTGGTGGAGGCGATTCAATGGCAGTTTTGGATTTTCTTTCTAAAAAGAAAGACATCGTTGTGTTGCACTATAATCATGGGACAGAATCTTCTAATGAAGCACAAGAGCTAGTGACGAAATACTGCAACGAAAGAAACATTTCATGCATCGTTGATACCTTGGAGAAAGAAGTTCCAAAAGGAGTTTCAACAGAAGAATTTTGGCGAGATCAAAGGTATTCTTTTTTTGATCGTATGTCTGAATTTCCACCACTCTCTTATCGTCCAATTATTACATGCCATCATCTAGATGACCTTGTGGAGACGTGGCTTTTTACTTCTTTTCATGGAGAATCTAAATTGATCCCAACTCAACGTGGCAGATATCTACGTCCGTTTCTAATTACTCGAAAAGCAGTTTTAGAAGACTGGTGTGATCGCAAGAAAGTTCCACATATCAATGATCCAAGCAATATAGATAATTCTTATATGAGAAACTATATTCGTCATGAAGTGGTGCCAAGAGCTCTGCGAGTGAATCCCGGGCTGCCAAAAGTTTTACGCAAAAAAGTTTTGAACAACCCGCTGATTATTGATTAAATTAATATATTCGAAAGGAAAAAAATACGGTGATTCGGATGAAGTCAGTTAGGCGAAAACATAAACAAGTATGAAATGTTTAGGGCCGGTAGCTCAATTGGCAGAGCATCAGACTTTTAATCTGGCGGTTGCGGGTTCGATTCCCGCCCGGCTCACCACTCAATTTTAAAAAGGAAAACAAATGAGTATAACAGTAGAAAACGGAAATAGTATTAAGGTTCACTATGTTGGAACCCTAGACGATGGATCTGAGTTTGATAACTCCAAAGCACGCGAAGCTCCTATTGAGTTTACAGTTGGTTCAGGACAGATGATCAAGGGCTTTGATGATGCTTGCATTGGTATGTCCGCGGGAGAAACTAAGAAGTTTCATATTGATGCTGACAATGCTTATGGTCAAGTTAATCCAGAAGCAGTTCAAGTAATCCCCAAGAATCAGTTTCCTGAAGGGTTTGAGTTTACGATTGGTGCTGCTCTCCAGGGACAGGCTCCAAATGGAATGCCTTTTTTAGCAAAAGTTGCAGATCTAGATGCGCAAACTGTTACTCTAGATTTTAACCATCCTCTTGCTGGGAAGACTCTTCATTTTGAGATTAGTATAGAAGAAATAGCTCCGCCATCGTAGCTCAGCTGGTAGAGCAGCTGATTTGTAATCAGCAGGTCGTAGGTTCGAGTCCTATCGATGGCTCCATTAGTTGGGGTGTGGCGAAACTGGCAGACGCGCCCGGCTGTTTCCCGGGTGTTGTTACAAACTTACTTCACTTAGAGATAAGTGTATACCTTTTGTAACAATGTGGAGGTTCGAATCCTTCCCCTCCAGCCAATGGAGAGCCATCGATAAAAATGAAATTAGCTAGAGTTTATAATTTTTTCTACACAGCTGCTTGAAACGCTGAGCACTTGTCCCTTTTCATTAAGTACAATGTACTCAAATGAAACCCATCCACCATTCTTCGCTAGCCATTCTGATTTGTTGATATCGACAATTAAAACAATATCCCCCACACTCCGGTATTTGTTTTGAAGCTTTACAATATCCCCTATAACAACGTCAACAGCCATGTAATTAAATATTGTACTCTTTGAGTTGTGGTATTATTATTAAAGTATAAGATTAAGAGGAATCTTCTAATGAAAAAGTGCTTGAGTTTTGATGATGTTTTGCTTGTTCCAAAGTATAGTGAAATATGCTCTAGGAAAGAAATCGATATTTCTAGCAAGTTGGGGGATGTTACATTTAGTATTCCAATTATTTCTTCTCCAATGGATACAGTCACTGAGACTGCCATGGTCACCGAAATGCATAATCGAGGCGGCTTAGGCATAATCCACAGATACAACTCAATTAGAGATCAAGCATTTTTAGTACATGAGTGTCATGGAGCCCACGTTGGGGCCGCTGTTGGAGTGTCTGGAGACTATATAGAAAGAGCAACTGCTTTGGTTGAAGCTGGGGCTAATTTTCTTTGTGTAGATATTGCCCATGGTCATCATGCACTAATGAAACATGCTTTAAAAATTCTCAGGAATACTTTTGGATATGATATCCACATTATGGCTGGAAATGTTGCAACAAGAGATGGGTATGAAGATCTTGCTCGTTGGGGCGCTAGTTCTGTCAGGGTTGGCATTGGCGGTGGTTCGATTTGTTCTACAAGAATTCAAACTGGCCACGGCATGCCGACGTTTCAATCGGTCTTAGAATGTTCAAGTTCCGAATTTTCTGGAGAAATTCCAATTATTGCAGATGGTGGCATTAAAACTAGCGGAGATATTGTGAAGGCTCTTGCAGCCGGAGCAGATTTTGTTATGTTGGGCTCCCTGTTAGCTGGAACGTCAGAATCTCCTGGAAGTGTTTATTCAGAAAATGGAGAACAATTTAAGGTTTATCGAGGTATGGCCAGTAAAGATGCTCAAATTAGTTGGAGAGGCCACACAGCATCTGTTGAGGGTGTATCATCATCAATTCCATTCAAGGGTTCTGTTGGAGATTCTTTAGAAGAGCTTTGCACCGGCATCAGGAGCGGACTTTCTTATTCTGGATGCGCTTCTATTCCAGTGTTTCAAGCAACAAACCAGCTGGTTTTGCAAACTCCGGCCGGTGCTTATGAGAGTAGTGCTCATATTTTAAATAGGGATAAATAATGATTATAGAATTAGATAAAGCTAAAGAGAAAATTCGGCATAAAAAAATCGAAGAAAAAATCGAATTTTACGCTTCAGTACTTTCCGAAGCTTTTGATAATGTTAATCATATTGTAGACGATATGGAAGAATCCGGAATAAATTGGCACCATGCGTCTGAAGAGCAAAAAGAAAAACTTGAATCTATATCACTGATTAGTCTTTGGATGGAATCTTATGTTTGGTGGGCTAAAGAATAATATAGCGGTTTGTTTGAAGCTCGGAGACGTAGTTTATGTATCAAACAAAATATTTTTATACAGCAGCTATTCTTATACACAATCTGTAGAAAATATAGAAGAAGTTGGTTATGGAATAATTGTTGAACAATCTCCCTATAATTGCGATTCAGATTATTTATCGTCAGTGTTTGTGCAAAATCAAGATTATACAGAATATTTATCATCGTTGTCTATGTTCGGCGTTTTAATAAATGGTAAAGTAAATTGGTATTCTTCTGATGAAATATTCCGAATTAGCTCCTGGGATTCTAGTTAATACCCCAGATGGTATTGGCATAGTGGTAAAATCTGGGGTAAGAGAAGTAGCTGAAATCTCTGGTATGAAGTGGGAGCACGTAGCCTTAGTGATTGTTGCAAAAGAACCAAAATGGTATGAAATATCTGATTTGAGCTTAGTTAACTTAAGCTAGCTTTGATTCTTTCTGCATGATAGCTATTGCGGTCAAGAAGAATAAGCTACGTCTAAAATACAAAAAGAAAGGCTGTCGCACGCGTAAAAACGTAGTTTAACCAGGTATCCCTAAGATAATTTTCGTGTGTTTTCCGCCCGGACCAAAATCTTTAGTATACCAGCCTTTTACTTGCTTGAATAAATCTGGTGCACTAGGGCTTGGATGTTCTCCATGCCATATGTAGTTATCTCCAGCTAGTAGTTTAGCAACTTGAGCTTCATCTTCTACAGCTGGCGCTCCTCTTCTGATTAGGCCGTAAGCTGCTTTACCGCTAACTTCTCCCCACCAGTTTCCGATTCCGCCGGCGGTACCGCCTTTTCGAAGTTCTGCACTTTTGTTTTTATATAAACCTACAGAATCAGCAGTTCCATCATGGCCAACTCCTCCAGATTTAGTTCCAAACTCTGGTTTTCCAAAAATTGCAATATCAATTTCTGGATCATCATCATGATCGTTGACAACCCAATAACGGTATCGGCTTAAGCTTTCTGGTCCTTTACCCGTTATTTTGATATGCCCACCTTCCATACCTCCGTATGCGGTATTCACTAAGCCGTAAATGTGGTTCTGGACAGCTTCAAATTCTGGGGTGCCCGGGACTATAGCTTGCCAAGTTCCTTTTGGGAATTGCGGCATAGGAAGATTAAGGTCTTTTTTAGATAACTCTTCTTCTTCTATGATCTCTCTTATTAGTTTTCTTAGTGACACAATAAACCTTACCTTTTAAACTATATATTCTATAACCGATACAATTTGTATTTCTAAATATAATCTATCTAGATAGAAATTAAAGAGGATTCATGAAAGAAAGATATCAGCACACAGACCAAAAAAATCGATTACGCATTCATTATATGAATGATTATCTTTTTGAGCGAAATGATGCTGCTTATTATGGATCAGCATCTCCTGTCTTACATCTTCTTCAGCAAAAGAAAGATTTAGTGATGGCCGAGATCGGTGTCTACCGGGGTAGAAGCACTTTAGCAATGCTAGAATATTCTGACGTAAGTAAAATATATCTTATTGATCCATTTTCTAGAGAAGCAGCTGATTCTGGAAATTTACATGATTTTTCAAACCAGTTTTTAGATGAAGAGCAGCTATATAAAGAAACTAAGTCTAAAATAGACAGTCACCCCAATGGAAACAAAGCGATTTGGCTAAGGGAAAAATCAAATGTGGCTGTAGATAAAATCTCAGATGGAGAGCTCGATTTTATATTTATAGATGGAGCTCATGATTACGATTCTGTATTGAGTGACATTCAACTTTATTATCCAAAAATAAAGCCTGGTGGAATTATTGCAGGAGATGATTTCAGCAATCAATATAGACACACTCAGAATTTTGGTGTGGTAGAAGCAGTTAATACTGCTTTTTGGGATCTCGGTTATAGAGATATTAATGCTTATAGACATCAGCACAAGCCAGAAGACTATTATTCTGCTTTTGCTTTGATTAAGGAATAAAATGAAGCGCTTGCTATTACTGTTTTTAATTTTTTCTGGGTGCGCTCATACCCGAGCTCCAGCGCCATCGCCTACTGGCTGGCTAGATTCTTTTCGTCCATCTGGCTCATTTTGTTTAGATGCATACTCTGTCAACTCAGCATCTGCAGGTTGCATAGGATGGTCTTCAAGAATGCTTCCAGGTGGAGTAATGGAAATTCGATGTTCAGATTATCCAGAATCTGAGACCGGCCCAGATTCAATTTGGTTGAGCTCTACTTTTATTTTTTATGGTAACGGCTCAGAAACTCCACCACTTCGTTACCAAGCCATATGCTCTGATGCTAATGGTGTCTTTGGCGTATTAGTTTCAGACTAATCGTGAAAAATTGATCAGTCTGTGATATAATACTATTATCGATTAGGGCCGAGTGGTGGAACTGGTAGACACAAGAGACTTAAAATCTCTCGCCCCAAAGGGCATGCGGGTTCGAGTCCCGCCTCGGCTACCATTTAAAACATCGGGGAAATTAATTTGCTATAGTAACTAACTTAACAGGATAAAATTATACGCAGGTGAACAATATCGTTTTGATATTAGATTAGTAACCTTCTTAATACTTACAAAAGAGAGTTGTTTAGGCAGCTCTCTTTTTTTAATTTTACGGCACTGTTGAGGAGGCGCAATTAAATGTCTTTAAGGGAAAAAATAGTTAAATACTTTAAACCGATTAAGGTTTATGATGTATCGAAATTAGCAGAAAAAGAAGAGATAACCGACGAAATAGAGAAAGCTCTATGGGAGCTCCGAGATACGATGGGATTAACAGAGAGTGAAATAGAATCAGCTGTATCAAGCTTAAATAAGAAAAACAAGTAGTTAGAATGTGGCTGATACAATTTTAGCTTTTCAAATACAATATTAATACGTTCCCCTGTAGCTCAGTTGGTAGAGCAGGTGACTGTTAATCACCGGGTCGTAGGTTCGAATCCTGCCGGGGGAGCCATACAAAAAGGCGATAGTAGATTATGAATGATAAAACCAGAATGTATTTAATATTGTCAACTGCCGCCGCAGTAACTTTCCTTGCTTGTTTTTATTTAACAATGACACTTGGAGATTTCCTTGCGGGGTTTTTCTATTAAACCGGCGAAGCCGGTTTTTTCGAGGGGGCTAAAAAAATAATTCAAATTATCTTGTACACCACGATCCAATGGATATAATCTAATAGTTGGAAGGAATAACAACCAACGATTGCTTATTCAAAAAAAAGGAGAAATAAAGCATGCCATATACTAACCAGAAGTCAATTAGTCGTTTCACATACGGTGTAAACCTCAACCCCACCAGCCACCAAGCCGGTGCAAATTCGGTAACTATTACCACCAATCCAGTAGACGGTCAGTACGCTACGGGTACTGTTGGTCTTACGATGTCCGTGCGAGAAGCAAAGGCACTACAGAACTTCCTCAATGCGGAGCTCGACGGTGATTCAAGCTCACCTTCTGTCTAATTAACCTTCGGGTTTGACACCTTTTAAGGGACGGGCGAAAGCCCGTCCCTTTTTTGGTTTTTACAGAGAGATCATGATTCAGTCTAAGAATTTTTTCAGTTATGCCCTTCACGCTCTAACCATTTTTAAAAAATTAAATATAGTTTAATATCCGCGATGTTAATGATTAACCAATAAACCGGCGAAGCCGGTTTTTCGAGGGGGGGGGCTAAGCCGTCTATGTAAGAACTCAGAGGCCCTTCAGAGACCACACCACTATATAATGGTATAACATACCACTAGGGTTTCGCGTGGCCTAGAAAGTCAATCAGTTAACCACCAAAGGCATATAGTTATTGGTTAAGGATCGAAACAAAATAAACGGGAACTTCTGTGAAATTTCTTGCTCAGTGTGGTATAATAGTACTATAAACAATAAAGAGTACCTAACAACACCACCGGAGAATTTAAGTGGCATACGTTAAAGCAAATGATATCGTTCTAATCGATGAAATCAATTTCGAAAAGTTTATGGACTACCGCGCGGACCGCGGTCTCGCGACGGGGTGGGGGTGGATGCATCTTCCATCTGGCACAATGATGGAAGTTAAAGAACTGATTTTTCGAACCACCGGCGGGCGGCGGTATCGAAAAACCAAGACCGATGAGAACAGTGAGGAAAAGAGTTACTCCCGACGCGGGCGCTCCTGCTGGGTGAAATGCAATATTGTTACTCCGATCGATCGAGTCGGTGAAGAACACATTATCCCGAGCTGGCTGCTCAAGAAGGCAGTCGTCTCCCACATTCAAGCAGAGATGAAAGACAGTGAAGAAGTCGCGTAAAACAAAATACGACCGAATTAAGGCCAACCAGGGTTCTCGCCGAAAAGCTCATTTTGCCGCGGGCGGAACCCCCGCCATGTGGCGGGGGCGTGCGGCGACATTGGATGAATCGTCTTCTAAGGCGCGTAAAAACAAGCAGGCCTGTCGAGGTCGAGTGGAGGTTTCTAAATGGACGTAATTATCGTGTCACCTGCGGGATTCGCCGAAATGCGAGACAATCTCCAAAACGACAAAAAGATCGCCGCGATCAAGGCCCTTCGGGCCGGAGCCTCTCCCCCTCCGGGTGAGAGGACTATTTCTCTCCGCGACGCAAAACTTGCGGTAGAACGCTATGCGTCGGAAAACACAAACTGGAAAGGAACTGTCTCTTCTGATGCAAAGAAAATCGTCGCTGGACCCTTCGTAAAAGAGATCATATGCGATTTCGGCGATGGGCTCGTCACGATCGATGTTGAGGCTATGGAGCTTAAGGCGCTCTCCCAGCTAGAATCCATCGGTCTCGAGGCCTGCGGCCGTATGCTTGAACTCTGCCAGGTCATCAAAGCCTTTTCCGAGGGAAAGAGCGTCGGGGTGATCGAGCCTCCTTCGGAGGCTGAATAAAATGGATGAATTTTTCTTTTCTTTTGGATTTGGAATCGTTATGGGCCTGGCCTCTGCTTTTGTTTTTTATATGGCGGCGTCATGAAAGTCGGCGATTTAGTGTGCAGTATATCCAATCTAGTTCGAGTTGGCATTATTATATACCCATGGTCACACCATGGTGCGATAGTTCAGTGGAATGATGGAGAATATGACTTCTCATGTTTCGCAGATATGAAGGTGATTCATGAAAGTCGGTGATCTGGTAAAATTCAAGCGACACGGCTTAAGCCTAATCGGAATTATAATCGAATCTGTCTATTCTGGCGGTGCCTTCTGGGTTCTTACCCATGAAGGCGGGAACTATCGAGTGGCAGCCGGGTCTGCAGAGGTGATCCAATGAAAGTCGGTGATCTGGTAAAGTGGGCTCATGAGTTTAATCCAGGCTATTATGGCGGAAACGCAGATGGGCTTGTCGTGAAAATCAATAATTATGATGATGGCACCGTTATAGTTGATGTCTTGGTGGGGGGTAGCATTCGTTGCTGGAACAGCAAAAGCTGTGAGGTCGTCGATGAAAGTCAGTGATCTAGTTTACGATTCGTCACTCGGTCAACGAGGAATAATTGTTGAGACTAAAAAGTGGACACAGTACCACGAAGAAGATCCAGAGTTCGAGCATACGATTCTATATGAAGATGGCGAACTCGACACAGCTTACGAAAACGAGCTTGAGGTGGTTAGTGAAAGTCGGTGATTTGGTAAAACACGCGCCGTACGGTGCTAAACCAGCCAACTCAACGCAGCGGAAGCTGTATAAAGACTGGGGACACACGGCTGATTTCGAATCAGCTTTAGTTGCTGGGATTAACACATACACTAAAACAGCGCTAGTTTTACCGATGTACACTGACGGAATCTTTCCAGTTAAGCGAGAGCCTGGATTAGCTTGGTATTTAATGATTGAGCTGGAGGTGATTAATGAAAGTTGCACTTAGTAGAATCTGGGGATGGATGAATGATCACAAATACGGAACAGTATTTTTTTCAGGTGCTCTTATTGATTTCTGGGCTAACTGGTATTCTTAC
>Ga0080013_1006212_pt1 | contig 10738 bp, 12 predicted proteins | sample ETNvirenome_6_85_FD_69236 | JGI IMG/M metagenome (GOLD analysis project Ga0080013, IMG submission 69236) | Marine viral communities from the Pacific Ocean - ETNP_6_85 (SPADES assembly) (version 2) | ecosystem: Environmental > Aquatic > Marine > Oceanic | place: Pacific Ocean | collected 2013-06-19
CGAATAGCGGAACTTCTTTGGTTTCTGGCGTGTTCGTTACCACGGTATTCGTGACTGACTTCTGCACCATCTTGCCATCGACCTCTACAATTTCTGTAGTTGTAACATCCTCCGAACTTTCGACTGTTTTCTGCCGCTCGCCCATCACCGCATCAACTGCGGGTTGCGCTGGCGTTACGGTTGTCTTGGTGATTTCAGCGTTCTTCGCGCCACCGGCAATCCACTCGTCCCATTCTTTCAAGCCGCTATTGTAGCAGTCGGCACTTGGATACATATTGCGAAGCAGTTCGCGCCGGTAGAAATCCTCGCGCCCATCGACATACGCTTGCAAGTCGTCGCCTTCCAAGTCTGCCGGTGCGGAGTGCGGGAAAATGCACTTATCACCATCTGCCTCAACCTCAACCCAAACATTCTGAAATGTTTTGCCGGTTGGCTTTGTCGTTCTGTTAATTGTGATTGCCATTGTCTTATCGAAGTTGAACCGCGTTGGCTGTTACTCTCACCTCGTTGAATGTGCTGTTTTGGCCAAGTGAAAAGTCGCCGTCCGAGTCGCACGGTTGAAAAGCTGTGGATGCAATCTTGTTGTCTGCCACTTGCGAGAAGATTTGTGTGCCGACCAGAGTGCCACCCGACTCATAGGTGAATGCTTCTTTTTCCAAAGCCGCGCAAGAGCCGATAAGCTGCACACTCACGGCTTTTGCGCCTTTAGGCACTTTCCCGTTAAATTGCGCCTCGGTGTTGAATGCTTCCGTTGAAGAAAGCACACCACTCCCGCCCCAATCGTTTGCGGTGGCGCGTTTCTCAAACCAAACAATCTCCCCGCTCGGTCGCGAATAATTCCCCGCGCCGATTGCGCTGCCGAATACAAGCATCGGTTGGCTGAAGTAGGCAGTTTCAGCCGCCGCACCGCGGAATTTGAGCGAAAATTGAGTAATGCTTGCACCGCAAGCGCGTGTGACTTCTACCCATTCCCAACCACTGCCGCCGCTGTGCGCCACTTCAGTATTACCGTCTGAATCAACGATGCGTAAGGTTAGTGCGTTGTCGGCTTTTACCCACGCGCCAAATGTCACGGTGCGCCCCGCAAAGCGTTGAACCCAAACGGGGTCTTCGTAGCCCGCCGCAGCACCAGTTGAGTTCCAGTATTTAACCTCATGCCCGCCACCGGGGAATGTGGCTTTCAACGCATAAAACGAACCATCGTGCGTGAGTGTGCCACCATCGTTGTGCTGCCGCCAGATGTCCACAAGACTATCTTTGGCCCACCCATCACACGCCAGCGCATCAGCCGCCACGCACCCAGGCGTGACTTCGTAGAGTGTGACTGAATCAATGTCGAGTGTTGTCGTGCCGTCTGTAATAAAGTTTATGTTGTGTGCGCCAGAGTCTGATTCAAATACATAGGTGTAAGTGCCATTGGCCGAATAAACTGTGTTATCTGAAGAAGGTCCAGCCCACTTTATCCCGCCCGCGCTGTATCCACTTATTACAAAGACTATTCTGTAAAGTTTGCCAACCTCGTAAGTTTCGGACTGATATATCTGTGCTCCACCAGCGGCAGAAGTCGCAACAGCTTTGCCGCCAGCAATTGTCCAGCCAGTTTGCTTTGTCCAACCCGTGTCAGAAGCAAATGAACCGTTCGTTGCCAAATCACTCCCAACATCCTCCAGCGTCGAGTTACTCCACACTCCGAAGCCGGAGTTGGTCAGCAAGTTTTCTTTGAGTACGCCGCCTTGTTCAACGATGCCGCCGCCTTCGACGTAAATTGACCGGCCACTCCCATCGTTCTGAATATGCAGAACGTCACCAGTGGCGGTTGCTTGGTCTTGTTCGAGAAAAGCCAAGGCGGCTGTGCTTGCACCATTGTTGTAAACCCAAAGGCTCGGATTCGTTATTGCCGCGCTGCCAGATTCCAACTTAATGCCGTAAGCTGGGTCGCCAGCGGTCGTTACGTTAATGCCAGCGGTGTTGGTTCCCGGCGTGAAGCTTGCGAGGCCCGCGCTTGAGATGGTGAGGCGAGTTGCCCCGACAGTCATATTGTCGATTGTAAAATTGGTTCCATCGACGTTGAGGTCGTATTTGTAATCGTCGGTCGAGTCTTGAATACGTATTTGGTTGGACGCACCGCGAACGTGTAACGCTTTATCTGGCGTGCTTCCCGCCGCCAAACCAATGCCAACCAACGGAGTCGTGCCTCCGACAGAAAGCTTGTTCGCATTCAACTGCTCAATCGGCGTGATTTGAGAAATTCCAACAGATGCCGTTGCGTCACCCGCGCCTGACCGGGATTGGATTTGCAGCGACATTTCTGGGTTGGCAAAAGCGAAATCCAGATCAGTCACGCAGTTCGTCCACTGATCCGCAACCGGGACAGAAGCATTTTCGTAGCACGCAGTCACCTCTGCCGCTGACAGAAGTTTTTTCCACGTTCTCCAGCGATAAAACACGCCGGTCACACCGTAATTTGATACGCCCCCAAGATAACCGGCTGCCGTGCCAGTGTTGTCTAAATTAACCCCGCTCGATCCGCTAATGTCAACGGTTGCAACCGAATTACCGTCCTTGTACAGAGTCGCCAAAGCACTCCGGTCGAACGTCATCACATAATGAACCGGAGAACCGTAATCCGCCGACATATCATACGAGAAATCGTAATCCGTTGAGTCGAAAGTGAGTTCTATTTTAGAACTACTGGTTTCGCTCGTTATCTGAAACTCATTACTGCCGCCAGAAGTGTAAAGTATCTTGTCATTGGAGTTGGCAGATGACTGATCAATTATGAACTCAATCGAGAAGTCGGCAGTCCCGAATACTCCACCCGCCGCATAGGCAAGCTGAAGCAACGCCCCGTTTGCGAAATTTAAGCCTTGGCCATCGGTGCTGTTGATCAGATGCGTTATGATCTCACCGCCGCTGGTCGAGCGGTTGTAGGTATAATTTACTATTCCCATCGCTTAATCTCCTAGTCTGCCCGAGTATGCAATGTTCACTTTGCCGGTGCCACTACCAGTGGTAAACGCCAAACCCCCCGTGTAACCGGCGAGCGTCATCACGCCACCTGTGCCATCCTCATCAGCGTCTCCCGCCGCCAGGATGCCGGTGTAATTGCCGCTCGCAGTTGTGCAAGTCGCGGTGTCCGCATCTGCCGTCAGTCGATAAAAAACCGGGACAGTTCCCACGTTCTGCAAAAGCAAAAACGCCGGGGCGGCCTCGGTCTTCAACGAGGTGTTGCTCGGAACCGAATTTCCGGTTGTGACCGACAACTCCTCGTTGGTCGATGCCGCAAAATTTGCTAGTGTATCATTTTGTCTCGCCATATCTTATAACCCCCACGCTCGTTTTACTTTGTTCTTACTGTATTCGCTGCGCCACCCGGATTGCTCCTGCTTGTAATAGCCGCGCTTGATCATCTGCGACTGACTCGGCACCTCTTGCTGCCCGCCAATCGCGAAACCCGGTTGCACCTCCAACTTGAGCCAGGTGCCTGACTCGTCCTTAAAATTATCGAGATCCGAGGAGGTGTTGATCTCTCGCACCTCCCCGGTCTCGCGATTCTCGAAGTCAAACAACGGCATTAATCCGCTTTATACACCGGCATCCAATACTGAACACCGTTGATGCTAATTAACACGCCTTCGATGTCACTGGCACCGGGAGTCAATCCTGTGACCGCATACTTGGTCAGATTGGTGCTTCCATCTTTATCTGCCCCATCCACCTTCGCGTTTGTGAACTCCAAAAACGGAGTAGCGGAATTGGCGGTGGTTGTGTCACCGTTGTCCGCTTTGATTGCAATAGGTTCTTGCCCACTGTTTCCGCCTTTTAATCGGCGGCCTTGCATCGGGTTTCCAATGTTAGTTGTACTCATAATTTTTTATAATCCTCCTGCCGCGTCGATTGCTTCCATTTCGGCAATCAAATCATCCCGACTGGGTGCTTCGACTGCCACTTCTTCATCCACAACCTCCTCGGCATAGGCGGGTTCACCGTTGACCGACTCCATGCCTACCACGGCATACTCGTCGCCAATCGATTCAACCGCACCTTCGACAGTGAAACTAACCGCATCACCGACTGCCGGGACAATCATGGAACCATCTTCGTCCGCCACTTGTAGTGCGGAAATTGGAATATCTACCTTTGGCATAATTAAACGCCCGGGAGGCTGTTAACCCCCCGGGCTAGTGATTAGCTATAGTTTGTGACCGAGTAAATGTTCACTGCGTGGTTCGCGTTGATAATCGCGCCCCCGTAGTAGAACTTGAACCCAACCGTGGTCAACTGCGCCAACGGATCGGACTTGTCCGCTCCTTGCGAGATGATCATTTTCGGTGAGTACGCACTCATCGTCGCCAGGTTCACACCTCCATACGACTGGTCACCAACCACGAACGTCGAGTACCGGGTACCGGCAGCGTTGTAGGTATGCTGGGTGTTCTGACGGTACGGATTGGTGGTCGAAACCACGCGAACCCCCATGTACCGGCCTACCTCGCCTCTGAACAATTGATCCGGGCTACCATACTTGCTGGCTTCCAACCAATCATCGTCGTTCATCAGATCGCGGGCGACTTCCGGTGCCATAACAGCAGTGAAGTAACCACCACTCGGACGAGCGTTGTTCACTCGTAGATTGGTAGCCGCATCGAGGATGTCGAGCGCAGTCATCGCGTCATCGGTTCCACCGACTGCCGCGTAGTTTGCCGCCGCACCAGCATAGCGCAACTGGATTGCCGTCGAGTCGCCCAGGATGTTCCGTAGCAATTCGTCAACTTTCAGTGCTGCGTCCTGTCCGTTCTGGACGGTTGCCTGCTCCATTGTGTTGAAGAGTTCGACGGCACTGAGGAGATCACTGATCGTCACGATCTGACCGTACTGTGCGAGTGTAACGTCCACCGTTTCCATGCTCAACTGCTTTGAGGCAGCCGTTGCAATTGCCGTGCCTTCGGTAAGCGTAGCAACATCGGTTGTTATTGATTCCGGGTAACGGAAGAACCTAATCGTCTTCGCGCCCGCTTTACCGGGTAACGGTGCCTTAAATGCAAACTGATCAAGAACAATTGTCTTGAGCGTTTGTTCGAGTAACTTCTTGTCGAAGTATGATTGAAGTGTTGACTGCGGGCCTGCCGTAGCCGAACCGGTAGTCGTTAGAGTTGTTCCTGCCATAATAGTTTAATTCCTAATTTAATTTGTTGCGAACATGCCACCCCCAGTTTCATCCGCCTGCTGCATCGCTTTCATCAGTTCCGCTCTCTGTTGATCGACCGGTAACTTATCAAACGACTCAACTTGCAGGATGTTTCCTCCGGGTTGGGTTCCGTTCAGTTGTGTTTTCTCTTCGTACTCAGCGACTTGCTTTTTAAGCTCGCTGACTTGCTTCTCCAGTGCAGTTGATCGGTTGGCTTGGAGGTACATCGTCGCGGCTTCGACTGCGTCCGTTATGCCTTCGGGGTACTGCGTTAGAACCGGTTTTTGTTCGAGCAATCGACCGACCATTTTAAACATCTCACTGTTTTGGTCGTTTAAGTCCCCATGCTCGGCTGCCGCCGCTTTCCAGTTGCTGTCCCACTTGGCTACGAACTTCGCCTGCTGCGATTTTGCGTCCTGCTCGGCAATCGCTTCACGCGCTTGCTTCGCCGCTTTTGTCGCCGCTTTGGCGTTTGCATCATCGCCTTCATCCTCGAACTCGCGGGCTAATGCCTCGTATTCCTCGGGTGAGTAACGACTCTGCGCTGACCGTTGAGTGATCTCCTCTCGGGATGCACTCTGCTGCGACTCAAACGCTTTGCGCTCTGCTTCCAACTCGGCCCGCTCTTTTTTTACCGAATTTTTTTCGGCATTAGCTTCGCGCCAGGTTTTGTTAGCCCGCTCCTGCGTTTTTTTCGCCCGGGAATATTTCGACGAGGATTTCTCCTCGGTCTCTGTCTTCTCGGGTTCCTCGTCCACCGGTTTCTCCGGTACTTCACTGGGTTTGTCCTCAGTTACAACTGACTCCTCATCGGGTTCCTCGGCCTGCGGCACCGGGGATATATTCGCAGTATCAAACGCGGAGGCATCGGCATCCGCCAATGCTTTTAGCAATTGCTCGCGTTCGACATCCAACTCGACTGGTTGATCTAGCACTACTTCAGACATAAATTTTTACGCACTCCTCATCCACTCCAAATCGTCGGTCACCCCGACCACTTCCTCCTCGGGTTGGCTTCGTATCGATGCCATCCCATCGAGCGTTGCCAGCGCGGATTTAAACCCGGCGGCATGACCGGCGTGGTACGCCAAGTCCGCTGGGGACGAAATTAACCGGTCGCAATTCTGGATGTGCAAGCTCCTCAGATGGTAACGTAACGTAACTCCCACTTCGCCCGACATGAATGTCTGCAATTGTCCTGCATGTCCGTTGCTCCACTCGGGCGGATCAGCCCATTGCAACACTTGGCGGAACTGCTTCCATAGTCGCCATCGGTTCTTCAATCGATTCCACATTTTCTGGGTTCGCCTGCTGTGCAACTGCTTCCTGCATTTGAGCGAATAAATTCTTTAGTTCGTTCTCCACCTGGCGACCGGTCTTCGGGTCGGCTTCTTTCAGCTTCTCCAAATGTTCGCCAATGTGTTGTTCAAGAAATTGTCCTTCCGCCGGTTCCGGTGGTGCGCCTGTGTCGGCTCGATTTGTGATGTAACTCATCACCGTCTGGATGTGGATCAGATGATCGTCCGAATCTTTCACCAGTGCCGGGAAGCCCAACCGTAGGAACGTGATCTCGTTGGCTTGATCCTCCGCCTGGGTCGATTGCGTAAGCATCGGATCAACGTAGAGTCGCTTGACCAGAGTCGCATCATCACTCTCCAAAATCGTTTTACGCAGTTGGCCTTGGTCGATGTACGGATCATTGGCGAACATCTGGAACCGGGTGATGGCTTTTTGCATCAAAAGCTGCTTATTCACCCCATCCGCGCTTCCGGTGGGCTGAATGTTGTACTGCTCATGCAACGCCTCCTGGGGGATCTCCTGCGCCGTGTCGAGGTACCAGTAGTTCAGACTGGATTTGTCGTATTGCAGCAGTATCGACCAACTCATCCGGTACAGATTGCCCAACGCAATGCGGAATATTCGCATCCTCAGATCGCTCGATTGCTGGTAAAGCCCGCCAATCGCCTGGATCTCGGTCGCCGTCCGCCGCTCGGTGTTCTGTAGCGTCTGCGTCAGACCGAAGTCCGGTGTACTCACCCGGTTCTGCGCTATCTCACGCATGATGTTCATCTGGGTGTCGAACGAGATCGGAGGTGCCTGGTGCATCACCGGTTGGATTCCGTATGGCAGAATACTGCCGGGCGTGAGGCGGAGGTTGCCGCTGTTAGGCATGTCCCGCTCGGCCCGGTATAACGGTCGATTGAACAGCGTCATGCAGTCCATCTTCTCGTTCTGCAACTTCGTAAGCTCGGCCTCGAACACCGCTTGCAACTCGACCACGCCTCTCGACGAGAAGAACCCCGGATCTTTGATCTCGTAGGAGAAAGCGATAAACGGCGGTTTACCGTGGTTGTACGGAACCTTCATCGGCGGACGAAGATCGAGATCGGGGGAGGTGGGGGAGTAGGTGCAAATAATCCACTGACCGGTGTCCGGGCAGCGGTTGTAAACCTCCCAGACGATAATCTTGTCCTGCTCGGGGAACGTCAGTCCTTCACGCTCATACTTCGCCGCCTCGGTGTTCATGTCACCGGCATCTTCGTTGTAGCTGCCGGTAATCTGATCGAGGATCGCTTTGTCTTGCTTGAGGTGTTTCTGCCGTTTGTAGGCATCAACCGAATAAACGCTGATATGACAGATCCGGTCAGCGTCTGCTATGTCCCGCGTCCAGGCCGGTACCACGAAATGCTGGGGGTCAACCGTGTAATACTTCAGCCGTTTGGAGGAATAATCCCACAAAACTTTCAGAATACCGGTGCCGCACATCAGCATCGAATCGACCGCACTCAGCACCTCGGTCTCCAAATTCGTGCGTTGCTTGATTCGATGATCGAACCATTGGGCTGCCGCTGTCGTAAATTCGGCTACTTGGGGTGATGTAGGAACAAACTGGGCGATTAGGTCGGTCGCAAATAACTGCTGAAAGTACGCTGGCTTGAGTTCGCTGATCGTCGTATCGACCAGCGGGAAGTGAACATCTGATGCCCCGGGCCACGGTTTATTCTTCCGCCGCAACCCGTGGTGACGCATCTCGTAGAACATACGCTGCCGCGTGTCCCACACCGAACGATCCGCCAAATCCTGTAAAACCTCCGCGTTTAGTTTGTCTCGATCCCGCATCTAAAATTCTTCTTCCTCCTCGTCTTCTTCTTCGACGCAATGCCCCATCGATTGGAGTGCAAAAAGCGTGGAATACATCTGTAATCCGCCGATAAGCGTTGCATCGTTCAAGTCGAACTCTTCCTGGTATCGGGAGAGTAACGCCTCTAGGTCATTACAAAATGCGTCAAATTGCTCCTCGGTGGTCATGCCCCCGGGGAGAGTTATCGCTTCTTTGAGTTCAGACCGTATTTCTTGCCGCCTGCCGCTTTACGCGGCCCGGAAGCCATCGCCCGGCGACCGGACGCTGATACGCTTCGCTTGAGGTTCTTACGCGCACCTCGACGCGCACCGAGTGACTCGTCCTGTCGGGACTTGTAGCCTTGTTTTTTCGCTGCCATTTGATTGTTCGTTAGTGCGTAAAAAAAACGCACCCGAATTGGGTGCGTTAAACGCGCTTTCTGGCAACAGTCTTGTGAGGTAACTAGAGGTAAGTCATCGCCCGGGTGATTAGTTTCTGGGCGGAGACCGGTTTATCGGGTGCCGCGTTGCGGGCCTCCTCAAGTAACTGCTTCACTTGAGTCAATTGCGACTTGAGCGTCAGCGCATAGGTCATCTGGTCTATTGCCTCCTCGATGAGATCCTCGACCAACGGTGATCGTTTCCACAAATCCCCACCGTGTTCCGCCTGGCCAACCCGGTACTTCGAGTTGACCTGTTTTGATATCGATTCCAGGATCTCCGTTAAATGAACTTCTTGTGCTAATGTCATTCTAAACTTGCTTTTTCTAGTTCGTACTCGTAATTTATTATCTGCTCCATGAGCGATTGAACGAATGTCTTGGCCTCGGGACTTGCGTTGTACGCATCCTCGAATCCTCGTTCATTTCCCAGGATGATCTGCTTCGTCGCGTCCAGTTTCCTCGGGATCGTTGTCTGACATCCTGCTACGAACCCAATCGAGCTTGTCATGGCGACGAGCGTCAACCATCGCTTCCAGTTTCTTTTTTTCGACTTTTTTTCCATAACCAAAAAGTTCTTTCGCCAACTCCAAAATCGCCCGTATTATCCCCAGTAAACTCATCCCGTATTTAAGCCCATCGACTCCCGCAACTTCGCATCGCCACTCCAGTCAGTCATACCCGCTTCCATGACTTCGTTCAAGCTCGGTTGGTTCATCCGCGCCCAGGCCGGGTGGTCGCTGACACTCGCCAAACACATCACCAACGCATCCCCCCGGTCAGGCGAACTGAACCCACGCGCCTTCATCTCTTTCTTGCTCTCAAGATTGAGTTTACCGGTCTTTGATGTCCCGACCCGCCGGGTAGTCAGTTGGCTGTGTAAAATCTCGTCATCGGGCAGTATAGCCTCAAGACGGTCGATCTGGCGGGCAGCGCGGAACCACATCTCGGTGCCCCGGTTCTGGTACCGATCCGGTTCCTGCGCTCGTCCGCCCAGGTTCACTTGGTGAATCGGCCAACCCATCTCACCGAGTTGGTGGCACATCGGTAATCCCAACCCACCCGCATCCCCGAATATCTGCTCAGGCTTCAACCCGGCTTTCTCGAACTCCAACGCAAACCGCGCACAACCGGCCATCGTGTTCGCCTCCCGCCATGCCACCAATTTGGTAATCTTATTGCCAACTCGCATACAAAACACACTCTCATCACCGGCAGCCGCAAAGTCGCAGGCCGCCACCACCTCATGACCGTCTTTCGTAGGAGGACTGTCCAAACAAGACATCAAACTCTCCCACGGTATCACCAAGCCTTCGCCGCTCGTCTCCTGGAACGCTCCGTAGATCATCGACTGGATCAACGGATGTTCGCGGCCCCACATCTCGATTTGTTCGTCGATCCACGATTGCTTGATATGCGGGCAGTCGAACGCGGTCACCGTATGGAGTTCCCACCATTTCTGTTCTTTGGAGAAAATCTTATAAAACTTCCCCGTGGTGCCGCCCGGCGAACTCATCGCTAGGATTCGATTTGGCTGAATACGCGCCACCGCCTCAAACAAATCCTCCTGGATCGACTTGCACTCGTCTAATACGATGAAAACATTGCCGTGGAAGCCTTCAAATCGTCCCGGTTGGTCGGTAGCAAACCCCAAGATCCGCGACCCGTTGTCCATCGTGAGGTCGGTCTGGTTGATCTGCATACCGAGTCCCGCCACTTTACTGGCGAGTGCCCGGATCTGGGGCCAAAGCTGCTCTTTGACCTGGCGATAAACGCCTGACGTAGTGATGACAATACTCCCCGGGTAGATCAACGCATACCACAACGCCGCCGGGGCCGCTATCATCGCAGTCTTGCCCGACCCGTTCGCCGCTTTCAACGCTACCCGCGCACCCGGTACACTTAAATCAAACAGAACTTTCTTCTGCCAGTCGTAAAGTTTTAACCCGAAATATTTCTCAGTAAATACATCGCAGTCCGCGTCTCTTGA
>Ga0080013_1006213_pt1 | contig 10737 bp, 6 predicted proteins | sample ETNvirenome_6_85_FD_69236 | JGI IMG/M metagenome (GOLD analysis project Ga0080013, IMG submission 69236) | Marine viral communities from the Pacific Ocean - ETNP_6_85 (SPADES assembly) (version 2) | ecosystem: Environmental > Aquatic > Marine > Oceanic | place: Pacific Ocean | collected 2013-06-19
AGATATACAGCTTTTAGAGGTGACGCTGACTTAATGTTACCTTATATATATAAGGATAATGCTGCCGAAGAAGAAATTAGGGCCGACGCTATCCCAACCCAAGAAAAAATAGAAGAAGGTGAATATTATACGTTAAAGATGATAATTAATTATAGAGAATCTAGTGGTAAAGGAGATATAGTGTGGGTTTTATTAGATTCAGAAAATAAAATAATAGCTTCTCGTAAATCTCGTCATGGAGGAACTACTCAAACAAGTACTGAATTAGAAAGTAATGAGGGAGCTGGTTTCCCAGCTTATCTATCTTTTTGGATAAATAATGCTCCAGTTGGAGCTGCAGATGAATTGATAGGAGAAGAAGAAGGTGCTATATACGCCTCTAAATCTGCAGATTCTCAAGTTAATATTAATATTGATTCTATCAGAGTAACGGGTTTTGAAGGAGGAACACAAAATGCTAGCAGAACTACCAAAAATAGTTCACCTCAACCCTTCACTATAAACCCTGAAACTGAAGAAAATATGATTGATACAGATGGTACATTCACCAATGGTGAGGAAATGCCTACACATGGTGCAGATGGAGAAAAACACCCTATACCTAATTATTTAGTTTGGGGAACAAAAAGTAATGTACTAACCGCAGGGGATAAGATTAATAATGTTTTTATGGGAGATTTTTCCACTGTTTCGGCTAGTTTAGATGCAAGTTCCACATGGTCAGCCAGCACAGGTAATACAACTACATCTGATATTATATTAATGGTTCCAGATAATGCTGGTACTATGGGTTCTTGGTTCGTTTTAGATAGAGAAGTGAATTTACAGACTGACCCTCATCATAATAACGCTTTAACTCTAACTGGTACAAATTATGTTGAATTTTTTAGACAGAAAGGTTTTTATACAACAGATTTTTCTAGTGTGACTGACCCTGCTAATTATGTAGCTAGAGAATGTCCAGCCTTCTCCACTAAAATAACGAAAATAGAAAATAATTCTAAAGGTAAGATTAAAGTTGCACAATTATCAAAATTACTAGGAGAATGGGACGAAGAATATATAATATATAGGGCGGGTCAAGCTTTCGGTAACTCAGTTTATAAAACAGTTACTATAACTAATATTGATGATAATGAAAATGTATTAACTTGTAAAGGTTCTACTGGCAGCAATAATATTAAAAGAGCAGATGATAATAGTACTGACTTAGTGGTTAATTCATTATTACCTGAATTGTATATAAGTCCAAAACGCTTCTGGTGGGCTATTGAGATATATAACGTTGACTCTTCTACTGATATTATGTTACCTAAAAAGACATATGGTTATTCTTTAATCCAACAGGGAGTTGCGCCGGGAAGTACTACTTTAGGTATGACATTTAACGAGACAATATTTTCAGATACTACAGCCAACAGTAATAGATGGAATATAGATAAAGATGGTGGTCTAGTAGAAACTGCTACTAATTTTGGTTTCGGAGCTCGTGGAGAAGATAGCACGGTAGATTTTGAGCAAAGTTCGGGTTATATTGCAAAATATTCTCCCGTTTCTGGTTATAACGATGTGAATCTAGATGGTTATATATCAGTTGAATCATCAAGATTAGAAAAACCTGATGAAAAAATTAATTTATTTGTATCAGCAGCTCCAGAGGTAGATGGTTCTTGTGCTATAAGAACGACTAAATTTGCACTAGATGGGACTTCATTCCCTTATTTTACCTTCTATTATTACGATGAAAGACCTACTCTTTCGAATTTCATAGTTAAACCATATGAAGCAGACCCATTTTATCCTTCTTTTACATGGAATACACAAGATGAAGATTTATGGTATGGTTTCCTTTTAATTAGTAATAAGGAAATTAAACATCAGTATGATGGAGCAGTTGCCCATATACCACTTAATGAAAAGGTGGTTACTGATAATGCTGGTATAAAATTATATAGGTATGATGGCACTCGTAGTGGTGTTGCAGTTGATGGTGTCACTGGTGGCGCTCTGAATAATTTAACTTCTGCAGAGGGTTTAGCTGGTAATGCCTTTAAAGGTGATGGAGCTGCAGCTAGTTGGGTCGCATTTGGAGATGCAGGAAGCAGTACTTGGACTCACCCAACAAATGAACTCAGTGTAATTGCTCATTTTACGTGCGATAGTATAGCAGGTAATAGGTATATAGTTTCGAAATTAAATGAATTTGAAATATATATAGATACTAGTGGTTATATAAATGCTCTTGTGAAACCACAAGGAGGTACCGCTGTTACTCTGAAATCTACTTCTTTAATAGTTGTAGATGGAGAAACACCCGTGAATGCTATCATAACTCTAGATACATCTCTAGCGACTGGAAACGTTAAATTATTTATTAATGGTAAATTAGAAGACCAAAGTGGGAAAAAATTAACAACAGGTACAGCAAACAACTGGCATTCCGCTAATTTAAATAATGATTTGTCCTCAGTTCTAACTGTAGGGAGAAAAAGCGGTGCTACTAGTTATCATAGTGGCACTGTTGAAGAAATTGTTATATACGATAAATGTATATACCCTGTCGTTCCACAAACTGGAGAATTTACGCTATATAAACCCTACGCAGAGTTAAATCCGCAAGGTAATCCACAATCAGGAATAACTAATGTAGCTAGACTCTTTATAAAAGATTATCATAATATTAGAGGGACTTTATCGAATGAAGTTACAGCTTCGAGTATGGTTTCTTGGAGAAAATCAGGACTAGGGTTGAAATCAATATGAGGAAAATATGGCAGTAGATGAACAAGACGATTTAATACCAACGAATTTCATTATCAAGGTATTTGAAACAAAAGAATTAGCTGAAGCTAATGATGACAATAATGCTTTGAAGATATTTAATAATGGTATAGATGGAGATACTGTTGACCCTCGTGTAGCTAATGGGTCTCAGTTTATTGCAGGAACAGCAACTAGCACAACTACGAATAAATTAGTGGATACTGCTGCTAAATTTGGCACTCCATATGATACCACTAATAGATTGGTAGGCAAGACGGTAAAAAACACCAGCGATAACACTACTGCTGTAATTACTGCTGTAGATAGTGAAACACAATTAGCATTAGATGCCAACGTAATGGCAAGTGGAGAGAATTGGCATATTAAAAATCCCGAACCATATTTTTTATTTCAAAAATATTATTATCGTATAGAAGCTAGTGACCCAGTTATGGGTTTTATTATTGATTGGGATGATGGAGAAGATAATTCCCCTGAAAAGGCTAATAGACAGACAATTATATTAGATACACCTAAATATTATGCTATAGCTTCCCATACTTATACTCATCATGGTGTTCATTACCCTATGATAAGAACTATAAGCCCAGAAGGATTTTATTCTAAGTGGTATGTATCTCATGACGCTGCTGCAGCAGATTCATTAAGGGCTATAGAAACCCAATCTCTTGGTCAAGGAGAGAACGATTTTTCCATAGTTTCTGCAGATTTAAATCAGGGAGCAGGAGTATTAGCTAGAATACCTGAATTTGCTCCGGCGAATATGCCACCTATAGGAATTTTAAAGACTGATAGAACTTCAGTTTATTCAGGTATAGATAATAATGCTATACCTACACCTCAAGTCGATTTAACAGTTGGTGGAGGAGCTTATAATAACGAAATGGAAATAGAGCATACTAGTAGTGCGCTTGTAGTTCCTGATATGGTTGTTGAGGGTGGTGGTTCGTCTGGTATTCCTAATGATAGTAGAGTTACTTCGAAAACAGATTTGACAAAATTTCAATTATCTAGAACCACGACTGGTGGGGCTAAAACTGGTCAGACTTTAACATTTAATATGAAACCTAAAGGGTATGCATACGTTTATCGTAGTGGTAATACTTTAACAGGAATGACAGGTGGAGTTGAAGTTATATATAGAACTAGTACAGATAGAATTATAAAGGAAGCAATTAATCCTCATTCTACAGCTGCTAATGCCACAGCTTTCCCTTCAACAGCTGCTGATGGCTATTTAAAGGAAATATTAAGCGTTAAATTAGTCGAACTACGTGAAGGGACTATAACTTCCACAGATAGGTTGGGTCCAGACGAGAGAATTTTTATAAAAGTTTATAATTCTGCTACAGATGGTAGTGCTACCGCTGCTGCGAATTCCACAACAGATAAAACAGTTACTATAGTTTCATTAGGTAATCCAATTCAGACCTTAGATAGACCCGGATTTTCAGTATACGCTGAGGGAAGCCAGAGTCAAACACGGGCTTCTAATGTTTCTATTTCTAAATATTGGTTTGAGGATGGGAAATTGAATGGAACCACTAGACAAGGAGTAAGTTTACCTAATATATCTGATGCCTTTGATGCAACTGATGATTTTGACCAGACAGATAGTGGTACTAGAATACATTATACTTTTGACCCTAAGAGTAACGTTATTGATGCCACCTTAAAGAGCTTTCCAGATGAAGAACGCCTGATAAGACTGCAGGTAGAAGATTCTTCCGCTACAACTCGTAATGATGTAACTTCTGCGTCAAATGGTAGAAGTGGCGATTCATGTGTTAAATCATTTATTGAACATTGGACTAGAGATTCTTACAAAGATGATTTATGTAGACCATCTTCTTTATTCTCAGATGCACTTTTAATGTATGGTAATGTTACAACTGGGGGAGCTGTGGAAGGTGCTACTTATTGGACAGAAAGAATTGCTGGAAATAATATAAATACAGGCACTCCAGCATTGACCCCAGATACTAATGGAGACCCTTTTTTAGTTTTCGGCGGTAGTAAACATTCAGCTGGTGTTGCAGCGTCTAATGAAACACAATTATCTGGTATACAAACTGGTGCAACTGGTGGAGAGTCTGATAATCCAACAAGTTGGTTATTTTGCGCTAAAGATGAAAAATTCAATAAATTACATATTAGGATGGATAATGATTTTCAAGATACAGCAGCTTTAGGAGGCTCTGACACAGATTGGTTTAATCTTTCACACAATGATGGATTTAAAGTTAATATAATGGCTTGGTATACAGCTAAAGCTTCTAAAACATCTTCAGATTATATATGGAAGCCGATTCCAATAGTAGACGGAACTTCTCTTGGAGATTTTAATACATCTTTAAGAAGAAGTGGAACTATATATTTTGATATGCCCGATGATTGGGTACAGGCTAAATCTTCTGATTTAGGAGACCCATGGCCCGGTCCAGTTGATGGTGACACTGATGCTGTCGCAACTGACCCTAAAGCATTATGGTTGAACGATATGTATGGTCTTTTAATTGGTATTTCTATAAATGAAACTGATGCTAATACAGCTAAATGGAAATATTGGAGATGTAATCAGGTATGGCCCTACAATAATTCCTTTTCTCAGGCTATTAAAATAGTGGACCCACATCATAAATCACTTAATGATATAGCTTTTGCTCAAAGTATATCGTGGAGTAGAGCAGGTAAATATATAGAAATTACAGATAGAATTGGTAGGTCAGAGGTAAGAAGGATGGGTGCTGAAGGGGGCGCAGTTTCATTTGGTGGTGTAGAATTAGGTGGAACAACTTATACAACAAGTAAGGCGGCTTTATCAAGATATCAGCGTAAAGGTACACCAGTTTATTTAGATGTGGAAAGACAAAATGGTGATTTTATTAGAGTTTATGGAGTTATTACAAACATGTCTGAAGATTATCCAACAGGAAAAGCTCTTCCTAAATTTGGATTGAATATGAAAGTAGAATATATAGTGGAATATGATTCTAATGGTGATTGGATTAGTAACGGACTTATGGCTTTAGGAGGAGAAATCATAGATGAGCCTAAATATATTTTGTAAACCTAGACTTTTGATTAATGATAAAGAGGTAGCCTTTTGTAAATCTGCTTCATTTCAGGCTAGTGAAGGTACATTACAATCTTTCTCAGCTTCTATAACAGAGCCTGATTTGGATAATTCTAATTTATTTAATCAAAAGGTTGAATTTTATCTAAATTATGGTAGTGAAGATGGAGTTCCTTTATTTAGAGGATATATAAAATCTTTCAATTCTAGAGATGATAGTATAAATATTAGTGCTATAGACCCTAGAACAGTTATAACTGGTAATAATGCTTTACCTATTGTTATTGATAACCAAGATAATTATGATGGCGTTACTATAGTACAGTTCTTATTAGATATTATTGAAAATGAAGTAAATATGAATAAAACTCTAATATCTACAGATACTTTAAATGAAATGGATAAACCTATATATATGACAGGTGTTAGAGATGCACAAGCTCCTTATGATATAGTAAATGGATTAATGAAAAATAAACGCGATAAAGATAATATGTTAAGTGTACATGAATATTACTTTGATATTATTCATGGTGCACAAAATAGTAGTTTAGTTATTAGAAAAACTAAAGAATTAACAGGAACGCCCGATTTTATATATAAATACAATGATGGTATAATTACGTTAAATTATACTGAGCGCGCACCACCAAGTTTTGCTATTGCTCAGGCAGTAGATGGAACTAATGTGAGAGCACATTATGGAAATGCACCAAGAGGTAATATAGGAATTAAATTAGATGAAGTATATTCTAGTAGGGCCGAAGCTGGTGAGGCTGCTATGGCTGAAATTTTATTAAAACAGAAAGACGATAAAGATATATCTATGAATGTCAGTAAAGGTCATTATATTAATTTAGGTCATATTATTCGAATAGATGTACAAGATAGTAATATAGCAGGTCAATATAGAGTTACTTCTAAAAATATATCTTTTAATGGTAGCTCTGTTACTTGTTCTTTTAATATGAATAAAAAACCTGTTAAGTTTTCAGATTATAATTAACGTGTCCAAGATTTACTTCTAATAGCGCTATCAACACTACCAGTTCTAGGAACCATACTACCAGAATCAGCTTCACCGGGATTTACAGTACGTAAAACTATAGAGCCAGCTTGTTTACCAGCTGCCATATTTGCACTATCATTGGTTCCATCATTACGCATACCAGCAGTTCTACCCATTTTTCGAGCTTGTCCAGTTATATCATTTTCAGATGTCACACTTATCACCAGTGCAAGCATATTCTTTAGAGCCGCCAGTTTCGTCCTGTAGCTCATATTTAGAAAGCTTGCTATAGTTAATTACGGGGAGGGCCTTTATAAGCCTTTTGTAAGTTCTAGCATCAATTTCCTCATAAGGAGCTAATTCATAATGACCACCATCGTATGGTAAAAATGAGACACCATTTATAATATCCCAATTCTTATAGACCCAATTACCTACTTCAAACCATTCATATTCACGAACATATACAGTCATACTAGCATTATGTTCACACCAATTATGTTGAAGGTTTTTATAATGTCTAAGTTGTTCTAACGCTGTAACATCTTTACGTGTAATACAACCTTCTGGTGCTTTTACTGGAAAATCTACAACCCAAGTAGAAGCGTCTTTCTTACTTTGTCCTACTTCAGGTTGACATTTTAAACCACTATCTTTAACTAATTGAAATAATGGGTCACGGGCAGCTATTCGGTAACGACGGATGTAGTATTGAGAGTATCTTGGATGTACTCCAGATGCAGAGTCAACAAGTTGTGAAACTGTACCACTAGGCTTCACACAGGTAGTCGCCGTTGGAACATTTACATCTAAGACTTTAGCAGCCTTTCGAGAAATGCGTATTACGCGGCTTTTAAGGGCCTTTAAAGCGTCCGATGTCAGTATCGAATGGTTATCCATTTGACCCGTTAAACTAACGCCTAAAAGCCGTTCTACGTCACAATTCTTTTTCCAAGACTCCCTGAGATAGGGAAAGTCAGTAAAAGTGCTCTGTATGACACCAAGCCATGTGGCAGTCTCTACTTTGTCTAAGAGCGAATCTAAGTCATCATCGTCTCTCACCACTACTTCCGAAAGGTTACAAAATTGCATATCCCGCAACATTATTTCTCCACAGGGGTTTGTACCCTGTATTAGAGGAGCGTAACGTCTTGACGGAGCTTTGCTCTGTGCAGCATTTAGATTAAATATACCTCTTTCACCAGTGCCTGATAGAGCTAAGGAGGCCCATTCTTTCAAAAACTCCGCTGCGCTTGGTGGAGCCCTATAGATTGCACTATTGTTAGCCATAGCACGTTTTATTGGGTAAGGCCAGTCCTTGGCATGCCTCATTTCTTTATCGTCAAGGTCGCTCAGAGAGATTTGAGAACTACGACGTACTCCACCAACTACTACTATCTCAGCAATTTGATTACAAATATCATGAGCTTCTAAAGTAGTTAGTTTTCGACCTTGAGCGTTATGCATGCTCTCACGAATGAAATCATGTAACTTAATTAAAGGTTGTGGCCCTGAAGCACGGCCCCCCATAGTCGCCAACCGTGCTCCTTCCGGCCTGATGAGTGTATAGTCAAACATAACGTTTTGTCCATCATATAGACTACCCATTAATGTTTTTACTGAATCCGCCCACCCCGCTTTTGAATCAGCGATTGTAACGGTAGGGTTGCCAAAAGAAGATTTTATTTCTGGTATTTCTGGTAGTTTACTGACTTCTTTACTCTCAACAGAGAATCCAAAACCAGTTCCACACATTAAAATATATAAACATTCTCCAAAGGCATCAACAGAGTTGATTTTTGTAAATGAGCAATTATAAATACAGGTATTATCAAATTTAGCGGCAGGACCTGCTGCCCAAAGAAATCTCATAGAAGGCATTACTGCAAACTCAAGCATATACTTGCGTATTTTATTTATAGTCTTCTCAGGTATATTCTTCCTTTCTGAAATTACGAAAGATATAAATCTCTCTATAGTTTCAGGCCATTCTTCTCTTCTCTTCTCGTCATCTAACCAACGTGAATAAGTTCTTTTATATATAAATTCGGATACTTCGTTCTTAAACATTACTTCTCCTTTTTAGTGGGTATTATACTAACACACATGAGTATATAAAGATTGGGGTGAAGTGGGTTAAAGGGTATATAACTTCACCCGTATATCTTAATTTTTTCTAAGTACTACTCTAATGAGTAGTGGGTCATGAGTTTCTGCCTTTTTATTTGGAGAAAAGTAATCTTCCTCACATTCTATAATTTCACAACCATTTTCTTTTGCTAGTTCTTCTAACATTTTAACACTATAAGGCCATCTTTTATGAGTTGTTGTATATGATTTATCTATATCATTATACTTACTATCATTTATCAATTTTAAGTCATTTAACGAACGTACTTCTATACAAATTAAACCACTCTTTTTTGTATTATTAACTGAACTTTTAAATATTCTTTTTGATTTTACATAAGGCATAGCATGTAAGAACCACCTCATATATATAATATCAAATTTACTTGTTTTAAATCCTCTTTGAGAAAATAAAGTTTCTTCTACGTCTTTTTTTATTAATTTACATTTAGGTTGTTTTTTATCAAGTGTACCAAAATTATCAATAGCATAGCATATATTTCCCTTTTCCGAGAAAAATTTACTATCTCTACAATTACCACATCCCAAATCAGCAATCTTTAATTTCGCATTCTTTAAATATTTTAACCAAATATACGTTGCAAATGAACTTGGTTTATCTAAATATATATAATTTGTTTTATAGTATTTATTCCAATATTCTTTGTCATCTTTATTATTTTCTCTATAATCCCATTTATTATTAGCAACGTAAGATACATCGAACTTTTCACGTAAATTATTTACATACATACTATTATTTTCCCATAATTCGATTTCATAATTTAAATCCCAATTTTTTGAATAATCACTTGTTATTAATCTTTCTTCTTTATAAAATAAAGGGGGCCAGTCCGCATGGTATTTATCACCTTCAGCCCATTTGGGTATTTTCCATTCTTTACCATATAAATGACTTAAGTATAACTCTGAATCTTTTGGAATTGGATACTCTCTATCTTTTAATTTTGTTTTTGTTAATAAGGGCATAGCTGGGTTAGCATAAATATCACAATATTGGCCTGTATGTTTAACAGGTGTAATAGACATTAAAAATCCACCATCTGTTGTTATATCGTCTTTTCTTGTTACTCTAAGGCCATATTTTTTAAAATCTAAATTTATTAACCTTTCCCAAAATGACGTATGTGTGGCAACATCGACATCAGTATCATGGTCCATGAAATCACCGTCTCTGATACAACCTAGTAATGTCCCACAATCTAAATAATAAGGTATATCATTTTCTTCTAATACATGAGCTACTTTTTTTAATATGTAGTTAAATGCTTCTTTCTTTTTCATTTTTATACATCATTTATAATCCACCAGAACTCTCTTCGCACCATTACAATTACAACCCCTTTTCTCTTTACAGATTTTACAGGTAATATATTGGGTAGTTATTACCATACTTATTTAAGCGTCGCAACATACACAATCTTTATCACAGAACCATGGTCCATCCCATGCCGCATCTTGATTTCCGCATTTTGTACATTCACAGTTTTGACATTTACAATTTTTAGTCATTATTTTTTTCTCCTTGTTGTTTTCTTTCTTTTTGTGCCCTTACGCTTACGCGCAGCAGCCGCTTTACGCCCTTTCTCAGGGTGCATCTTATTGTGCTGTGCAGGTGTCATCTTTTTTAATCCTTTCTTTGCTGAAGCAGCCGTGTGTACTCCGGGTTTTCCCTTTCCACCTTTGCCTCCAGCCTTATGATGCACAACTTCTCCTT
>Ga0080013_1006214_pt1 | contig 10737 bp, 7 predicted proteins | sample ETNvirenome_6_85_FD_69236 | JGI IMG/M metagenome (GOLD analysis project Ga0080013, IMG submission 69236) | Marine viral communities from the Pacific Ocean - ETNP_6_85 (SPADES assembly) (version 2) | ecosystem: Environmental > Aquatic > Marine > Oceanic | place: Pacific Ocean | collected 2013-06-19
ATCAAGGTGTGAGCGGTTTTCAAATTGCTCACTACTTAAGTTAGGACACAGGAGAATTAACTAATGCCATTTTGGACAAGCGCTTTATCAGAACCAAGAAGACAACATCGCTTTTTGCTTACTCTTCCCAATTTGGTTTCATCAGATGGAGAATATTCATATCAGCAGTACCTTGCAAAGATGGTAACAAAGCCGTCATACAGTGTTACTGAAACCCCCCACAAGTTTTTGGGGAACACCTACTACTATCCTGGCACCGTTGAGTGGCAGACAATTGACGCAACAATCGTTAATGCCGTAAACCCAGACGGAAACAAGATTCTATATGATGCTCTTATTCAGTCAGGCTATTTGAAACCAGACGTTCAAGAAGACGTTTTCTTTAATACGGCCCAGGCTCCTGGCACCGTTAACAAGGCTGACTCAGTCGGCGCTCTTGGCAATGTGGTTATTGAAGAACTAAACGGCCACGGTGGTCTAATTGGCACCTGGGTTTTAAAGAACGCTTTCCTTACCAAGGCCACTTTCGGCAATCTTGACTACGCCGGCGACGATATACTTAACATTGAGATGACAATGAGGTATGATTGGGCTGAATATGAAGTAGGTCCCGCCGTTGCTGCAGCTGCTGAGGCCTAGGAAAGAAGGTGATATGTGTCTAGAAGAAATAATCTAGAGCGGACGGGCGCCCCGCAACCAGACGCGCCCACCCCCCCAATCCAAGAAACAGGCGACTTGTTTTCATTTGTGACACCGACGGAGTTCGTCGTTCTTCCGAGCGCTGGCGCTTTATATCCCGAAGGCCACCCACTTCGTGATCAAGAAGCCGTTGAAATTCGGCATATGACCGCAAAGGAGGAGGATATTCTTACTTCTGAAACTCTCTTGAAGAGAGGTTTGGCTATTGATCGACTCGTTAATTCAGTTATGGTTGATAAAAGTATAAAAGTTGATGATCTTTTGGTTGGAGATAAAAATGCAATTTTGTTAGCATCCAGGATCACGGGTTTTGGGCCCTTATATGAAGTAAGTATAACATGCCCATCGTGCGCAACACAGCAAGAAAAAGAATTTGATTTGTCCACTATTGAAATTAAAGAGACGGATTTATCAGAGGTGGAGGCGACTGATCGGGGAACATACAAATTTGAATTGCCCGTAACAAAAGTAATGTTAGAAATTCGTTTATTAAAATCGTCCGACGAGCGCACGATTTCTAAGAATAATGAACAGAGAAAGAAAAAGAAACTCCCCGAGAACAACACTACCACATTATTGAGTTCTATTATGGTTTCAGCAAACGATGTGGAGGACCGCTCACAACTTTTGAGATTTGCTGAATTGATGCCAGTCCGTGATTCGCAGTATGTTCGAACGCTCTATGATAAAATTAAACCAGATATCGATATGCGGTTTGATTTTGTTTGTTCAAATTGTGAGCATGATGGGAAGGTGGTAATGCCTTTGACGGCAGAGTTTTTTTGGCCTAACAGATAAATATCAAGAAGCAGTTTACGAAGAGTTTTTTGCCTTAAAACATTATGGTGGTTGGTCGTTTATTGAAGCTTATAACCTTCCCATACCCTTGCGCCGGTGGTTTGTAGAGCGTCTTGTAGAAGAATTCAAGAAACAAAAGGAAGAATTAGATAAAGCAAGTCGCGGCAGATAGCTGCGTCTTTTGCTATTGGTGACTATTTATCTAGAGGGCGCCCCGATGGAAGAAAAAAAGATACACATTGATCTTAATCATAAGAACTCTAAGCAACTCAACGAGAATGCTTACACAGATTTTGCTATTGATATGAATTGGATTATGCGCTCACTATATGCCGGGCCGGCTGCTCGGGCCAGTTTGAATATTGGGGGCACTCCGGATCAAATTATGGCCTTCTTCACAGCTCTCCAGAGAGAAAAGCGATATATGGATTCTTATGTCAAACACGGGCTTGATAATGCTCACACAATGGCCTCCAAATATGAGCTTGATAATTCAATACGAAAATTCGAATATGAGACCGGCCTTAAGTGGCCCTTCAAAAATTGAGGGAGATTTAATTTATGTCCGATCCTCCACCCTCTTCGAGCCCACCGTCGCCTGCTCCGGCTTCTCCTGCATCGCCCCAAGCTTCTTCTGATAACTCGAACCTCTTCGCACAACTGCTAAATCGACTAGATAAACTTACGAAGGCTCTGGAAGAAAAAGAAAAGAAGGGTGAGGATGGTTCGGGTTCTCGCGGCGGCCGTGTAAGAGATTTAACAGGCGAGACCGACGCCCTTGAGAAGATCAACAAACGGATAAAAGAAGTTGAAGAGGGTTATTCTGGTCTTTATCAGGGCATTGACAAACATTATAGGCTTAAAGAACTATACAGACAGCAAGAGATTGAACAGCTCAAAAAGCAGCTCACCGCGCTCACGGAGCTGGGCGAGGGCCACGACCAGGCCAAACACGACATAGAGGAACAGATTGCGGCACTAGGGCACATGCGTGAGGCAATTCAAGCCGATTCCTCGGCTGCTGATCAATTAGCCAAAGCGATGCAGGGAGCCCTGGGGCTTGGACAAAAAGCGGACGGATTAAGTTATAAGTTAACCAGTATTTCAAAAGATTTAGTTCACGCCAAGGCCAACGGCCAGGGGCTCGGAGATGTTTTAAAACAAACTTTCAAGGCTACTTTATTGAGGGCTCCAATGAAAGCTGTGGAGATGTTTGTTGATCAAACTTTTGCCCTTATTAAACAACAAGATGCGGCCATCTCTTCATTCCGCAAGGCAACCGGTGCGACGGCCGAATACAATATTGGTATAACGCAACTAGAACGCCGCAACTTTGCCGCCGGCGTTTCGGCGGCAGATGCCGGCAAGAGTTTTGAAGCTCTATTTAGCACATTCTCGGCATTTACACAATTAAACGAAAACCAACAGGCGGCCGTCGGAGACACTACGGCATTGCTAGCTAAATTGGGAGTTAGTGCACAGTCATCAGCTAAACTCTTTGATACTGGAATGCGCAGTATGGGAATGTCCGTGGGCCAAACAAACGATATGATTCTTGATTTGGCTGGTAGTGCTCAAACTCTTGGTGTTTCAATGGATAAGATGGCATCAGATTTTGCTGCGGCGTCTGGTGAACTTGTAAAATACGGCTCCAGGGCTGTTGAGGTCTTTAAGGGCTTGGCAATTCAAGCAAAGAACTCTGGTCTTGAAGTAAACCAACTTTTGAAAATTACAAAACAGTTTGATCAGTTCGATAGTGCCGGCAAGGCAGTCGGCCGCTTGAATGCTATTTTGGGCGGACCGTATCTTAACTCCATTGATATGCTAAATGCTTCCGAAGAAGAAAGAATTGATATATTGAAGCGTTCCGTTGACGCGGCGGGTGTTTCTTTTGACGCATTAAACCGCTTTGAGCAACAGGCGATAGCCGCGTCCTTGGGGATGAACGTTGAAGAAGCAAATAAGTTATTTAGAATGTCCGACGAACAATACCGCCTCGATGCTATGAAACAAGAAGAACTACAGGAACTAGCAAGAGAAACACAGGAAATCGGGAAACAATTGAAATCTGCTTTTATGGCTCTAGCAGTTGATTTGCGACCACTTATAGACAGCGTTGTTCTGCCCCTTATCAAGGGCTTTGCTGCAGTAGCAAACCGGATTGGCCAGGGAATTAATGCGCTTGGTCAGTTTGTAAAAGTGGGGCTGTTCGCTGCGGGGATAGCTGCTCTCTTGGCAGCACCATTTACCGCCGGCGCCAGCTTGGGTGTCGCGGCGGCCATCATCGGCGGTTCGGCCGCCGTCGCTGGCATTGGCGCCGGCAGTCTAGCTGCCGCCGGCGCCCCGGCCGACACCCACTCCGGGAAAATCACCCCCCGCTTTGCAAACGGCGGTGTAGTGACCGCTGGTGGACCGGAAATCACCCCCCGCTTTGCAAGCGGCGGCGTAGTGACCGCTGGTGGACCGGAAATCACCCCCCGTATGGCAAACGGCGGCGTCGTAAGCGGCACATCCACCGCAATTGTCGGAGAACACGGCCCAGAGCTAGTGGAGATGCCTGTTGGCAGCCGCGTCACGACAGCCCCCGCAACAAAACAATTAACTGATGCGATAACAAAACTGTCAACCAAACTAGATAGTGTTGGTGGTGGTCCCATTCAGCTGGCTGTTTATATAGGGCGCGAGAAGATTGATGAAATCGTCGTGAATGCTCTTAATTCACCGGCTGGTAAGAGGACCCTCTCACCGTATGCGGGTTAGGTAAAATTATATGTCGTATATTCAAAGCCCAAGTTTAGTAACCAATCCGTTTTTTAAAATTAAAATAACGCATTTGCCAACAAACCGACTTATTAGCCTCCCTGGCTGGGTAACCCAGTTCAGCGATAACTTTACTTCAAATTGGAACCAGCAGAACGTTTACGGCAGAATGGATCCCCTCGTTACTTTTGAGAATACCCAAAGAAAAATCACTCTGGCTTTTGATGTTGTGTCGGCAAACATAGAAGAGGCCATCGCAAATTTAGCTAGCGTTAACAAATTAATTGAGTTCTTGTATCCCGTGTATGAGGGGAATTCTAGGACTCAACAAAATACACTAAAGGCAGCCCCTCTTATAGGCTTAGAATGGACAAATCTTATTTCACAGCCTCACGGTGGTCAAAGATTGGTAGGGTATTTGGGAGGTGTTAATTATTCCCCGGAGATAGCAGAAGGCGGTTTTATTCGTGGGGATAAAAATGTCTCATCCAAATCCTCCACAACAACAACGCCAATGACCATTACAAACATGAATCCTTGGGAGGCCGGGTACGGCGTGCCGCAGCAGGTAGAGACACATACCACAAACATTGAAACAACAACAACACTATCAAAATCTTTTATTCCCAAAAAATTAAATATTAGTCTGGATTATACAGTTCTTCATACTCATTTGGTTGGGTGGAGCCACTCTCTAAGTGACGCAGCGCTTGAAATCGCTGAGGCTTCGGGTAAGGAAATAAGATATTATTTCGGAGGCGATCGAGCCACGATCGACAGTCGCTTCCCAAACTCTCATATGATTCAAACTGCTATGGAAACGACCAATCAGAGTACCATTAACACAGTAATCCCCGAGGCGGTGCCGGGCAGCTCGGTACCCTGGGAGCAGAACCTCGACGACCCACTGACTATACAAGAAGAGGCCGATCTCCAACGCGCCCTGGGAAATCCAGTCGACGACCTGGTTTGGGGATAGTTTAAACAAATGCCAACACGTTACGATAACAGATTAATTCTCCTGAATAAAGATGAACTCTATATGAAATTCATCGAGGAAAGAAATCTAAAATCCATAAGACAATATGGAACCGGCACTCTAAAATATCCCACGGTTGATGAACTACAAGATATCACCAGTCTCAGACATATCTGGAAGACCGGCGACAGATACTTTAAGCTCGCCATTAAACACTATGGCTCCGCTCAATATTGGTGGGTCATTGCCCTCTTCAACCAGAAGCCGACCGAGGCTAATGTAACCGTGGGTGATCTGATCTATATTCCGACGCCCCTAGAGGCCATCTTGAGAGTATACAACAAGGGGTAAAAGTAGATGTCCGCTTCGTGGGTTAATCCAATTGCAGAAAATAAGTTTAAAGCCCTCCTCTTAAAATACAGAGAGACGGAAGAGTTTAAGGAGGCTCTCAGAAGATTTGACGAGGAAGGCGTCTATGATGAGTACCAGAGAGAGATTAAGATCTCGACCGAGAAGCACGGCCCCCCGATCTTAATAAAAAATCAGGCCCTGGACGCTCTGAAAACCTCTAAATATGAAGACGATAACATACAGTATAAAAAATATGGGCTGATAACTGGCATTGATCCACAGTATTTTAGTAAGTATCAAGTCAAAACTGAAGAATACACTAGAGAGGAGATTCAAGATGAATATAAAGATAAAGTAGACATTCTTTTTAATTCCAGGGTCCCCTCCTCGACGCTTGAAGAACAAGGGTGGTTATTGCCCTCCCTTAGACGAGCGCGCAACCTCCCTTCCCCCTTTGAGGGCATTCATCTTTTTGAGCCCGCGATAATAAATCACATTATTAATGTGGGAATTGCAAATCGGGTCACCAGCGTGCCCACAGGAGATGCCTATATCAATTTAGCAAAAAAACTTTTGGAATGGATGGAAAAGTTCGTTGATGAAGCCATCGGTTCTCTCTTCCTCGAACTCCAGGCCGCCACCCTGGATGAGGGTGAGATCGCCCTTAAAGAACATATTGCGGACTATTATGATAGTTCGAAACAGGCGATTGATACAGCCGTAACAAGCTTGGGGGAACTCCCACTCTCGCCCGTCACGGGGGGCCTTTTCAAACCCACAACGTCTTCCAAGATTATAACGTTGGTGAATTTCTCAGTCGTGCGTGCCTCCGGCGGCGGCACCCGCGGCCGCGGCACCACGAGCCTCGCCGATAAGCCCTGGGCCTGGGGGTATGAGGACCACCCTGCTGTCCACACAGCCGCCGAGAACTATAAAGATAAACTTGAAAGCCTAATTGACGATTTTATCGACAGCCCAGGCTTGGATGATCTCATCAAGGATATAATTGAACTTGAAATTCCGTATAACTCTGCAGACCCGGCCAGCAACCCCGAAGCCGCCGAGCGCACCGAGATAAACAAACAGATACTCAGAATTACTGGTTTTTTTGGAGTTCACAGCCCCGAAGCTCTGGCGAAGCTCGGCCGGGAGGAGTGGAAGTCCGAAGGAGCTTTGACTTCTTATAAGGATGTTCCTGATTCCCTCAAGCCAAAAGCCAGAAACCTAACACCACTAGATTTTCAATGTTTCTTGTTGGAGAACATATCTAAATTAACCGCTCAACGCGCTTCGGACTCCGACTTTGCGCCCAACTATAAGAATATTATCAAAGTAAATTCCTACGGCCAGCCAGCCACCGTAATGAACGTTATTGGGCATCTAGGGAATGACGTGGTTAAAGAAATATTAGACATATGCCCAGACGTGTATGGCTTGTTGACGCCCTATATTAAAGTCACTCGCCTGGAATATAATAAACTGGGAGCACCCATTAATGGTAGTGAACAAGAGTTGGAAATTCCCAATTTTCTCGCTCCAGAAGACGTAGCGAGCATTACGAGTGGCGACCTCGGCCGAGCCTCGGGCGCCGGCATTAAGTCGTTTTCCTGGGGACTTGAGGGCGTTCAGCCAGCAGAGGTGGACAATAATATCACAGCAAACCTGGTGATGTATTTTCAGTCTGTTAAAGATTTTTTTGGCCGCTCCAAACAAGCCGGCGAGGGGAAGGCCAATTTTCTTGATTTGGTCATAGCATCCCCGACTGTATCAAGGAGACCGGGCGCCAATCCAAAATTGCCCCGGAAGGCGACGTGCCCTATTGAAGATGAGCAGCAGCACAGGAAATATGATGGAGTAAACTTTAGAATTAAGGTTTGTGCTGGTTGGGCAAGCCCACCAAATATGCGAGAGATTTTTCCCACGATGGCCGAAGGAAAAGTTAAGGCACTTGAAGAAGCAATCAGAAGCACTAGAGTTTCATTATTCCTACAGCAAGTGAGACACCTTATAACTTTTAATGAGAATGGCAGCTTGGAAATGTCCATTGATTATCAGGCAAGTTTAAGTGGCCTGTTAACCGGGAAGACAGCAGACATTCTGGCGCCCTCATCAGAAATACATACCCAGGACATCGCAAAACTAGAAGAGGATATAGATGCCTTGGAGGCCAAGGCTGAAGATGGTATTAAGGACGAGGAAGAAAAAGAACAGATTAAAGAAAAGTTAGAAGAAATTGTCGCTTTGCGACAACAGGATAGGTTGATAAAATACAAGAAGGTACTCAAAAAGTTATTTGCCTCCGATAAAATATATAATTTAACTGTCAACCCAGCAGAATTTTTGCTACCACCTTATGCCGATCTGACGCCGAAACAAAAAGCAGCCCGCGCAAAACGCCGCAGCGGAGAGGGGCTTCTCATAAAGAGCGGTAAAGGGGATACATATGCTTTACTTAGTGCCGTTAGTGATGCTGCCTATAGCGGGGCCACTGCGGAGGACGCAGCGGAGGATTATTCAGAGATGGAAACAAAGAGATTTGATGCTTTGGGAAAGGCTGGGTCCGGCGACTTAACATATGTTTCCTATTTTTATTTGGGAGATTTGTTGGATAACATTTTGGAACAAATAAAAGAAAATAATTCTGAAAAGGGTGATGGGACCGGAGACCTAAACTTTAAATTCTTTATATCAGACGTGGAGATGATTGACCCCCTCCTCGCTCTGCAGGTTAAAAATCTAGAAGAAGCCATAGCCTGCGGCAATTTGAGGGACGCTGTTTTTATGGACGCACTTCGCACACTGGATCCCATCACCTTCGATACCGGCATAACACAGCTAATGAACATTGGCGATATTCCCATCTCCGTGGATGCTTTCCAATTATGGTTCAAGAATAATATAGTTAAAAAAGATAGAGACAAATACTTCTTTTTGCATTTTGTAAAAGATATATGTGCTTACCTAATCACGAGTGCACTGAGGTCTAAATGTTTTGGCGACTCATTAAATTTTGAACAAAGATTTGATGCGCAACCATTAACTTTGAATAAGAGGAAAAGCCCATCCGGAGAAACCACATCAGTAACAGCGTTATCCAAAGCACACACAACTTTAACATGTGGGACTTCAGCAAGCAACTCAGTGCTTGGGCTGATTTTAATATCAACCGATTCACGTCCCAAGGGGCTTTATGGGGATTATGCGACCGATCTTAGAGCGGGCATCTACCATCATTATATCGGCTCTGCGTGCGGTCTCGTTAAAAAGATTAATTTTAACAGAGAAGACCAAGCATATTTGAGGGAATCAAAAATTCAAAAGAAAGGCTCTCTTGGTCCAGAACAGTTAAGAGAGTTGTATTCGGCCCAACTTGATCTGGTCGGCAACAATTTATACAAGAATGGTAATTATATTTACATAAGCCCACTTCTTTTGGGCGCGACAGAAGAACAATTAAGATTGCTTGGATTACACGGCTACTATCTAGTTACTTCCGTGAAGTCAACAATAACGCCAAATTCCTTTGATACATCAATCACGGCGTTACACGAGGGAATTAAGTTCGGCGCTAGCAAACTGTTGAGACCGGTGGTATATGAGGGGCTTGAAGCTGAGGGAGAGCTAGCATTGTGGGTTGCGCCTCCGGGGTCGCCGGAAGATGATGCCCCGGCCTCGCTGGCGGCAAGGGTTCTGCACGATGCGGTCGGTGACACTGTGGCAGAAGCCGTCGTCCAGGCCGGCGGCGAGGTGGTCGCCTTCTACGGCGACGCGGTCAGGGATAGTGCCGCCACGGTGCTGATCTGGGCTGGGGGCAGTCCGGTCGAGTCCGGCGCGAGCCTTGACCCGCTCCAGGGCGACACGAGTGACGCTTCTGCGGAAACGGAATCTGAGTAATGCCAACACTTAATTTCACAAAGTTTGATTTAAACAACCCAGCCGGCGCCAATGGCCTGAGTTCGTTGGCGATGTATTTCCAGCGTTTGTTGTACAAAGAAAAAATATATCCCCCCAATTTGTTCACACCTCTTGACACTTGGTATAATAAGTTGTATTATGGCCGAGTGGATCAGCAACAGAACACCATCATCCCGGACATCTCAAGCCTGTCGCCCATAAGAACAACAGCAAGAAACAACTTGTTTGCTTTAAATTTTGTTGTGAAAGCTTTTGAAGATTTTGCTTCGCATATGAAAAATGCCAGGATCCTGGGTGTCTTGAGAGAAAATGGAAATAACAAGATCTTTGATATGAAAGCATACAAAGCTTATCAAGATCCCACTGTCCTGTATGATGAGTATTTACAACAACTGTTTGATTCGTTCAGGAAATCTGTATTAATGGACACAAGCAACAAGATTACAAACTTTAAAACTTTTGTGGAGGTGTATACCGACTATATTAAGAAAGTCACAGCGTTTATCCCCACCACCAAAACAAACTATCTGTTGACGAATGTGGGGAACGTGATGAATTCCGGACTGTCTATCGCTATTGATAATGGTCCAGCCGACAATGATGAATATAAATATGAAAATTTCATTAAAGATCCAAACTTCAATTTTTATGTCAGGGCTGCCAAGAAGTTCGGGTTTACTGTAAACAAGAATATCCCGTGGGTTCTGACGGCTGATTTGTTCTCTGACGCTGCCCTAAAATATATAGCGCGCTATGTCAATGACGAGGGTGTTTTAATAACTAAAACCAATTTCTTTGATAGCTATTATAAGAAAACGTACTTGACAGACATCACTGATTTGAGGAAGTTTATTGTCAATTCTTATAATAGTTTTATTGAGTATAATCCTTTTTATGAAGAAAGAAAATATTATCCAAACTGTGATAAATATACCGTTGAGAACCGTAAGAGAAGCCCTATTGCCCCCGCTGCGATTGTTGCTATACTAAACGACAAACGAATGTGTGATCTATACTTGGAACTGCGTGGCCTTGAAAGTCAGAACACAGTTCAGATAACAAAGAAGTTGAGAGTTGAACTAGCCAACATCTACACGCTTCAGCCGAACAAAGCGATCGACAAACTACAAAACGCAGCCCAATATATTAATCTAGTTTATCGCGACTACATCTACACAGTGGATTACTTGTTCCTAAATGATCTATTATTAAAAGAACCTCTTGACAATCAGGCT
>Ga0080013_1006215_pt1 | contig 10734 bp, 18 predicted proteins | sample ETNvirenome_6_85_FD_69236 | JGI IMG/M metagenome (GOLD analysis project Ga0080013, IMG submission 69236) | Marine viral communities from the Pacific Ocean - ETNP_6_85 (SPADES assembly) (version 2) | ecosystem: Environmental > Aquatic > Marine > Oceanic | place: Pacific Ocean | collected 2013-06-19
AACCGAAAGCGGCATCTATATTAGCCATATCAGTCTCCTTTTACTTATTCAGAGACTAAAATCTTACTCATTAAGACTTTTTGCCTCCAAAAGTTACTCTGCTTTGCCTTTCCTGATGGATAGGCATGCTTGGATGCTCGTCTTTGTGTAAGTCATTTTCAATAGCATTTGTCTTTTGATTAGTAAGATTTCTAAAATATTCATCTCGGTCCTCTTTCACCTCAATTGGACAACGCATTAAAGCTAACCCACCGATGCCAATTACACCTTTGTACTTGCCGTCAGCGATAGATGGTAAATCCATTCTATCAGGATATTCATCTGCTTTCACAAATTCATACCCACTTCGTAACCTGCCAATAACATTTTTTTCATCGGCCATGCCACGATACTCAAGTCTTACCCACCTATGGTGAAAACCTTCAGGTGGTTCAGGTGCTTCTAAATTTGACGGAGGGACCCATCCCCTCGGTCGAGCGTCCTTTTCACGGGTTTCTTGTTTGCGTGAGGTAGTTTTTGTTTCTTTAGTACTCATTTAAGCCTCCTTCACGTGTTTTGCGTACTCTTCAAGTGGCACACCAAGTTTTTTTGCGATAGCTACCTGTGAGGGTGTGAGTTTCACAGTGCGGCGTCCAGATTTTGTCGATCTATTTGCAGAAGCAACCGTCTGAACTACACGATTGCCCTTTGTATTATCCCCAAATTTTTGAGGAAAATTGTTACGCATCTCAGCGTCTAAACTCTTATAGTAATCTTCTGACTTTGGGTCAAGTCCTTCTTGTTCAACAAGTCTTTTATGTATACCAAAAGCAGCATAAGTCATTACTTCATCTTTACCAAACCATTCATTATCTTCAGCCCATTGTTCTGCTCTTGGATCAGGTCTTTTGTATGTTTGCGAAGCAGGAGCTGCTTCTTTTGTTTCTTTCGGAGCATTTTCTCTTTCAAGAAGAAGTTTTTCAGCTTCTTTTAATCTTTGTTGATCAATAGCAATTTGTGCTAATTGTTCTTGTGCCTTTACAACAGCGTCATTATCTTTTGATGTTAAAGCTCTTTTAAGATTATCTTTTATAACTTCAGATTGAGTATTAACTCTTTCTTTAAACTCATTTGTATAACCAGTATCAAGATCTTTTACTTTTTGTTCAAAATCTTCATTCTTTTTTTTCATTGTTTCTGCAAATTCAATAGCAGCTTGTTCTCTTCTTTCAGCTTCACGCATTTTTTTTGTTAATTTATCAATACGTTTTTTAACTGAATCAGAATACTGATCTAACTCATTTTCATTTTTTGTTTCTGTAGATTGTTGTTCAACAACAATTTCTTCTTTTGGCTCTTCCTTTGTTTCGACAGCTTTATCGTCTTTAAGTTCTATTTCTACAGACTCTCCAGACGTATCAATTGGAACCATTTTATCTTGTTCTGATTGCACTTGTTGCATAGACTTCTCCATGTTTATAATATGTTAGCGGGTAAAATGTCTCTAGGATCATCTACCGTCCCGATTATTTCATCGTCGTTTACGATTCTTAACTCACCGCCATCAATCTTAATACGAGATCCTGCATAACGAGTTATTATCACCCAATCATCTTGTTTACACCAAGGACCATCAGGAAATCTTTTTTCATCTTTATAGGCACTAGGACCTACTTTTAAAACTTTACAAATATTTGTTGTAATTTGTGATTCTTCAATTGTTTCATCTGTTAAATGAATACCACCTTTTGTTTTACCTTGTAATTTAAGAGGAAATAAAACTACTCTAAATCCAGTTGGAGTTGGTACTTTTTCTAATTCGTTCTTCTTTTTTTCAACACTTTTGCCGTCCCATACATGTTTTGGCATTATTATCTTACTTGCTGTTTTAGTCATCTTCTAGCTCCTGTTTTTTCAGCAGGTCCGTGAGTTCCTGTTCTTCTTGTTTAAGTGCGTCGAGTTTACCTGTTAGATATCTGTAATCGTCCCAACTCTTACACAGTCCACCTAATATAGACTCTTCAACTTGCTTTTGTCTACTAATTAATTGATTTTTGTAATAAGTAAAAAAATTTTCTATTCGCATGATTTCATTTGATCCGATAATTTTTTACAGCGATTTGGAGTTTGACGATTCCATTTCGAATCTAACATCTCTAAACTCGCACCCTCAAAATTTCGGTCCTGCAGGCATTTCCACATATTACGGAACTTGGACACGCCTGTAGGCCCAAGCTGATATACCATTTCTGTAATGGTATGTTGTGCAGTCGTTGGTAAATCAGAAACACCATTATTTTCCATAAGTGCTCTAGCCTTACCAATCGCATTATTTAAATCTTTATCAAATACTTCTTGTAATTCTTCTTTTGTATAAGTTTTACCTTCTTCAAAACTATCTTCAGGAGTAACTTTATGACCCCAGCCAATTGTAGCGAATCCTTCCGTGTCCATGTAGACGTGGTCTTTAAACCCCTCGGATAATTTTACTGAACCAGCTAATTCGTCGTATGTCACTTAGCGATACCCTTTGCCTTCTCGAAACTTCTCATGCCGGCAACTCCGAGCATTGAAGTGACAATTGCTAGTAAGGGCCCAGTTTCTATAGCAGGCGGTACAATATCCATACCTGAAAATTTTGCATACCACTCAATACATGGTGATAATATAAAAGCAAAAAATAAGGCAAGCGCTCCGCACCATCCTATTGCAGGTCGCCAGCCAGCAACGAATACGCTGCGATGGCTGGCTTCCTTTGCATTAACATCTAATTGTTTTTCTGCAAGCTTTTGTTGTAAGCGTTGCATTAAAATCTTTTTATCTAATTTCTCTTCCTCACTTGTATGAAGTTCATCGACAACTTTTGAAATGGTTGCTAAGGCTCCACCTTTTCCACCACCAAGTAAGCCACCGATAAGATTAAGCACTATGCTGCTCCGCCTGTCATCCAGCTAATTATCCAGAGAACAACGATCGCTACAATAGCGGCTTTTATCCAGTCCTTCATCTGCCAATCCGACCACTCTTTAATATGTGACCATAGATCTTTTAATAGGTTCATAAAACCTCCTTTGTTAAAGTAGCGAAGTATACTATTTTATACCTTTAAAAGCTACTTTTTTAATTTGCATTCTACTTGTTTGACCCTGTGGTCCAGTTCCTTTGTTATCTTTTACAACAAAAGGAGAAATACTTATTTCAGCAGTTGAAGCTGTGCCTCTGTTTGGAAAAGGATTTTTTTGAGGAACTTCCGTCATTTTTGCATTTTTAAATTTCATTAATAACCTCTCTTTGCAATACCAAAACCTTTTTTGGCAATTCTTGTTCTAGATGATTTCTTTTTAACAATACCACCTTTTGCTAAATTAGCTGTTTTTATTCTTTTACCATCATCACTTACTATTGATGCCCCTGCGGGTCCTATTGATCTTTTTGTTTCTTTTTTTGAAGAAGTTTTAACTTCAGTAACTTTACCATCTATAACTTTATAAGTTTTGTCACCTACCTTAATCATTTCTTCTTCTTCTTTATTTACATTACCAGGAAGCGTTTTTTGTATCATTTCACCATCTTCATTTCTGAAAATTGCTATTAATTTGTCCCCAACTGTTTGAACTTTAATAGCCTCTGCTGTTTTTGGTAAACTTATTTTTTTTGTGTCGATTCCCATGGCTAATGTATAGTAGGTTTTATAAGATTTAGCAAGTCTCTTCCATTATGATCCATAATTTTTTGAAATTCTATGTCGGATAAATTATTATGATACAATATTTTAGCTACAGCCATCATGGACCCCGCTAAAAGTATCTGATCTTCTTGATTTTTAGTAGTTTGATCACAAAATGCTAATAAATTATCAAAAAACTCCTGTAATCTTTCGGTTGCAGTATTCATGTTGTTAATATTAGACACAATCATCACTTTTACAACTAAGTTTTACGTTTTTTAGACTTCTTAGACGCAGAACCACCTTTTTTAAAACCTTGTAACGATGCATATTTAGAAGGTTGCACTCCTGCCTTAATTAATTGTGCTATTCTTTTTGGATCAATAGATTGTTTTTTCTTTAACATCTGTTTTCGGAGCCTTCTAATCTCTGCTGCTGATAATCCTGTTGCCATTAGTTACCTCTTTGTTTTGCTAAATTAACATTTGCTCTTAATTGAGCAATATCTTCTTGTGATTGTATTTTTTCTCTAGCAATTTTTTCTTGTTCATCAATTTTTTCTTTATCTAATTCAAAACGTTGTTGATCATCAAAAGCTCTTCTTTGTATTTCTGACTCTTGAATGTCTAAATCACGTTTTTTAAGCTCAAGTAATGGATCAGCTTGATTAGCTTCTAGATATTCTTGTTCTTCTGCTACCATTTCCTCTGTTTTCTTAGCAATAAGAGCAGAAATTTCTTTTTCATTCTGCATTTGAAACTGTTGCATGAGCTCTGGCGGTACTTGTCCACCAAACTTCATCGCTTGTTCTTGTATTAATGGTGCATTTTTCGCTTCAATCTCTTCTCTTGATTGTTGTGAAATATGATCAGACACATGACTTTGTAAAATTAATAATATCTGAGGATTATTTTTTACTAAATATGAAGACATAAAGGCACGATGTGCATTAATGTGTTGTTCATGATCCTGTCCTGGAAAGACTTGAAAAGGAATTCCTTTAAGTGCGTTTGAATTTTCTTTTCCAGGGTCCAAAGGAGCGGGAGCTGGTGGAGGAGGAAGTATTGCTTCTATACCATCTACACCTAAAGCCATGTACATTCTTCTATAAGCTTCATAAATGTTATGTATTTCTGGATTACTTTGAGCTAATTGTAATTGTGTTTGTGCCAACGATATGCGTTGCGTCATAGAAAAAATATTTGGATCACTTACAGGTATGACGTCAATACGATCGTCGAAATCTGCTAATTTAATTTGTCTATCTCCACCACGTACAGAGTACGGATATGCTGGAGGTAAGTATTCAGCAAACACTCTTGCTAATATTTTAAACTCGATATGTTGTGCATAATGCAATCTTTTATGTATACTTGACATGACCCGTGAACCACGTTCCAATAATGCCATTGTAGTACCAACTGGATTGGCTTGTGAACCATCTCCAATTTTTTGATCAGCAATAGAAGCGAACTCTCTACCACTTTGCACGACAAATCCTAATAGTTGATATAATACTTGATCAGGTCCCTTGTATGGTAATGGCATTAAGCCATCACGAATTGCACCGCCTGGTGCGTCTACGTCTCTAAATTCTCCTGGCTGTATTGGTGAATCATCATCCCTGATTCTAAGACCACGGGCCTTGAACCCTGCTGGTAAGTTTGACAATGTTCCCGCATCAATAAGTTGACGGAGCGCTGAAGTGGCCGTTCTTGATAAACCCCCAAGCATATGGATAAGACCAAAGCCATAAAAACCAAGACCAGGTAAAAACTTAAAGTGTACGAAGTAAGGTATCTTTTGTTTTGTTGGATCGTTAGGTTTGTAGTTTCTGTAGATAGATAAGACTTCGCCTGAGTTTTGATCAACTGTGATAATATAAGGAAGTTTGATTCCAGTTTGTTCTCCGTCTTTGCCTAAATCTTCGAAGCCTTCTATATCGCATTCAGCATGAAACTCTATTAGATTAAAATCATACTCCTCATCTGTTTTTTGCACACCTTCAAGTTTATCCATTTTTTCTTGAATAGGATTATCTTCAGAGATAGCTGGGTTTAAATCTATGTCTCGATAAAAACCAGATACTTGTTTTTTACGTAAATCATTTTCTGACATTTTTAAAACATGTGCAATACGTTCTGCTGACATCAAGTCACTAGCGTTGTAAGGAACAACTAAATCTTCACTAGGAATAAATTTTGCAACAGCTCTATTTTTCTGTCCGTCATAATAAACTTTTTTAAATGCTGAACCTGCAAGAGGTAAATGAAAAAGTAATTGATCCATCTCAGGATCATACTCTTGCATCACATTTGTAATTTGGTAATTCATAAAATCTTTGACACGCTCTGCTTGAGCTTCTTTGTCCATTGTAACTTCACCAACAATACTTACATCGACAGGTCCTTTTGCTGGTAACATTTCTCTATAAGCATGTGCTTGAAACTGTGTAACTGATTCGGCTAATAATGGATGAGTAACACCACTTGCTCCTTGAAAGGGTTGTGATCTTTCATCATATTTAAAACCTAGTAAATCTAATCCTTTTGAAAAACCTTCTTCCCAATCTTTTCGTGAACTTTTATCATCTTCAAATTCACCTAATAATTTATTTGAAATTCTCATTAATTCATCATCACTGACAACTTCTGCTAAGTTTGCATAAAAATCAGTAGAGGGTGCTTGTAGTGGTGGGTTAATTAAAGCTCCACCATCTTCCGTCATTTCAATATTTATTTCTTCAGATTCTCCAGGTGCATCAACTATAACTTCTTCTTGAGCTTTTATCTCTGCATTTTCTGGTTGTATTTTTTTATCTATAGCCATAACTTCCTTTTATTGTAATTTAGTCAAATTATCTACTTAATTTATTCATGCCTCTAGTAATGAAATCTTTTGTGCTATCAAAAATTTCTCTAACAGTAAGATTTCCATCAGTAGATTTAGCTTTTTCAAGGGCAGAACCTTGCATCATAGTGATGCCATCAATAAGAAGATTAATATTGTCTTCTGAGCTTCCTCCAAAGTTTACTTCCTTGTCTCCTATTGATTTTGCTTTTGCAAGATCTAAGGCTAATCGTATTACTTGACTGTCATCTAAAGGACCACCCTGTTTTTTATACATATCCGTGAGTACCTTTTCTATTAACATTAAATTTTCAGTAGAAATTTCTTCTGGGGTTGTAGCATATCGGGGATCTGGCGTATCTACAGGGCCACCCCTTCTAAAAAACTGAGGTTCCATATCTTGTCCAAACAAATTAGCGAAGGCAGGATTTTGACTTAACATCTTTTGAAATTCTGGATCCATTACGATACTTTCAGCAAGGAAAGTCATTGGACCACCAGCCATAAATAATCTTCCTGTCTTAACTCCTTTTGCTATTTGTTTTAATATTTCCTTAGCCTTATCAGGAGCACTTTTAAAAAGTTTATCAACTTGTGCTAAAGCAAAATCTAAATTTAATTGTTGTGCTTTGTTAAGTGTTTTTCTACCAATCTCTTGTATCTTTGAATAAACTTGTGATTGTATTTTTGGTTTTGTTACACCTGTAGCTGATGTTTTGGTTTTAAATACATAATCAAAGTTATCATCAAGATATTTATTTTGAAAAGCCATTTTAATAGCAGGCTCACCTTTTTTATTTATGTATAAAGCATTTTTATATTTTGATTTGATTGTATATTTTTTTGATTTTGGATTATATGATGCTCCCTTTTTCATAATATCTTCCATAATATTTGTTTTATATCCAGATAAGTATCCAGTTTTTTGAATTGCGGCTAACTGATCTTTATCTAAACCTTTAAGTGCCGTGGTCCGATATTTTTTCATCGCTTTATTAAAACCATCGAAGTCGTCTAGATAATCATTTATATCAGGAACATTTCCAATTTTAGCAATTTGTGCTTTTGTTATTCCTGCTTTTTCAAAAACTTCGTAAGTTTCTGGTCCCATTTTTCTCGTAACATTAGAACCTTTTAAAACGTTTGATGTTTTTGTTGTTTCTCTTTCCACTACTACGTCTTTAGGTTCATTTAAAGATTGTATTACATCAGTCATTGTTTCAGTAGCCGAGGCTAGCTTTGGTTTGTTCTTTAAGTTTGCTACAAGTTGCCCTAATAACGCATCACCGCCCTTGTTCATCTGAACAATACCACCATCTTTTTTAGCGATAGTTGGTCCAACACCAAAATCTTTTAATAGCTTTAAAACGTCTGAGTCCTTTAAATCTGATATTGTTTGAATAGTCGAGGGATGTAGATCTTTAGCATTAAAGTATCCTTTATCAATCATCTTATCTAACAATAATTGTTTCAACGGATTTTTAAAATCATCTGCCATTAGTAGTATTCCCTTTGTTGCGTGATCCGTGGTTCATCCTGATAGTCATCTGGTAGATTAATAAAGCTACCTTGACGAAAACGCATTAATGCCTGTGTAGTTGAATCCACTAAATCATCGTACTCACCATAAGGGAAAGCAGCGCATTCTTCAATAACTTCTTCTGCCCATCGCTTATCAGCAGGATAATAAATCTTACCAGCTTCAAACAAAGGTGCAACCGAGTTTACACGTACATGCTTATCGTTTCCTTTACTTGGTGTAAAATTTACAACAGGGACTCCTATTTGACGTAATTCGTGAGTTAGGGGTGTACCCGTTGCTTTGGCTTCGATTATCACAGTCTCTGGTTCCCAGTACTTATACTCCTCTAATGCAATTTTTTTTAATTCAGGGAAGTCCCACCTCCCCTTACGAACATCAACCAAAATTAGGTGTGGCCCCTTGTTTGGAGGATAGAAAACTCCCCACGTGGTGATCGCAGAAAAATCGGCTGTTTCTTTTTTACTGAAAGCTGTGTCATAACTTTGTATGATATGTACCAAATCAGGTATTTCTTTTTCTTTCCATTCTTTCCACCATTCTCTTTTGATGATAGATCCTTCTTCTGAAGTTGGGTTCTGTTGCCATTGTGCTTGCCACTTACCTTCGGACAGTGATGCTTTAACTCCCTCTAATTCTTCTAGCTTCCAATAGTTTGACCAAACAGGAGTATTGCTAGGCAAGATTGCCGGAAATTCTATTACTTCCCATTGATCTGCTTTTGGTTCTGATTGTGCATTTAACAGTTTGCCTGTTAAATCTTTCGTGGACCAACGTGTCATAACAATGACAATTGCACCACCTGGCTGTAAACGTTGACGAGGACCAGAAGTATACCACTCGTATGCTGAATCCATAGCCGTTTCACTTAGTGCATCTTGCTCGGAATGTGGATCATCAATAATTAATAAATCTGCACCACGACCGGTTATCGCACCACCGATACCTGCTGCATAATACTCGCCACCTTTATTTGTTTCCCAACGCCCTGCCGCTTTGGAGTCTGCTGCAATTTTACAATCTTCAAAGACTTGTGCAAATTCACTTGTATCAACAAGGTTTTTCATCTTACGACCGAACCTCACTGCAAGCTCTCCTGTGTGTGTTGTTTGTATCACTTTTAATTTTGGATTTTTTCCTACCATCCATGCAGGAAACAAATAAGAAGCAAACTCCGATTTAGTGTGCCTGGGGGGCATGTTTACTATCAATCGCTTAATCTTTCCATTGGCAATATCTTCAAACTTCTTTGCTATCTTTCGATGATGATCTCCTTCAATAAATTCTGGCCAAACGTGTTTGACAAAGGGAATAAACCTTTTTTCAGCTAGGTCTAACTTTCTTAATTGCTGTTCCAATAGTTCTGTTTGGAGTTGGACCTCCGTTTTGTTTTGCATGGTATTGTTTGTATCAAACTGGGGGCGTAGTGTAAATTATTTTGTACCGGTGCTGCTTTAGGGGGGTGGGGGTAAATGTAAAGGGGTTTTTGTTTTTTGGTTTGGTTGTAAGTACCTAGGGCCACGGTTCATGGCCCTAGATTAATTATTAATTAAACTTTATGCGTATTTATAAATTCTGGAACCTCAATACACTCTAAAGATTTATTAAAATCATGATGCTTTAAAAATGCTTTGTAATATTCCGAATCAAAGCATTGTCTAAATTCTTCTAATGCTTGGACTTTAGCTTGTTTTTTAATGTCGATAAGTTCATTTAGTTTTGTATCATCAACATCAATTAATAATGAAACTTTTTCTTTAAGTTGTAAAGTTACCATAATTTTTTTCATGTTTATCCTTTCTATTAATATGGGATTAATCCTATATATTTATTTCGTTTTCTCAAGGTTTAATTCCTGGGCAATTTTCTTTTTATATTGGTCATAAGGTAAATGCCTATATTTATCGACTGCTGTAAGAAATTTAATATAATTTGATCCAAGGTTAATGGTTCTTTTTTTAGTGCTGCTTTTTTTCTTTTTCATATTTTCATTTCTCCATTTTCTTTATCTTGTAGTTTATTATTTTCCTCCGAATAAATAGCGTTATTAATTCTAGCATTTAATTCAGTATAATAAGGAAAAGAATAAACGCTATTTTCTTTTGTTCTTATAAAATCGGTCAATGCTCTTCTGATACATTGTAAATCTGTAGTATTTAAATCAATCATTTTTATTTATCCTTTCTAAAATAATTCTAGTTGTTTGGGGTTTGGTTCGTGGTTCTCGGTACTTGGTTCAGTATCTAAGAAATTAAATGATTTAGTAAGATTATCAAATAAAGCCCTTTTGATAATTTGTTTATTTACATAAAACCTAAATTCAAAAAGATTTTTTTTAATTTCTCTTTTTGTGGTGGTGTGGCTCACAAAGTGATTAGAATACTTGGAACTTGAACCAACGTTCACATTTACATTACAAGTATCTTTAGCCCCCCAAGATTTTGAACTGTTATAAATACAGGCTTCAACGTCATTCCAAATTGAATAAGCTCTAGACATAATTTTTATCCTTTCTTAATTAATTAATAGCCCAATTTATCCCATAAATGCTTAATTTTCAAACATTTTTAACAGTTTTTTTATATCGGTTCTTGGTTCATGCACCAAGAAACAGGGTTCACGAAACCCGTTTTTTGCTAGTTTTAAAGCTTTTTTGCCTTCGTATGCTTTAATAAGGGAGTCTTTGCCCCTTTTAACT
>Ga0080013_1006217_pt1 | contig 10731 bp, 10 predicted proteins | sample ETNvirenome_6_85_FD_69236 | JGI IMG/M metagenome (GOLD analysis project Ga0080013, IMG submission 69236) | Marine viral communities from the Pacific Ocean - ETNP_6_85 (SPADES assembly) (version 2) | ecosystem: Environmental > Aquatic > Marine > Oceanic | place: Pacific Ocean | collected 2013-06-19
TTGATCATATTCAATATCATTTGCTTCTAAAATATCAAATAAATAATATCGTTGCCAACATATACCCATATCTTTATTTGGTAATAATGCATCTTTTAAAATAAAAACTTCTGCATTATTTTTGTCTGACCAATGCTTCCAACTATCGATTGAGTATTTATAAGGTGCTCTTCTGGAGTCTGAATATCGATGAGCTAATGATGGATCTGTTGATCCTTGTAAATCGACATCCATTATAAAAATTATATTTTTCATTTATCGCCCTCTGTTTTCCAATAATCGTAAATACCTTTGTCTAATTCATATTCACCCCAAAAGAATCTTTTCCTTATAGGTTGGGTCTGTGCCCATTCCCACATCTTAGTTAAGCCTTCTTCTAAATCTATCTTATGTTCAAAGTCTAATAATTTAATTGATTTATCCCAAGTTGCCCATGCATGTTTTGCTTCATGTCGTCCTTCTAAATATTTAGGTTTCAAATCAGTCCCAGTTACTTTAATCAATGCATTACATGCTTCATTAATTGTATATTCTTTTATTCCACCAAGATTTATAATCTCTCCAATACATTCATCTCGTTGTGATGCATTCCAAAATGGTAAAATCGAATCATCTACATAACTAAATGCTCTGCTTTGTTCACCATCACCAAATATTGTTGGACGTATGTCGTTCATGATCTGGTACATCCATATACCTAATACATTTCTATATTTGTCCCATATATTTTGATTTTGCCCGTAAAAGTTATGTGGTCTTATAATTATATACTTTAGACCATGTTGTTCTAATGCAATTTTAAGATCTTGTTCTACTCCAAATTTTGCAACTCCATATGGATCTATAGGACATTGTTGCAAATCTTCATGGAAAGGTGGTTCATATTTATTTCCATAAACAGACATCGAACTAGCAAATATAAATCTATTCACATCATGTTTAATACTACATGTAATTAAATTAGTTGATGCAATCAAATTATTCTCATAATTATATTTTCTAATAAATGGACTTAATCCTTCTGCAGCATATGCAGCAAAATGATATACAATATCCGGTTTATGGAGAGCAAATTGTGCATCTAATATATTTAACTCTGTAAGATCAAATTTATAAAATTTAACTTTATCTGGAATATTTTCAACATATCCTCCACTCAAATCATCAATGCCTATTACTGTATGATCAGTGTTGTCAATTATCCAATCTGCTAATCTTGAACCTAATAAACCAGCAACACCTGTTATTAAGATTTTCATGATAGTTCCTTTATTATTTTATCAGCATACATGTTAATACCAGCGATATAACTATCTATAGATACTTTAGATAAATGACATAGACCTCTTTCTCCTTCTACACAATACTGACTTACTCTAAAATATGGTGAAAGCCTAGTCATTTTATCTACCCAATTATTTTTTTGCATCATTCCGGAAAAATTATATGCTACTTGATTCCATTCTCCAAGACCACCTCTCCCATTTGCAGTAACTAAATTTATTGCTGAATGGAGGTCGTTATTCTGTTTTGTAATATTTACATCAGCAGAAATTTTTGTCTCTACCCCTTCAAATGCTTTACTCGGGTATCCAGGACTATCTGTCATACCAGATCTTGTATAATTAATATCATCCATTGGAAATTGACCATTCATATATTTTATCAATTCTTTATCAAAAAAAGCAAAAGAACCACGTGGGCATAACATATGGTCGCCTGTCCCTGTTAAAAATAACCATTCAGTATTTTTATCTGCAGGAGTTACACTCCCATGAGGTTTCCACCACAAATCACATTTCTTTTCTATTACATCAACTATTACAGAATCTCCAAGCAAAAATGTATCATCGTGCATGAAGAAAAATAAATCAAAATCTTCCCAATTATTTTTTTTAGCCCATTGATTGAAATAATAAAAATCTCCAATTTTATTTTCCTCTAAGCTAAATTTAAAACCTAACTCATCAAAATCTTCTCTATTAGCAGTTCTTTCATACATCTTTTTGTCAATTTTTACTAGGATATTATCTTTGTCAGTAACAGAATTTAATATATTTCTTTTTTCTTTTTTAACTACATCCAAATCCGGATCTCTATGTCCAATTATAAATTTTTCAGCCTTCCATCCATCGGGTAATTTTAAATTAGATAATTGTTTAAACAAATGGTATGGATAATGCCATCCACATGATATGATTGCAATTTTTTTCATTTTCATTATATTTTTTTAATATTTATGTTTTTAATTTCATACATTTCATCAATAAAAGTTTTGCAACTTGTAGTTATATTGACTTGTATATTTGGTTTTGATTTAGCTAACTTACAAAAATTTTCTTGCATCTCTTCTCGGCTCCAGAGGTCTCTTTTATAATCACGTCCTTCGGGGCAGGAAATTAAATAATTTGATATCCCATAATTAAGATTATCATAAAAATCCATGCCTATTACATTAATTATATCAGCTGAGCAATCTAATATAGTATGTGCAAACGCTGCTATGCCAGTGCCGGCGTAATCATACTCATATTTCCTACCTGTGTACATAAATTCTATGTGATGTCTACTTAAAAAATTATCTTCTAATGGAATATTTTGACCAGAACTTCCTGATTCTCTAATTCCTTCCAAATATGGTCTAATCAATTTAACAACGTTAAATTTCTGGAAAAAGTCTATATCATGATATCCGCTAGCACCACCGGACACCATATTTAATACCAGATGAAGTTCATGTTTAGATACATATTCATATAAACTAGGTATTTTTTGAAGTTCTCTATCAAAATCATTAGTTAATACTATAAGTTGCGAATCTGGTAATTCACTAAAATTGGCTAAACTTCGACCTTTACATAATAAATTAATAACTTTCATTTATATTTCCTCTATTCTTTTAGTTTTATCACATATTAGTAAATCATATGGAGGTTTTTCACCAACACTTACTTTATGGTATTTACATCCCCAGAGATCTAATTGGTCTTTTGTCGATGATAACCAATTTATTCCTGTTGTTGAACCTCGAGCTGACCAATATGTTATTTCATGACCTTCATCATATAGTTTATTTATTTTAGCTATATTCTTCATATCAGGAATAGCATCTAGATAATTTCTTTCTCCCTCATAAAAACATATTGTTTCGTCTATATCTACAAATACTACCATATCGTTCTCCCTCCGTCCATAACTAAATTGTGTCCTGTCATATATGCACTCGCATCAGAACATAAAAATATTATTGCTCCTTTATATTCATCTACATTTGCCATTCTACCCATCGGGATTAGTGAAGTAAGCCTTTTTACAAAATCATCAGGAAGACCTTCATTATAAATTCCTGCAGGTGATAAACAATTTACATTGATGTTTTTATCCGCAAAGTAAGTTGCCATATATTTTGTTAATCCATGTATTGCAGACTTTGAAACACTATATGTTGCAGGCTTTTTACTTTGCTCATTATCTTTTAGGCCTTCTTTTATATATAATCTTTGATCGGGGGCTATTATTGATAAGTCTGATGCTATATTAATTATCGTTCCTCCTCCATCTTTGACCATTTTATTAGCTACTGCTTGAGAGCATAGAAAACATCCATCTAATCCAACTTTCATATCAGTATTCCAATAATCATAAGTCATAGTTTCAAATCTACCGGTTGTGGATAAATCTCCTTCATTTTCTACTTTTGTATCTTTTGCAGCATTGTTTATTAAAACATCTATTTTTTCATATTTATCACAAATAATTTGTATTGATTTTTTATCTAGCACATCTAAATACTCAGGGTATGATACTGTTTTTCCATGTACCTGATTAAGTCTTTTACATAACCCTTTTGCTAATTTTAAATTTACGTCTGAAATGATTACTGTTCCTCCATGTTCAACAATTGCCTCTGCAAGTTGGGTACCGAGTAGTCCGGCACTTCCTGTTATTAAAACAGTTTTTGAAGATAAATCAAATAAGTATTTTGTATAACTTTCCTTAAAAAATCTATTTTCTTGATTTTCTTTCCAATCTTTCTCCCTAGACCAATTTATTTCAATAACACTTGGATTTTTTTCTATATAACTTATTATATTATCAAATGTAAGCTCATTTACTTCTTCTATTATTTTCTTAAAAAATAAAAAATCTTCTTTGTAATCTAGAGTTAGTCTCATTTTCTTTTTTTCATACTTCTCTGGAATAGGATGTATCTTTTCAATATTTATAACATCGCCTAAATCTTCAAAAAATGGTTTTATAAATTCAGTATCATCTTTCATTTTTGATTCACAAACTAATTTTAAAGCAGATGTTTTCATTGCATATACATCATTATATAACCCTTGGCCATCAATAAAATCAGGAGTTGTTTTTTCATATTGCTCAAAACAAATATCTGCCAAACCCCCATCAAAGAATATATCATCTCCATCTGCATTAACAAAGAAATCAATATCGAACTTTTCTGCAGCTTTCAACCACCTTAGTAGTTTATCTGGAGAAGATCCTCTAAAATAATCTATACCATTATTCTGAGCTATATTACATAACACATCATCTTCTGATAATTCAGTTGTGCATAAGATAATTTTTTCTGCATAGTTTGACCTTTTTACCATATCTATTAAATATTCTATAGTAGTTTTGCCATTTATTTTTTTCAAAGCTTTATTTGGCAGCCTCGAGGAACTAGTCCTTACTGATATAAAAATTGCTTTCATATTACATTTCTAATATTTTTTCGATTTCATCATTATCTATATGCTCTCTTGCTTGTAAGAAATCTTCCATGCTCATAGATCCAAAATTAACTGGGTTTCCATCCTTCCCATTTAAGATCTTTGTAGCATCGTCTAACTCTAATACATACCTATGAAAGTTATCATCACAAATCGGGTCACCAAGATTATCATAAGATATATCAAAATGTTTCTTTAAGTCTTTCCTGACAACCTTCCACATTTCTGTTCCAGGATATGCTGTTGCTGTAAACATTTTTCTATTTACTCCAGCTTTTAATCTTTCATAATCTGGAGATCCTGGTTCATGACCATCTGTCCAATATTGTTGTTGCCATATTATAAAAGCTACACTTGTTTTTAAGTGCTGCAATTCTTCTCCTGGGTATGCCATGATCCAAGTACAGTTAGCATGTATTCCTGCTTTAGCACAATTTTCTATAGCTGTCATCATCGTTTTAGGAAAATTATATATTTTACCATTTACCTCTGTAGGTACTAGTCCATTTTTTAATATAAAGCCACCCTTATTCATTAAAGTAAGAGTATGTTCATCAGCTGATTCAGCTCCAAATCCTATGTAAATGCAGCCAGCTTCTGCCATCATAAATGCTCTCTCATCTGCCTCGTCCATTCTTGTATGAGTTCCCCACTTTACATGATCGATACCATATTCTTTGAATACAGGCGTCATCTCCTTAATTCTTTTCGTCACTACAGCAAAATTATCATCTGGAAATCCTATAAAATCTAGATCATATTTATCTACATAACCTCTTATTTGTTTAGCAATATGTTCAGGGGACCTCATTCCATAATTACGCTCTCCCTGTGACCCCCTATAACAGAACGCACAAGCATAAGGACATCCTCGACTACTAACAGAAGTTAAACTCCTTTTCATTGTAAATGGAGTAGCTGAACTATTGTTTGCAGCTGTTCCCCATACAGGGACATTTATATAATCTTCTAGTACATTATAACCATATGGATCAGATTCTAATAAATCTAAAGCTGCATATGGTATATCATCTAAATTTCTTGGTCTGAAGCCTTCATATACAAATCTATTCTTTCCTTTAATTTCTCCAATAAAAGAAGAGCTCAATTTATCAGAAGCAATTGCCTTTTCCCAACCCAATTCCTTAACTAATTTACCATCCTTACATATATCAAATATAACACCATCTCCTTCTGATCTAGCTACAGCATCTAACTCCGGAATCCATGTAAATAGCCCTCTCTTAATTTCTGTAGCTAACCCGTTTCCAGAAATTAAAAAACAATCTGGTTGGAGCTTTTTTACTATCTTTGCTACATCTTCTTGCCACCTTAGAGTAGTTATTTTTCCAGAGAATGCAAATAAATCTTGCTCTCCGACATTATCTAAATGTTTTGCAATTAAAGCTTCCGTTTCTTTGAGAGTTAAATGTCTCCCTTGAGGTACACCCCTCTCATCAGCCAATTTATCTTTTATTCTATACCCATTTAGATCTAAAACGCTAGGCTCGCCTCCATATTTTCTAACGATAGCTGATAGTATTAGCGGTCCTTCTGGTGGAGTATTAGGTGTTGCGGCTTCTCTTAAAGGCATATTAATAAAAGTTATTTTTATACCTTTTAACTCATCATCAGATACATTTTTTAGTACATCGCCCTTTCCTTGTTTTATCATACTACGTCGTTTACTTTTCTTAGTTTCGCTGCAATTGGCTTTTCTGATTCATATACAACCTTTATACCATCTCCTAACATTGTTTCCATCATTCTTATGCCTGATACCATACCTTCTACATTTTGAATTGAAGCTGGTTGATCTGATCCATATGCTGTTCTATCATGTGTTACATGGAATTCAATACATTTTGCACCAAGAACAGTTGCACCTACACAAGCATCTAATCCATTATAATGATTAGAAAAACCTATTTTTAAAGATGGATATAATTTTTTTAATGTTGTTATATGCCTTAAATTCATTTCTTCAGCTTTGGTTGGATAAGTACTTGTACATGCTAATACATACTCAACACTATTACCTAAAATTGAAATTGCTGAATGTATCTCTTCTGATGTCATCATACCTGTCGACAATATAATAGGTTTTCCTGTTGCTACTAATTTTTCTAGAAATTTTTTATCTGTTGCTAATGCAGAAGCGACCTTATGATATTTTACATTACATGTATTTTCAATATCATCTACACTCTGTGAATCCCAACATGATATTATAAAATCTAATCCTTTATCATTTGAATATTTTTCTAATTCTTTAAATTCAGCCAAACTAAATTCTAACCCTTCTTTCTGTTGTCTATTAGTAGTCCCCCATGGAGATTCTCTATATGTTTCTAATTCTTCTTTTGTATAAACATCATCTATCGATCTTTTTTGAAATTTAACTGCATCACATCCTGCTGTATGTGATATTCCTATCAGCTTTTTTGCTAATTTCATATCACCATTGTGATTTATTCCTATTTCTGCTATAATATATGTCATTTTTTTATATCTTTTTTTTATATAATATAACAAATTAATTTCAATTATCCTAATGAATATGTCTTTTATTGGACAAATAATCTATTTATTCTGATCTCTTCTGAAATCATATTACCATCATATGATATAGTATCTACTATATATTTTGATAATTCATTTGGTTCGATAAATGTATTAAAATCTTGACCTGGGACTTTTTTTCCCATATCTGTTTTGATTGATCCTGGAGAGAAACAATATGTTCTAACATTATCTCCTTTCAACTCTTGATAGGTTGTTCTAGATAATCCTAATAGAGCATGTTTAGATGCACAATATATTGATGTTCCAGGAAACCCTCCATACGCAGATGATGATGCTATATTTACTATTCTTCCCCAGTTATTTGTTACCATATCCTTTGAAAATTCTTTGGTTAATAAAAAAGGAGCTTTTATATTCAAATTAAATGTACTATCAAAATCTTCTTCTGTTGTTTCGGATATATATTTGTTAATGAATATGCCTGCACAATTAACAAGTATATCTATGTTGTCAAATTTTTGCCTTGCTGTTGAAATTAAATTTTTTATACCTATACTAGTACTTAAGTCACATTCATATGTTTCTGCATGCACAGATTCTGTAAATTTTCTTCCTGTTAATAATAAATTACAATTATATTTTCCTAATTCTTTTGCAATTGCTTTACCTAGGCCATTAGATGCTCCTGTTATTAATATATTTTTATTATCTAAATTATTCATATAAATTCTCTATTAATTTTTTATGTCTTTTAATTGTCTGTATCTCATCGCCTACTCCTTCTCTAGCAGTTTGTATTGTATATCTTCCATTATAATCATATTGGGATAGGCTTTCGAAAATACTATTAAAATCTGTTGCTCCGTGAGTCGGTAGTACTGTTTTTTTATCGAACGTTCTATCTTTTAAGTGAATATTATCTATCTTATCTATAAATTTTCGTATATAATATTTATGATTTATTCCTAATGAAGTCATATTACCGGTATCATATGTTAATCTAAAATTTGGACATGCTTCAAGTACTTCTTGTATAACGTGCTCATATGATTCTATTTCAAAAGAAAATGTAAGGTGGGGATATTCTAGCCCGTAATTACGTATTTCGTTTATAAAAGAACTTCGGCTAACATCATTTGTTATATCCGATTCTTCCAGTAATGGTATTGTAATAGTGCTTATATTATTTAGAGTTGCTGCATCACAAATTGGTTTTAAGTTTTTTCTTAAGAAACTTACGTTATAAATATATGCTACAGTACCTGAGTCGACTAGATTATCAGCACATATGGAAGATATGGGGTAGTTAGATAAATCTTCACTAAATAGTGGATTAGTATCAAATGATTGTTTCGTAACTATCCATTCTATGTGATTTAATCCAAGACTTGGTAATAAATCAAATTCTCCCTTCCAATTATTTGGACATTCTTGAAATCCTTCTATAGGCTGTGATAACCTTCCTTGTATTATTCCAATATTTTTCATACCTTATTAAAATAGTTTATTGTTTCTATTAAACAATTTTTTTGTTTTAATATTTCTTCTGTGTTTCCTTGATTACAAGTAAATTGCATAATATTTCTTTGTAACTTTTCTGCTACCAAAGCTCTGCCGCGGCCTATTTTTTGATTCTTAAAGCATGGTTCATTATATACTAATTGCCAGGCGGCATATATTCCATCGCCGCCTAATTCTATATATTTTTTTCTAAATGTTTGCCATGGAATATTATATTTTTCGCCATTAAAAACACATCCAAATGTAAAATAAGCATTTGTATACCCAGCTGGTACATATTGAGGGATAAGTATATCAGACCCCGCTTCTTTTATAGCATTAATATATTCCCTTCCCATCTCTTTCCTTAAGTCACATAAAAATTCTATTCTTTCTAACTGGGCTAATGCAACTGCTGCACATATTTCAGGTAGTCTATAATTATATGCTAATATATTATGACGTTTCCAGTCTGGATTTTGAAATTTATCTCGAGATATTCTAACCTTTCCGCTAGATGCTGTTATGTTTTTAAATCCTACACCAGCATATTGTCTCATAAATTCTGCTAATATTGGATTATTGGTTGTAACTATTCCTCCATCTCCGCATGATATATGTTTAGTATTTTCTAAACTCCAACTTCCAACATCACCGCATGTTCCGGATAATTTATTTCTATGGTCGGTTCCTAAAAAACATTGTGCAGAATCCTCTAAAATATATAATCCATGTTCTTTAGCAATTTTTTCTATTTCTTCCATATTACACATTAAGCCATACAAATGAACAACCATTATAGCTTTGGTTTTTGATGTAATTTTTCTTTTAATATCTTTTGGATCTATATTAAAAGTATCTTTACAAACATCCGCATACACTGGGGTTGCGTTTGCATGAGTAACTGCATATCCACACATTGCAACTGTTAATGCTGGAATAATTACTTCGTCACCTTCCCCTACACCAAACGCTTCTAAGGCTGCGTGTAAAGTAGATGTTCCGGAATTACATCCAATGCCATATTTTTGTCCATGTTTCTCTGCAAACGAATTTTCTAGTCTTTCTGTAAATGTTCCGGTTTTTGTAGCAGCAAATCCGCTCGATAAAACTTCAGATAAATAATTTAATTCATTTCCATCAAATCTCCAGCCTTTATTCATATATTTATTTTTCTTTAAATTTAATTTAATATAAAAAATTTATTTCAATCATCCTAATAAATTAGTTAGTAAATTTGAAAATCAACCCTTCCTTGTTAATAAAATGTTTTTGATTTGCTGCAATATATCCTTTATCTTCTCCAATCCATTTTAAAACTTCAATTTGTTTAGATTGTATTAAATTGTCAATAATAGGTTTTACAGTATTCATTGTATGACCATAATCATCCATAATAATTATACTATCTGGATATTGTGCTTTTACTCTGTCTATTCCGGATTTGATTCCATTAATATCATGTAACGCATCTAAATATATTACGTCTGGTGGTTTATATTCCCATTCCGAATTAATGTCTTTTACTTCAAATAATATATTAGTGTCTCCCATACATTTATTTTTTGCAACTTCTACGTTATCTACAGATATATCAGAAGCGTAAACTGTTTTTGCTAAACAACTTAAAACTTTAGTAGTGTCTCCTTGGCAACATCCAAATTCTACAACAGTTTCTATATTATCTGTTTTAAAAAATTCATATAAATCATTTTTAAATTTTCTAGAAGTTGCATTTTTATATTCATGTTTATGTTTAACATGATTTAATATATCTTCTATAGGCTCATCAGTATAATGATGTTTTACTAAGTCCCAAGTTTGTTTCATTATATTAGTTCTCTGATCTTTTGGTAATCCATTAAATCTCCATACATAACCATGTTTAATAAAATGCAATGTTTTATTTTCATTTAATTGCCAATTAAATTGAAACATTTCTTTTCGATGCAAATGAGTTAAATTA
>Ga0080013_1006218_pt1 | contig 10729 bp, 13 predicted proteins | sample ETNvirenome_6_85_FD_69236 | JGI IMG/M metagenome (GOLD analysis project Ga0080013, IMG submission 69236) | Marine viral communities from the Pacific Ocean - ETNP_6_85 (SPADES assembly) (version 2) | ecosystem: Environmental > Aquatic > Marine > Oceanic | place: Pacific Ocean | collected 2013-06-19
TATCTAAACTCTCTTCTTTAAATAACGAGGTCATTGTTTTAGTTTCTACCTCAGCGACTCTAGAGACAGGGAACTCCTGGGATGGGTAGATAGAGGAAATATCTTCTCGTTCAGGAATATACAGAGTAAGCTTCTCACCATCTGTATGATGAGCAGCAAAGTTATAACACTTTTGATTGTGTCTCTCTGCTACCTCTTTTGCCTTCACATAGGAGTCAGGGTTCGCCTCAACCCAAACAACCTTGTCTTTAAAGAGTTTTCGATAGCACCCTATCTCTGGACATTCATGGGCTCCAACATGGATTGCTCCTTTAGGGGCAACATTATGCCTCTCAAACAGCCCAGTTATATCATTAGGAATGGTAGATTCTTCAAAAAATTGGTTCTCAACCACCTCACCCTTACTAAAAGAAGCGTAATGCCCTAACATACTCATGATAAATACTCCCTGTAAATGTAATCTTCTGGTACTTCCATAGCTTTTGCTCTTTCCAAGTTGTCTTTCACCGCATCAAGTCTGGAGAAGTACATTTCTTCAGATAACTCATCAATCTGATCAGGGCTCTCCAACATAATGATACCGTCTATATTAAAATGATCTCCAATAAAGGGATCTCCAATATAAACAGGAATAGTTCCTGTGGCAAAACAATCCAAAAGCTTCTCAGTGAAGTAAGACGAGTACTCCCCATTCTCAATGGCTACAGAAAACATATAATCACACAACCCATCCTCTTTAGTTTCTATCTCCTGAAACCCTCGTCCATATAAGTCTACCTTATCTTTTAGTAAAGCTACCCATTGAAGACGTTGAATGTGTCCCATGCACATGGTCTTATTTGAGGAGATCATAGATACTAGCTTGCTTTTAGGGTAGATCTTTGCCTCTTTGATCCAGAACCCACATCCTGGTACAAACTGAAACTTATCGTCCAACTCTAACAATTCTTGGTTATGCGTAAAAATTAAATCAAAGGTGTCCGTGTACTTCTCATGATCCTGTTTAACACTCTCAACGATATCAGGAGTAATGTGTTGAGACTCTAAAAGCCAGCCATACTTCTTCTTGCTTGTGGTGTCATGAAAGGCGTGATCAAGAGTCCTGTCAATATAAAAAGTCTCTTCGGCTCCTGATGGAACCCATTTAATATGCTGCGCTTCTTTCCCATGGACAGAGTAACCTTTGTTACCTCCTGTAAGGTGGGTAAAAGTGTTTCCCACTAGGTTATATGCTTTCATAATAATCAATAATTTTTTTCAATCCATCCTTTAGCGAAGTAGTGGGCTTCCAATACTTTAAAATATTATCGTCTGCCTCATTACGAGCATCTTTTTGTACATCGTCAGTTGCCGTAGCAAAGGATACCTTACAAGAAAACTGGTCTGCTAAAATCTTACCTACTTGCTTTACCGAAGACCAAACAAAAGAAGTAATGTGCAGAGCTTCCTCTGGGTCGATACTATAGTAATGATCGCTAAGAGTATGTAAAGCCTCACAAGCGTCTTCAACGTAAAGGAACTGACGAAGTTCTTCCCCTGATGTACGACACTCAATCTTTCCATTTTGAGCCATCTTTACAAAATCAGTAACCACATGAGTCTTCTCGGGGTCTTCTTCGGGTCCGTAAACATTCCAAAACTTAATCGTCAAACCTTCCAATACTCTTGTGTAATGTTCACCTAGTTGCTTAAGCACTCCGTAGGAAGAGTAAAGCATATTAGACATCTGGCTTGAAGCAAAGATGAAAGGCTTCTTGGAGTGCTCAAGGAGAGAGAAAGTATTCCTCATAATATCAACATTGTTCTGAAGGAAAGGTAAACTCTTCTCATATCGTTTAAGATAAAGGCTACCTCCAACATCAAATGCGAGGAAAAAGACAAAATCACAAGCGTCCATCATCCCCCGTAACTCATTGGAGGGCTCTAACCTCAAATCTTGGTCAGAGGATGCAGCAATATCATAAGTAAGAACCGTATGCCCCTTCTTCTCCAGATACCCACAAAGGGGTTTTCCAATTTGTCCTTCCGAACCTAAAACTAAATACTTCATTAAATAAACTCCAGACTATACTCTTGGTGACATGAGATGGGTAATGTCTCGTAAATGTGATCCACTCTGATCCTCTTCCCCTCATTGTAATTTTCTAAAAACACCTCATTGCTAATGCCTGCGCTCAAGTTGTTCATCTCATCTGTGACCACATTCCACGGAAGGCTCACAAAGGAAGATTTTGTAAAGCACATGCCTTTTTTAAGGTTGACGGGCACAAACTTCTGCAATCCTACCTCAAAAGATGTAGGTGTCCTGAAATCAATCATAGCAATGTAGGTGAGTAGCAATTTGGAATCAAAAATATGTCCATCTAGAGCAAGAGGGTAAGACCAATCATACTCCCCGTCCCAATCAAAAGTTAAAAATCCACTGTCATTACTAAACTCAGGTAATGCCTGTGCTTTCTTTCCTGCTGGATGGCATTCAGTTAAATGAATCCCCAAACGTAAACTGAAGATGTAGTCCCTAACTAACTCAGCAGTTAAAAACCCTAAATCCAGGTCTCTAATAAACACCCCATCATCGGGCGTAAAGAAAACATAGGGCATTCCCGACTGAGTTACAATACTTTGCACATTGGCTCTAAAATCAGTCTCTCTTACAAAAGTAAAATCCTTAGAAAACTCTTCGACTACCTCTTGGTATGATTTCTCATGATGAGGAGAGTGAGTGAACAGGACCACATGTTTGATTGGACCTTTAACAAACTTTTTAATAGACTCAAGCTGAGACTTGAGTTGCAAGGCGCGGTCCTTAGAAAAGATCAGATGTAAACAGTTCATCGTTTAAGGGGGCTGTAGGCTTTTTGTTTAAAGATGGCATGGGCACATCTGATTTGGTCATCGAGATGGTCCTTGTCCTCATTAAGAGGATTGTCTCTATTGTAAATAAGGAGAGGTTCTTTTATGCGATAAATGTGATCCTCTGCCATTTCTAACATAGGGGTCATAATAGCTACATCACAGGCAGAAGTAAAGGGGGCTCCCGTTTCGTCTACTAAGGATTCCACTTTGAGGTTGTCCCACAAAAACTTCTTAAAGGTTCTTAGGTGAGAGAAAGGCCATCCTGTCAATATATGCTGTCGGAGCGGAAGTCCTTCTATCCTAGGATTATTGACAGAACGACTTCCATCGGTAGCAGTATAATCACCATAGGTCATCCAACAATCCTCTCTTTCGTAAACCTCTTGAACTGTTTTGAGAACATCCGAATGGGCAAGCCAATCATCCCCATCTAGGTGGATAAAAACGTCTTCGGGATTAGCATCTTTCCCCAAAAGCTCTGTTCCTGTGACATGACTATGCATCACGCCCATCCTCTTTTCCTTCTTTACTAGTTTAAATCTAGGATCACCCAAAATTTCCTCATGGGCAATCTGAGCGGTATTATCGGTGGAACAATCATCTACAATAATATGTTCGAAATTATCTTGTGATTGTTCCTTAACTGAGTCGATACATTTCTTGATCCAGCCCTCTGCGTTATACACAGGGGTAACTATTTTAAAACTGATTGCCATTTCTCTAAAATCTCCTCTTCTGATAGAATCTCTTGTCCATTGCTGGTCCCATTGAACGGTATGCCTGAGAGCCTACACTCGGCTTCTACGAGCCCATACGTCTCACTAAGGGAGGAATGGTATACTTCGCTGATCTGCGCGTACATCGCTTCACGGTCGCTCTCATGGCCTGCCATGATTGCTTTACCTGAAATAACAAAGTGATGTATATATTCATTAAAGTAGGGCAGATCTGTTACTTCTCCAAAAACCAGTACTTTCTCATACCCTCCTACGTTCAAAGCTCTATTAATAGCAACGTGGGTCTGCTTATTCAGGTCAACACTACCTATTACGCCAGCTACGTTATTTTTCGGATCCGTCCACTCAACAGGGGTGGCAATAGGAGGGATTACTACTTGGTGAGGATGATCCACCATTTGCCAAACTTTCTGTGCAAGACTGACAAAATGTAAAGCGTCATACCCTCTTGCGTCTTGTCTGCCTGACTCCTGCATTTTGTTGATAGGCCACACATCTTTCTCATGGCAACTAAAAATATGCTTCCTGCACACGGGGGTTTCACGGAAACGTATAAAATGCGAGACTATGACATCATCGGGACCAGACTCAAATTCGTTGAATAGTGCAGATTTGCACTTATCTAGATGGTAGTCATGAGGGCCATAAAAGGTGCAATCATACCCATTATCATTTAACAAATTTGTTAGAGTAATATGAGAATGAGTACTCCCGCCAGGGTTGGACCAACCACTTACTATCTTAATTTTGGACATTGATTGTACCCATCAGTTGACGATAAAGCTTAAGACGGTCTCCCACTACTTTATTCATATCAAAATGCTCTTCGGTAATGCTGTGGAGATTCTCTCCCATGCGCTCAACCAACTTAGGGTCTCTTGCAACTTTGGAGAGTATCCGAGTCCACTCACTAACTCCCTTCTTTGGATCAATCAAGAAACCTGTTTCTCCATCCACAATCCACTCGTCGTAGCACCCTACGTTTGAAGCTACTAAGGGAACTTTGTATCTTCCACATTCAGCTAATTTAATTTCCGACTTACTATCATTAAATTCGTTATCCTCTAGGGGGGCTAGAGCTACGTCCATGTTTGTAAAGAACTGGCCGTATCGGTCAGGGGTCTGAGCGTAGTGAATATTCCAATTCTTATTTCCCTTAAAGCCTCTCAGAATAATATTTCTGTATTTCTTCCACACATCTACTTGCCAATCATCTTTAGGCGTGTTAGCAGGGGGGTGTCCGTAAAAATCCCAAACACAATTCTCTCTACCCACTCTTTGATTTACAAAGTGAGGAACACCAGAGAAATAACGAAGGTCTTGCTCATGATGGATTCCTCCTGCCCACCCAAACCTACAGTACTTACTCCTAGGTTTGGGGATCTTTTCCATGTTCCAGCAAGGAAGGTTATAGTCCACCGAGTTCTTAACTACCGCTAAAGCGTGTCCGTTGCCCAGAAAAGGTTTAACTCTTTCAGCGAACTTGCGCTGGGTAACGGTCACAAGATCTGAGTTGTTGTAAATGAACTTTGTGATCTCCTCTAGGCCCTTGTCTTTGTACACATCGTAGAGACGATGCCCTTTGTAAATATTGGTTAGAAGGTCATCAGTATCATAGTGGACAAACTTCCCGAATTTCTTAGCCTTACCTACGATCCGTGCGGTGTAGTTTCCTCCAAAGTTAGACAGATTTTGAGTGAACACGATGTCGGCCCACTTAATATTCTCAAAATCCCAGCCCTGTTTCCACTGTCCATTTGTCTCGTCAATTCCTAATGGGTTCTTGTCCCATCTGATCTCCACTTGGTCAGGGTATAATTCTGCCAACTTTTGGTAGGGGGCAATGATTCGGTAGTAAGCACATCCACCCTCGTTAGCAGGGACACAAAGTATTTTAAGTTTATCGCTCATGGTATAAAAATAGAGAGACACCCATTAGATGCCTCTCTATGATAGTTTCGTTTGCTTAGGTTTTAAGCTTTTTTAGGAGTTACTGCTTCCACTTTAGCGGCTGTAACCTCTTCATCATTTGCAGCTTTCGTTGCGTCTGAGGAGTGAGCCAAACCAAGACCAGAGCCAAGAGACTTGATCGCGTCCCCGAACTCCATGTTTTTGTTCATGGGAATGATAGCAGTGACCATGTTGGTGTAGTGCTGCCTCTTACGAGGGCTGAAAATTGATCCAGCACCCTCCCAAGCAGCAAGGCTCGGAATAAAAGCGGTGAGCATAGTCCAGATGGAGTCGATGATTCCTCCGAAAGACATGGGCTCTCCCTCTGCTCCTCCCAAGAAGTTTTCAATAACAGAACAGGACATCAACCCCGTACACAATAACGTGATAATAATAAGATTTTTCATAGTTAATTAACCTTGCAGTTTAGATAGGTAATCATTGTCTGAAACCTCTTCAGTGGGCACAGAGGGTGAAGTACCTTGAACTGAAACACCAATCAGCATATCAGTAGCTTTTTTGACCTCCTCGTAATCCTCCAGCTTTACGAGGTCGTGAATTTCGTGGAGAGAATCCATTGCTGCCTCAATCCCCTGCTTAGAGCCAAGCTCGGAAGACTTGGGGCGAGGCGCGGATTGGTCATACTTGGGCCATTGACCATCCATCTCCTTAACGATCTTGAAGTCGTGTCCCGACTGAGGATCAGTAATGTCACCGAAATCTTCATCAAGCATAGCTCCAATAATCTTCTTGAAAAGAATCACACCAATCGAGAGGATTTTAACATCTCCGCTCTCACGGTCCAAGATGTTCATGTAGTACCTTGCGCGAGGCTTGATCTTACGAGCAAGATCTTCGTCCTCTTGTTTTCCTGTCTTCCACAGACCGTAGTACAGTTCACACATGGGGCATTTTTCCCCATGAATCTTTCGGCAGTGAATGTTCTTCACGTTACCATCAGGCTGAGGGACCCTGTGAATCTTTGTCTCAGCGTAGAACTCCCGCTCCTCGTCCTTCCAGGGAAGGATACGCACAGCATTTGTGCCTTCGGGAATTTGATAGAACTTCTGGAGGAAGTCTGAGTTAGAGGATGCCCCTGCGGGGTTGTTAAGTTGTTCGTGCTTTGCACGGAGAGCTTCGAGATCAATAGCCATGTTTAGTTTCCTTTTAGTTAGTGGTTAGTGTATGATAGTCGTATCACTTGTAAAGTTTAGTTTCTTCTCGTTTATTTGCAGACGCTTGCTGCAACATATCTTTTTTCTGCTCAAGAGCGCGAACTAGGCCCTTGAGTAGTTCATATTTGAAGGTAGCATCATCCAAAGCAGTCTGTCTCTGGAAGTACTGCTCGTCAGCAAACACTAGGTCATCTAGGTCTTTAGCGGTAAGCTTGACACTAGAAGATGCCTTTGCCTCCTTGCGAAGCTTGGACATAAACCGTGTGAGTTGAAGGCTCCTTTCTGAAACCATCTTCTTAGCCATGCCCATCAACCCATAATAGTACGAGTAGATAGATGCTTGTCGAAACATCTCGTTTTCTACTTCATACTCGTTGAACTGAACAAGAGCATCGCTGATATCTTTATAGTTTTCCCAAGTAAAATCTTCAAGGGATTCAATTAGTTCGTGCATAATTAGTAACCAGGTAGCGGTGGAGGAGGTTCTTCGTCTTCAGGTTCTTCTTCGGTCGTAATATTTTGGAAGGGGTCAACAGGGTCATCGCGCAATACTGCTACTTGTTTCCCTGATGGGAGGATTAAGATAGTTTTAGTGGGGTCCGTGTTTTTAAACGTACTCTGGCCCACCTGTATACTATCAGAGTCCTCGTTCTTAGTTTTTCTAACAGTATCTGTTAAATATTTTGGATCCGTTAGTAGAGCAGATGTTATGGGGGGTGCTGGTCTGTCGAGTAAGACACTGGGGAATGCTCTTTGGTACTGCTCGTCTGTTACTGTGCTAAGAGTGCCATCAGAAGCTTTAATGGCATAACTTCCTGCCTTCCCACGCAAGGCAAACTTGGAAGGGAGAGATTCGTTCTTTGGGACTAGCCCAAACTCGTAACTAATTAAATAATACTCTTGGCTTTCTGTGGTGGAGGTAGGGTTTTGGAGGGTAGCAAACGTCCACTGCCCCTCATAAAAAACGCTCAGTTTAGTAAGAGGATTCTCAATTTTTGGTAGGATGTCTTTTAAGGTTAGAGCTTTCATATAGAGTATTTAGGTCACTCAAAGATAAACTTAAATAGTTCTTTGTTAAGTCCAGATAATTGTTGAATCATATTAGAGGTTACCGTAGTTATAAATTCGTTACCCATTTGAGGCATTTCGTCATCGTCCCCTAACCCATAAAGATCGTAGCCAACATGACAAATCTCATGCAACAGGGTTGCTCTGTAGTCTTCAGGACATTGATTAGGGTCAACAGTGATTAAAGACTTGGTGAATTCTACGCAGCCATACAGGTTGTCTTTCGTCAGGGCTCGCTGCTCAATAGTATAGGTTTTGATGCCTGTGTATACTTCCATAGGATGCACTAGCTTTTCATATTTCATTTTACTCGTCCTCACTGGCGAAGGTCCCCTCCCCTTCCGACATTCTCAGAACACTATAGTCTACATCCATAGGGACTGTAAACCTAGGTCTACCATTACGAGACTTGATGACGAATGCTCTCATCTTCCCCTCATCAAATTCTTCCTCAGATTGGTTCAAAGAGATGGCGAAATCACAAGTACGAATCTTTCCATAGGAATCTCCAAGCTCTGCGTCTGTAATAACCTTAACCATGCGCCCCTGCCTGTTGGTTTGAGTAGCAGTCCAGGTAAGGAAGTTATGCTCCATGGCGACACCTCTAAGCTCCTCTGCGATCTTCTGCTGGGCGTGATACTCTTGCTGAATCTCTCTCGTAGGACGAAGTAGTTCTAGATAGTCCACAATGAGAAGGTCAGGTTCAAACTCATCGTAGTTCTTCAACTGAACAATGAGATTCCTAATGGTGTTGACTGATGCTTGGCCTGTTGGGAATTCTTTGATGACCAACTGAGAACCTGGGAACTCTTTCTGGAACATCTCAAGTCGCTCCTTAACCGTAAGTTGGTTAGCAGGGTCCTTGAGCTTGAACTGAGGTACGAGGGTCATAATTGAATCAAACCTTTGAGCAATCTTATCCTCACTCATTTCAAGAGAGACGTACAAGACTTTCCTGCCCTCAATCATAGAGTGTACACCTTGGTTCACTAAGAACAAAGATTTACCCACCCCAGGAGGGGCAACAACCATAGCCATTTCCTTGGACCCCAATCCACCCTCTAGGGATTTATTGAGAGAAGGCAGGATCGTCTTATACTTTACCTCATTTTTCTTGTTAAAGATCCTATCCCATCGACCTACAAGGTCAGTGAAATAGTCTTGCCCTGTGTCTACATCCCGATTGATGAGGAGGGCTTCCTTAACCAAAGCCTCTACTTCCTCAACTCGATCCTCTTTAATTAGAGAAATACTTTGAGCGATGGCAGACTTCATCGCCTCCTTTTTTGCGAACCCTTCAACGAGGTCCAACATATACTCGTCGTTGCTGGTTGTAGAAGTGTCTACGTTATTGATGTAAGCTAGTTCATCCTCGTAGTCTGACACATTCTCTCTTGCGCCAAGAGAAGCCTTTACATCCTGTACAATGAAATCATCCGTAGGTAATTTGCTGTACTTCTCGTAGTGATCATGGATCGCCTCAAATATTTTGGCATGAGAGGGGAACTCAAAATAATCAGACTTTACCAGGTTTACAATCTGTAGGTAAAAATCTTTATTGGACTTCAGTAGGTAGAGAATTCCACGCTGGATATTCTCGCTAAAATCGTATGCCATGGTTGTTACTTTGTTGGGGGTAGTTTCTCGTTTTTACTGGGCTTGGCGATATCGAGCTTCTCTGATCCGATGTCCTTGTAGCCCATCTTGTTCGCCTTATCATAGGCTTTCATCGTCAGTTGTCGAGAGTTTTCTAGCTTTTTCTGTGTGAACTTCTCACCCTTCTTCTCTAGACCCCTACTATCTGCAAATTTATCCCAGTCTATATGAGCACCTTTGTACCTGAATGTTTCGTCATCCATAGCCTTCTTTGATGCCGCTATATTGTTTCTTAGAAAGTTGTCGCCTGCAGTTTTATCATAACCCTCTTCTGCAACTTTTTGATAGCGTCTTCTGACAGTATGAAAATCGTTAGCGTTGGAGTTTTTATTACAATTTCCATCATCTTTAAAAGAAATCCCTACATTCTGCTGTTGCCAGTATCTATGAGATAGGCTACCGCATTCAGGACATTTAGTTCTCTTGGGAGCTTTCCCCAAATCACATTCACGGTCCCACCAAATGTTACACTCTTTACAGATCCACTCATACATAGCCATTAGCATTCACCTCCTGCAAGTGAGCAGGCATCCCCTGAGGCAACAGAAAGCTCATTAGGTTTTACCATATGCTTGATGATATTCTCCTCAGTAAGAGGAATAGCTTCTAGGGGTTCATTGCCCTTAGAGCCAGCACGATATACTGTAAGACCTTTGAGGTATGGAGCATAATCCAATGCCGCTTGAGAAAATTCTTCAGGTGTGGAGGTAGAAGGAAGGTTGATAGTCTTGGAGATGCAGGAGTCCATGTACTTTTGGATCGTAGCTTGTACCTTAATGTGGTCTTCGGGGGCCACATCATAGGCTCCGACAAAAGGTTCCAGCGATTTTCCTTCGTCGTAATACTCTTGGAATAACGGATCGACAACTAACTGCTCCTTCCAAGTGTTATTACTCCTGTACCTGCGATTATACATAGCAGAGAAGATAGGCTCAATGCCGCTTGATACTCCGTGGAGCATTGATATAGTACCACAAGGAGGAATTGTAAGCATAACAGCATTTCTAATGCCGTGCCTCTTAATAAGCATCCTAATCCTCGCTGGGAGGGTTTTTGCGTACTCTTCATTTAAATATTTTTTGTAATCGAATTCTGGGAAAGGTTTCTTGTCCCTTGCGAGATAAATCGACATTTTATACGACTCATCCCGTATGGTAGAAAAGAGTCGGTCTAAAAACTCTAGGCACTTTTCACTACCGTACTTTATCCCCAGTTTAATAAGCATATAATGCAGACCTGTTACGCCCAATCCAATTCGACGAGATCTCTCGCCAACTAATTTACACT
>Ga0080013_1006220_pt1 | contig 10725 bp, 11 predicted proteins | sample ETNvirenome_6_85_FD_69236 | JGI IMG/M metagenome (GOLD analysis project Ga0080013, IMG submission 69236) | Marine viral communities from the Pacific Ocean - ETNP_6_85 (SPADES assembly) (version 2) | ecosystem: Environmental > Aquatic > Marine > Oceanic | place: Pacific Ocean | collected 2013-06-19
GAGGGGTCCCTACCAATTTGGGTTTTGGCTCGTGCACGATGGGCCCACCCTCCCTAAAACAAATAGGGGTCCCAAACTTTTCTCTTTAGGGTTGGATTTAGAGATAGACATGCTATAAAATCGAAATGAGAATAAAACAAAGGTGTAAAAAAATATTACAAAAATTTTTATGGATGAAGATAAGTTAAACAGGCTTCCGCCTGATGTTAAAAAACAATTTGTAAAGCTTGCATTAAAATTATCTGAGAAAAAAAAGAAATCACAAGTACATGACGATTTTCTTTCTTTTGTAAAACATGTATGGCCAGAATTTATAGAAGGTCCACATCACAAAAAAATTGCAGAAAAATTTAACCGCCTGGCAAAAGGCGAAGTTAAAAGATTAATAATTAATATGCCGCCAAGGCATACTAAGTCTGAATTTGCGTCTTTCCTCCTTCCCTCTTGGATGGTTGGACGTAAACCAGATCTAAAAATTATCCAAACGACCCACACAACTGAATTAGCGATCCGCTTTGGACGTAAAGCTAAAACTCTTATGGACTCCCCGGAATACAAACAAGTATTCGCTACAAGACTAAGAGAAGATTCGCAAGCCGCGGGTAAATGGGAAACCGAACAAGGCGGTGAATATTACGCAGCGGGTGTAGGTTCAGCAATAACGGGCCGTGGAGCGGATTTACTTATAATTGATGACCCACATTCTGAGCAAGACGCATTGAATATGACTGCAATGGAACGAGCTTATGAATGGTATACATCAGGTCCACGTCAACGTCTTCAACCAGGTGGAGCAATAGTCGTTGTAATGACAAGATGGAATATGAAAGACTTAACAGGGATGTTATTAAAATCTCAAAAAGAATTAAAATCAGATCAATGGGAAATAATTGAATTCCCAGCAATACTTCCAAGCAATAAACCTGTTTGGCCACAGTATTGGAAATTAGGTGAATTAGAATCTGTTAAAGCATCACTTAGTGTTGGAAAGTGGAACGCGCAATGGATGCAAAACCCAACATCTGAAGAAGGATCGCTGATAAAAAGGGAATGGTGGCGGAAATGGGATCGCGATTATATTCCAGCTTTAAAACATGTTATACAAAGTTATGATACTGCATTCTTAAAAAAAGAAACTGCAGACTATTCTGCTATTACTACTTGGGGTGTATTTCACGAAGCTGAAGATGCAGCACCTAACTTAATTCTCCTCGATGCAGTTAAAGATAGATATGAGTTTCCTGAATTAAGAAAGAAAGCCAAAGAACAGTATGATTATTGGAAACCTGAGACAGTCATTGTTGAGGCTAAAGCTTCTGGATTACCCTTGACATATGAGTTGCGAAAGATGGGGATACCTGTTATAAATTACACACCTAGCAAAGGAAACGATAAACATGCTAGAGTAAACGCTGTTTCTCCGCTTTTTGAGAGTGGACAAATTTGGGCGCCTGACGAAAAATTCGCAGAAGAGGTGATTGAAGAGTGTGCATCATTTCCTTATGGAGATCATGATGATTTGGTGGATAGTATGACACAAGCGGTAATGAGATTTCGACAGGGAGGATTTGTATCTCACCCAGAAGATGAACAAGACGAAATTTCAATACCACATAACAGGACTTATTATTAATGGAATACGAATTTTACGAAGATGTAGTAGACGCTTATGAAGCGGGTATAGGTGTAGAGCCAGGTGATTCTTTAACAGATTACATAAGAAAAAATAATATTAAAATTAAAGAGATTGAACCTTTTAGAACAGATTCTAAAGATGGTGGCCTTATGTATGCTTACGGTGGAGGTGTTGGACATTTAATGGAACCAAGCCAAACTTATCATCAGTATCATGACTTCACCGCTCCAATGACCGTTGGTGCGATGGTAGATAACATGTATAATCGTGGTGGTAGAGTTAACTATAAAAAGGGTGGATGGAATCCAGGGGTTGGAAGAGATAAAAAAGGTTATCAAAAAACTAGTCCACATTATAGTGGTGGAAATGATGGAAATAATAATCCTCCCCCACCTGTAATTATATCAAAAGATAATACTCCTAAACCAATTACTTTTAATGAGATAACTGGTAAAAAAATTCTTCCTGCGGATTTAGCAATTCAAAAACAATTTTTAAATTTAGTAAAAAATAAAGGATATGAGTCAGGTCTAGATACAGAAGCAGATGATTTGTATGAGCAATATAGAACAGCTACAGGTTTAGATAATTTTCAAAAAAACGCATTAGTGAATAGCACTACTAATCAACTTGTAAATGACATTGATGGTAATACTGAAACTTTTTATGATAGAAATTCAACAATTACAGATTTAGATACAGGTAAGTCTACAAAACAGTTAATAGTAGAAACACCTACGAACTTTACACAAAGAATTGTAAGACCCAGTGGAATTATGGAAAATGATATAGCCCAACCTTTTGGTGCACCACAAAGTTTATCTGTTGATCCATACGCGGACGGCGGTCGAGTAAATTATAATCAAGGTTCTAACTGGTGGGATAATTTAAGCGCACCAGGAATGAATGTTTACAATGCCATGAAAGATGCAGGCCATGATGACTCTACTATTCAAGGACAGTTATCATTGCTAGGATATTATGATGCAGATGCGGGATCTCCTGATCCAACTCCCGATCCAACTCCAGGTCAAGGCGGAAGCTCAAACGCGGGCGGCGGAGATAATTTTTCCGTATACAATCCCGATCCAAATACAATTAAAACTGTTAAACAAGATCCGGCGATACAAGCTAACTTAGAAGCTATACAAAGAAATCAACAATTACAATCAATGGGTATTAATGATCCATTTGCAAATGAACAAGATCCAGCCAATGCTTATTATGGAGACATGCCGGAAGATACAAGTAATCTTACAGGCAAACAAAGTATGTTTGCAAAAGCTAAACAAGGATTGGTAGGTTTAATGGATAATCCTATTACCGATGTAATTGGCTTTGCACTAAATCCTGCATTTGGAGTAGCAAAAAATGTACTTAAAGGAATAGGAAGTCAGATTCCAGTTAATCAGAGAGCTATTCAAGAAAACATAATGGGTAATATGGGTTTTGTTGTTAATGATATTGGTCAGATAGTTTCAACAGGAGATTATGATGATCCAGAAAATGTTATGGCTGGATATAATTTAAACAAAATGACTCCTCAAACATTTATGAAAAGAATAGCTAGTATTAAAAACAGAAAAGCAGCGCAAACAGATGCCAGCAGAAGAAGAATTGCAGCTATTGAAAAAGCACAAGCAAAATTTGAAGCTGCAGAAAAATTAAAACGTCTTGCTGTAGAAGAAGCAAAATTGAAAAAAGGAAAAGCACCAAGTGGTGGAACTTGGGACGGTGGTGGAGGACCAGCATATACTAATCCTAATACAGGAGTAGGTGGTGGACAGTTTACTGACTCAATGAATAATGTGGATTATCAAGATCCTTATGATGTAGGCGGCGGAGAAAAAGATGGTGGTATTATTGGTTATCGAAACGGCGGCCTCGCTTCAATGTTCACTAGGAAAAGATAGTGGCCGAGGTTACCAAAGAAATATTCATAGAAGAATATCAAAACTTTACTGGATCTGATAGAGAGTTTGCAGAATTTTTAAATAAAAAATACAAACCTAAAACTCCGTTCAATGATAAATCTGTTTTTTCAAGAAGAAAAAGATTAAAACTTGAAACTGTAAATCCAAAAGCTACTGGTGATTATGAGGGATTAAGAAAGTATATAAAAAATTTTAAAGGAAAATTTAGACCTGGTTTATTTGATATTGCTAATCGATTTGGATTTAAAGATAGAGGTGTTGTTGAAAAAATGATAAACACAGTAAATCCAAATATGAAAAAAGCAACTCCTCCAGGAAGATTACCGCCCGGAGTAGAAACTAAAGAAGCAAAACTTAAAAGAGAAATAGAAGAGAGAAAAAATATTAAAAAAGAAAAAGCAAAACAATCAATAACTAAAACACAATTTAAAGAAGAATATAAAAAATTTAAACCAGTTAAAACTGGATCTGATGCAGAGTTTGCAGAATATTTAAACAAGAAAAAATATAAAGATAGAGGAGAGCATTTTACTTCTAGAAGAGTAAATCAAATACGTAAAGACTTTGGAGTAGAAGCTAAATCATTTACAACTAGACCTAAAACATTCACTGACAAAGATATTTTAAAAGAAGTAGAAAGAATGAAATTAAACATTGATCCATCAAAAATGAATATGGATGATGTAAGGCGTGCGGTGTTTTCAGCACGAAATTTAGAAACAGGTAGATCTCCAGAAGATATTAAAAAACTTGCAGATTTTAGACAAAGAAAAAAATTAATGGCTAGCAACAAAAGAATTTTTCCAGTTACAATTGGTAAAGATGCAACTCCTAAAGATTTGTTTTGGAGAGATTTAATAGATAATGCACAACGTCATCAGTCTTATTTAAAAAATAGACCTGGTGCAATTTTAGCTAATTCACATATTAAATTTTTAAATCCTAATGAAGGTAGACCTACAGATACCAAAGGATTTAAAAAAATAAAATTAGTAGACACAAATGTAATTGGCAAACAAAATAAACCTATGACTTTAACTTACGATAATTTTTTAAATCATTTAGATAAAAATTCTAAAATGTATGGAATAGATTCTAAAACAGCTATGGAGGAATATAAGAAAAAAAGATTTATTCAAAAAAATCCAGATTTGCGAAATAAGTATAATTTAAAATTAAATAGTCGATATGATCAAACAAGTGCAACAAAGAGAGCTGTGTTTTCTCCTTTTCATATTCACCACACTGCCGGAAGAGGACAAAACGGATTTAATGTTCAGTTTGCAGTAGGCACAGAAAATATGGCTGAGAATGCTTTTAGAAGAACTTTCGATAAAGAATTTAAAGCTGCAAATACTCTGAGTGATAAAAAAGCCGCTGTTAAAAAATATCTAGATTCAGTTCCAGAAAATTTAGAAGTAAGATTAAAAAAAACACCTTATGGAACAAGAGAGACATTAGTAGAAATGACTCAAAGAGTTGCACCCGAATTATCACAGATGACAGATAAGGCAATTAAACTTTATGAGAATGCAGATGCAGCCGGTAAAATAAAACTTGAAAATAGAATTGGATGTAGTCGAGGTTGTTTTATTAAAACAGTAAAAGAAGAACCACAAAAACTTATTCGTTTATTTCGAGGTGAGTCTTTTCCGCAACGAAACACTGAAGCTTTTAAAGATACCGCAAAACATTTTGGAACAACTGTTGATGCAATTAAAAAAGATACATTGTCAGGTCAATGGTATACTCCTAATCAAGCCCACGCCGCTTCGTATCTAGATAAGCCTGGTCGAATGAAATATGTAGATGTAACCCCTGCAGAATTTGCTGCGATGAATAAATATAAAGATAGAGTAAATAAAACTAATGTAAAGTGGAGTGAAAGAGCATTAGAAGGAAATCCTTTTAAACAAGATATTACTACTTCTCCACATCATCAAGTTATTCCAAGATATAAATTAAAACAAATGGAAGAAGCAGGTAGATTAAAATCTAAACTTAATATTAATCCTTTTACAAAAAAGAACTTTGCAGGAGCATTATTGGCTGGAGATGAAAAAATGATTCCATCTACTGCAGGAGTTTTAGAATATAATGTTGATTTGGGAGGTTTTGTAGATTCTTCAAATCCAGGTGAAGTAGTTGGACAAAATCAATTAAAAGTTTGGGCGGAAGATAATCCAATGGAAGTTAAAGTTGGAACTGAACCTCCAACACCTAATAAATCAGTTTTAAAAACTGTAGGTAAAACTTTAGCAAAAATTGGAACTCCGTTACCAACTGCCTTAATTGATGGTTACTTTATTAATAAACAAATGGATGAAGGAAAATCTACAGCAGAAATTGCTAAAGACCCCTTGAACTGGATTGGATTAGCTGCTATGGAACCTTTATCAAAAGTAAGTGGAGTAGCTGAAAAAGGTGGAATGAATGCAGTGTTGAGATTAGGATTGAATCCTGCTACAATTAGGGGTATAAGTAGGTTTGCGGGTTTACCGGGACTTGCAATAAGTACGGCTATGACTGCATATGATCAATATAAAAAATATCAAAACGAAGAAGGATTCGTATATAACTTATTCAATAAAGAGGGGAATTAATTAAATGGCTGATATCGACAAAGCTTTGCCAAACACAGAGACGGTTGTAAAAGTACCGGCTGAAGAAGAATTAGTAGAGGCGAAGGAAGAGATTGTAGAGGAAAAAGATAAACAAGGTAATATTGAAGTTACTATGGATGAAGAAGGCGGTGCTGAAATCGCGTTCGATCCAAAAGTTGTAACAGAAGAAGGTGGCGAAGACCATTTTGAAAACTTAGCAGAATTTTTAGGAGATCAAATTTTAGATCCTCTTGGAAATAAACTAGTCGACCAATATACAGAATACAAAGAATCCAGAGGTGATTGGGAAGACACATACAGAAACGGTTTAGAACTTTTAGGTTTTAAATACGAAAGAAGAACAGAACCTTTCAGAGGTGCATCGGGCGTTAATCACCCTGTACTTGCTGAAGCGGTTACACAATTTCAAGCACAGGCTTATAAAGAATTACTACCAGCAGATGGACCAGTAAGAACTCAAATTTTAGGAAATCTTGACGTACAAAAAGAAGACCAAGCAAAACGTGTTAAAGATTTTATGAACTGGCAAATTATGGATCAGATGAAAGAGTATGAACCAGAATTTGACCAAATGTTATTTTACCTCCCTCTAAGCGGCTCAACTTTTAAGAAAGTTTATTATGACGCTCTTTTAGGAAGAGCCGTTTCAAAATTTGTTCCAGCTGATGACTTAGTTGTACCTTATTCTGCAAATTCTTTAGAAGATGCAGAAGCAGTTGTACAAGTAATTAGAATTTCAGAAAACGAATTAAGAAAACAACAGGTGGCAGGTTTTTATAGAGATATAGAATTAGGGGATCCTCCTGTTACAGAAAATCAATTAAAAGATACTGAGTTACGTCTTGAAGGAATTTCTAAAGATGGACAAGAAGATCAATACACTCTTTATGAAATTCATACTGACTTAGACTTAGAAGGTTATGAAGATAGAGATGCAGACGGCGAACCAACAGGAATTAAATTACCTTACGTTATAACTGTTGCACAATCTAATCAAAAAGTTTTATCTATTAGAAGAAACTACAGACCTGAAGAAAAATTAAGAAAAAAAATAAATTATTTCGTTCAGTTTAAATTTTTACCTGGAACTGGTTTTTATGGTTTCGGTTTAATTCATATGATTGGTGGTTTAACTAGAACTGCAACAGCAGCTTTAAGACAACTACTAGATGCAGGAACTTTATCTAACTTACCGGCTGGATTTAAATCTAGAGGTATTAGAGTTAGAGACGATGCACAACCTTTACAACCTGGTGAGTTTAGAGATGTCGACGCTCCGGGAGGCAATATTAAAGATCAGTTTATGACTTTACCTTTTAAAGGACCTGATCAAACATTACTTCAGTTAATGGGTATTGTTGTTCAAGGTGCACAAAGATTCGCGGCCATCGCTGATATGCAAGTTGGCGATATGAATCAACAAGCTGCAGTCGGTACTACAGTTGCGTTACTTGAAAGAGGTTCAAGAGTAATGTCAGCTATTCACAAAAGATTGTATGTAGGTTTAAAACAAGAATTCAAATTATTAGCAGAAGTATTTAAAACTTATCTACCACCAGTATATCCTTATGATGTAGTTGGTGCGAGTAGAGAGATTAAAATGCAAGACTTTGATGATAGAATAGATATTCTACCAGTTGCTGATCCTAATATATTCTCTCAAACGCAGAGAATATCTTTAGCGCAAAGTCAATTACAACTGGCGCAATCAAATCCTCGTATGCATAACCTATATCAAGCATATAGATCTATGTATGATGCGCTGGGAGTAAAAAATGTTAATGCAATTTTACCTCCACCATCACAACCACAACCAATGGACCCTGCATTAGAAAATTTATTAGCTATTAGCGGAAAACCGTTTCAAGCTTTCCCTGGACAAGACCACAAAGCGCACATTGATGCGCATTTAAGTTTTATGTCTATCTCTATGGTACAAAATAACCCTGCAGCGATGGGAGCTTTACAAAAAAACATACTGGAACATATTTCTCTAATGGCACAAGAACAAGTTCAGTTAGAATTTGTACAAGAAATGCAAGAATTAAAAATGATTCAACAACAATTACAACCAATGATGCAAAATCCACAGATGATGCAACAAAATCCACAAGCAATGCAGATGCAACAAAGAGTTCAACAGATAACTTCGCAGATTGAAGCAAGAAAAGCTAAGTTAATTGCTGAAATGATGATGGATTATGCTAAAGAAGAAGATAAAATTAGCAGTGAAGTAGGTGGTGATCCATTATTGAAACTAAAATCTAGAGAATTAGACCTTAAAGCAAGAGCAGATCAAGACAAAAACGCTAATAATGAAGCTAGACTTGATTTAGACACTATGAGGGCTATGATGAACGACCAACAACACGACGAAAAGCTAGAACAGAACGAAGAATTAGCTGGATTGCGTGCAGGAGTGTCAATTGCGAAACAACAAATGGCCGACCAAAGTAAAAGACACGATTTTGGTAGAAATTTTAAAAAAAACTAGGTATAAATAACACAAGGAGTAAACTATGAGCAAAGATTGGCAAAGAGGATCAACTTTTATGAACAAAGACGTTAAAACTGAAAAATGTATTGGCGTTGGTAAAGACGGTTACCTAACAGGTGGCGTTAATATCTCTAAAGAAGTTCCTAATATCCAAGAATCGCAAAAGGTAACTGTCAAAGGCACAAAAGCTATGAGATCTGACAAGAAACCTGTTAAAGCAACTTGGTACTAGTATGGCTTGGTTTGGTTTAGCAAAGATTGCTTTGCAGGCTGGGACGCATATTTTTAAAAAGCGTCAAGAGACGAAGATGGCGATGGCAGATGCACAACATATGCACGCCGCTAAGATGGCCCGAGGTGAGGAGCAATACCAGGGCAAATTATTAGAAGCCCGTCAGTCAGATTACAAGGACGAGGCGGTTTTGATAATTCTTACGTTGCCCATCGTGGTGCTCGCATATGGAGTCTTTTCAGACGATGTCCAGGCAATGGACAAAATAAAAGTCTTCTTTGAGCATTTTCAAGCGTTGCCGAGCTGGTTTACAAATTTATGGATACTTGTAGTTGCTTCCATATATGGTATAAAGGGAACGCAAATATTTAGAAACGGAGCAAAAAAATGAGACAAAACGGAGTAAGATCAGATGTTAGATTTCCTTACGGAAAAGGTGGATCTTCATCTAAGAAAAAACAAGGGTACAAAGATAGAAAAGACGAATCTATCGCAATGAGAATAAAAAAGAAAAGAACTAAAAAACAACTTAAAGATTCAAGAGATGAGTCTTATGGTAAATGGGGTTCTTCAGCTAAAAAAAGCGGAAAGATAAATAGGTAATAATATGGCTAACACAGGAAGAATGAATCTGGCAGAAGAATTAGGCAGAATTGATGCTGAAAAAATGAACAGAAACAGACGTGCTGAAAAAGACAGAGTTATCCACGAACTTAACAGAGGCTACAAATCAGGTGGCAGTGTTAAGTCTAGAGGATGTGCTAAAAGAGGTTTTGGTAAAGAAGTAAGATAATGCCAGAATTTTTTAACCCTACATCCAGAGATCCCTGGAAAACTAAAAAAAATGTTTACAGAGGTGGTGGCGCTGTTAAAGGCGGTAGAGGTATGGGTGTTGCTTTAAGAGGTGGTGGAAGAGTTGCAGCTAAAGATGGCAAATGGATTCAAAAAGCAGTTAAAGGAATGAGAAAAGACAAACCTTGTACTGGTAAAAAATTTGGAAGTTCATCTTGTCCTCCAGGATCTAAAAGATACAATTTAGCTAAGACTTTTAAGAAGATGGCTAAAAGCAGAAAAGGTTAATGTTTAAAAAGTGGTGCTATAAAATAGTTGAAAAACTATTTGGAAAAAGATGTAAGTGTGATGAGAAAAGCAATAATAAAAGCGCTTGAAGATAGATACCAAGCTCAACTTTCAGAAGCCGACGCAACTTTAAAGATTTTTTTAGATCATTCAGTTGGTATTGGCGAACATCCCCAAAATATTGATGAAGTAGATAAATTAGTACAAAAAATATCTAGTGCTAAAGGAAAATTAGAAACTTTAAAGGAATTTGAATAGTGCCTTTTAAATCAGAAAAACAAAGACGCTATTTATTTAAAAACGAACCTGCTATTGCTAAAAAGTGGACTAAGAAGTATGGCAGTAAACCTGTTAAGAAAAAAAGGAAGAAGAAGAAATAATGGACGAATTAGAAGTAATACATAAACTCAAAAAGAGAATAGATGCTACAGTTCAACAGATTGGCGACGCTATGATGACTGGTGGGGTTGACAATATGGAGAAATACAAGTATCTACTAGGACAGGCACAAGCCTATCAAATAATTAAACAGGAAATCTCTAACCTGCTAAACGAAGATAAGGAGCAAAATGACGGAAACGTTATCGACATCACAGGAAAAGGAAAAGGCAATTCCAAAACATAGGAACGCTTTACAAGAAAAATACAAAGAAGAAGAATCTCACGTTAAAAGATTAGACGAAAACAATATTCAAGACGTAGCTGATCAATTACCAGAACCA
>Ga0080013_1006221_pt1 | contig 10721 bp, 1 predicted proteins | sample ETNvirenome_6_85_FD_69236 | JGI IMG/M metagenome (GOLD analysis project Ga0080013, IMG submission 69236) | Marine viral communities from the Pacific Ocean - ETNP_6_85 (SPADES assembly) (version 2) | ecosystem: Environmental > Aquatic > Marine > Oceanic | place: Pacific Ocean | collected 2013-06-19
GGAGACACCGCCGATCTGAGGCCATGTACGCTCGTCGTACTCCCACGGAAGTTTTCGCTTCGCTTCGTTCGCCCCCTTACCCCATGTCTCTACGATCTTCTGCTTCAGCTTCTTCCCATCCCCATCGAAGGTACTCCCCACGCGCCGCAGGACGTGGTGCGGGAAGCTACCTAGTCCATCGGGAGGGGTCCACGGGTAAGCCTTTGTCCCGTTCTTGTGCCACTTCGCACTGTCATGGAGAGTTTCCATAGCGTCGTCCTGCTTCGTGGCAGCGTATCCCATGAGAACCCCATATTGAGCACCAATGGCAGTCCCATGAGTACCCGTAGCTCTCTCGTCCTTTCGCCCTACCTCGATGAGCTTCCATCCTATGGGGGGAGCCTTACGGAACTGGTTGTACCAATCGGCCCCGTAACGTGTGAACTCCTTACCATCCACCTTCCGGCCCGGTCGTACAACGGACGCATCCTGCAGATACTCAGGACCCGCACCACGCGGACGGACATCGAGCGCCCAGACCTGATGTCTACCGGGAACGTAGACGCCCATGTAGAGACCTCCGAAGGGAAGGACAACAGGAGTCGGTTCCTCCACGTCCCACCTTCCGCTCGTCTGCCCCGTGACGGCTTCCTTGCGAAACACTACAGGCTCGACACCGGGGATCTGGAGTATGGAGGCCCCTGAAGCTACTACCATCGGCCCCAGGAATGCTCCCTCCACGGAGAAGGGAATCATGGCCCGGTCAGACGGGTCCTCTGGACTCCTTGTGACCCCCACAGAGGCCGGGTGCAGATTGTCGAGCCCCTGCTGGAGATTCTCGGGGTCTGCGCCTACTAGAAGGTCTTGTTGGAGAAGGTCTACGAGGGAGGGGCGAATAAGAATAGGATCGAGCATGAGGCGCGTATCCGGCTCTCGGAGTGACCGCGCACCGTGCAGGAACTCCTTGTACCTGTTCTCCGCGTTGGGCTTCTGAATCCCTACCGTGTGCCAGATAAAGGCAACCCTGGCAGCTTCTGCAGTGCCTCGCACCGTCCCCTTGAGAGGATTGAACTCCTTGACGAGCTTCTCGCGCTTGATCTCCAGCAGCTTCTGCGCTGCCTTACGGCAGACAGCCTCTACGTCGTCAGGATGCACAGACTGACAAGCAAGCTGGAGAAGTTCCGCTTCATTCGAGGCCAACTCGAAGGTTGGAGAATCCGCATCCAGCGCAGATTCGAGCCATGCCCGCTTCCGCTCCAGCGCCTGCAGACGGAAATAATCAACCGTGTTTCTTGAAAGATAGACGTAGGAATCTACGACTTCAAAGAGGTTGCCCTGGCGCACACCCCTGCCTTGGCGCTGAATGAAATCGCTTGGAGTCCAGGGCAGATCGAGGTGGTGTATAGCGCATGTGCGGGCCTGGAGGTCCACTCCTTCGTAGGCTACGGAGTTTGCCACGAGGAGGTCGAACTTCGGCCTCACGACGGCACAATCCCCCCCTGCACTGTCCTTCCCCCACTCTCCGTTGAACGCATCGGTGATGTCCTGACGCGCAGGCCCAGGAGCCACCTCAGAGTTCATTGCTACAATGCGGTTTGCCCCTTCAACGTAGTACCCGTCGAAAGAGTCTTTGAGAGGCTGCGCTTCGGGCTTCACGCTGATGTAGCGGAAGTCACGGAAGATCGGGACGTTCTGCTTCGTTCCTACGCCCGCCTGTCGATAAGCGGCGGCTTCTCCGACGTAGTCGGGTTCGCCCTCCCCTTCGAGCACAAACTCCATGATCTCGACTGCCAGAAGAGTCTGAGGCTCCTGATTGTTGGCCTCGATGGCGGAGGGGGTCAAGGTGAAGTCGGCCTTCGGCAGTGCGATCCGAAGCACGTTGGCGGTCGTCCAGTAGAGCGTCGTCAGACCGTAATACTCGACCGCATCGATCCAGGGTCCTGCATCGGGATCGACGCCCTTCTTCGTGTGAAGAAGGCACCACTCCTCCAACATCTTCGTCAAGGCATACAACCTGCTCCAGTAAACGACGGTCCACGCATGGATGTAGAGATTCCCGCAGAAGGCGATGTTTCCACAGGGAACATTCGTCTGTGTGTGATCGTCCATGATGGCTCGGGCGAGAACCCGGTCGATCATGGCAGCAAGCCTGGGTGACGCGACATTGATCACGTCCTTCGCCTGCAACGCCCCGGTCAGGACGTTTGTGATCCCGCCTGGATTTAGAGGGACGCCCGTCTTCGAGTGGAGCTTCAAGCTCCCAACGTACTTCTCCCCCTTGATTGAGGTAAAGGGCTTCGCCCAGTTCTGACGCTCCGCTTCCTTCTTGTCAGGGTGAAACTCAGCGGCAATCCGCTCATATTCCGTTACCTCGTCAGGAGAGAGGACTTCCCCCTCGCGTACCCGTTGCGCCAGCGCCTTGAACTTTGCGAGGGTCAAAGCGTAAGCAGGCGAGAGGACCGGAATCTTCGCTGTCAGGCCCCCCTTCTGGACATTTACGCCCTTGTCGGTGGGAGCAGGAGCGCCGAAGAACGCCCACGGTCCCTGGCCGACCTTGTAAAGAGCCATGAGAGCGTCTACAGGGTCCACATCCTTTTCGAGCCCCAGGGCTAGACCCTGGGCGAAGCGGTTGGCGACCGCGCGCTTTGTAGCAGCGTCTGCAGCCTCCACCGCAGTGGTATCGATGATTTCCACCTCGAAGGTGTACTGTTCCAGCATCGGGTGCATCGTCAAGCGGGACATCGACGGGTACACCTTGAGCTTCTTTGTCGTCAGGATCGCCTGACCACCTACCTTGACGACTGCCCGGTTCATATCCTCCAAAATCATGCGGCTCAGAGCCTTCTGGAAGCCTCCGTAAAGGTTTCGCTGGTCTTCGTCCAACGGGACGTCCACCACAGCAGGAGGAGGCCCCAGGGGGACCTTGCCAGCCGTGTAGGAGATCCAGTTGTCACCCTGGAGGACTGTGTCCTGAGAGGAATCCTTGTCAGGAGGTGGCATGATCACCACGCCATTCCGCTGCGTTGTGGCTCCCAGGAAACCCTGGACGCGATAGCCGCCCTTTGAATTGCCCGTAAGCAACTGGAAGCGGTCTCCAATCTTGAGCTTGCTGAGATTGCCCTTCGGAATGAGAATCTCTGGCTCTCCCGCCTTGTAGACTGCTCCCTGGCCGCGCCCTACCTGAGTCCCCCGTAGAGTCTTCACGTCGAGGACGGTCTTGCGATTCGCATAGCGGTGGAAGATCGCCGTGAACTCGCGGTCAAGATGGACAAAGGCTGTCGCTGCAGCCCCCCGGCGCGTCGTCCCGTCCGCGTCGATGATGATGGTGTCCTCGATCTTGACGAACCGCGAAATGAACTGCTCGCTTGTGTAGATGCCAAACTGCGAGAACACACTCAGATCGCCGCCCAGGCCAGGAGCGCCGATCAGTTGCATGACGTTGTAGAACTCCAGAGGGGAGGTCTTCGCGGGAGTCGCGGTCAGGAGCATGACACGTCCGTTGCGCTCCTTGATATTGGCGCAGCGAGCTTCCATCGCCCAGGCGCGCTTGCTGCTCTGCCCGCTCTGCAGATAGGCGACCTTGCCCCCGCGCTCGCGGGGCGCGAAGAGGGCCTTGTACTTGTGCGCCTCATCGCACACGATGCAGTCCACCCGCAAATCCTCGAAGTAGAGCGACGGAGGCTGATTCCACTTAGCCTGGGTATCGTAGAGCTTCGGAAGCATCGAGTAGTCGCGCGCGACACGGTCGCGCCGATCTTGCGTATTGAGCGTCGGGAGCCGCACAGGCTTCGTAGGATCGGGCTTCCCGCGTCCCCAGGTGGCAAGGGGGACAGCCTTGAAAGGACCCGTTACCTTCTTGAGTGCTTCGTTGGTAAGGGGATCGTAGCCCTGCACGAGAGACCCCACCGACCGCTTTTTCTGCTCCGCAGTCAGAAGGGCGGCGACCTTCTTTGCGTAGTCGCCCGCACTAACGAATCCCAGGGGCACTCCCACCCACCCCTTGTCAAGCGCGCTGTACCGTGCAGGAACAGGACGTGCATCCGGTCCCTGATAGTCCAGGGCTCCAATGCAGGACGAACGCCCTGCCCCCACCCCATCGGGATAGACATAGCTCCCTCGTAGGGTCGCCATCGAAGCGTAGGCGAGAGGGATAGAACCGTTGACCGCCTCAGACGACACGTTAAAAGGCTTCTTGTCGAAGCGGAAGGCGCTCGGATAGCGCGGAATCCCCATGATGTCGGAGCGCGGGCCTTCAGAGGGGTACTTCACCCCCTGCCGCCTCCACCACTGCCCTCTCTGCTGCTTTGGGTCGCCGTTGGTCAGGAGAAGCTGACCCTTCGCGTCTTCGATGGCCCAGAACAAGGGTTCCCCGAAAAGCGCGGCGTACTTCGCGCGGGCTGCTTCGTCTGGGGTGTCACGGGCGGGGCCGAAGAGGTCGCTAGTGAACTTCTCGACCGTATCATCCCAGAACTTCCCAGAGAAGTTTTCCATCTCATAGATGCCGCGCTTGATGAAATCCCGCAGAGCGTCGCCCACAGAGGGGAATCCGGCACTGGGGATTCCCAGGTGCGGCGGGATGGTAACAGTCGTCACGGTCCCCATCCTCGGGTCCTTCGGGTCCTGCAGGGTGATAGTGGCGTCGAGGACCCACTTCCTTACGTCTTCTGTCGTCTGCCCCCCAGGGTTGGCCTTGACGGCACCCCACTCCTTCAAGGCTTTTCGGGCGTCCGAGAGGCGTTGGCGAAGCCCGCCTCCCGCTGCCGTAGAACTTCCCTTGAAGGTCTGGTTGATAAGCATGGAGCGAAGCGCAGGGGAGTTATTGAGGTGCTGGCGCAGCGTCGCAGGCTTCATGGCGATGGTGGCGAAATCCACCTCGCTGCAGATCATCGCATCGTACTGGCCTTCGCTGAAGGCAATCCACCGCTGTGCGCGTTCGTCTCGCGATGCCTTCTGAAAGCTCCTCGGGAGGCCGGGAAACTTCCTCTGCGCATTCTCGACGTTCACGAAAGGAACGAGGTGGGGGAAAGCCTCTTCAACGGACCCCCCTTGCAAGATCAACTGGGACGCAATGCGCTTTGCGTCGGCCTCCACCATCCGCCAGCCTGCCTTGTCCTTTCCACGCCAGGGGATGCCTTCCTTCTTGAACTCAGGGAGCTTGTAATCGCGCACCGCTCGCCAGATCCAGCCGCCCAGGGGACCTTTGCTGTCGTCACGATTCCCCCGGTGCGCCATCTCTATGAAAAGCGTACGCGGAGCGCCCCCAGCGGGCACCTTCGAGGGCGCACGGAGCGTCTGCCCCAGAATCACGACGTTGTAGTCAGGAAGACGCCCTTGAAACTCCTGAAGCCACTGACGCTGGATCGTATTCGGCACTACGCACAGGACACGGCGGGTGTTTCCGTTCTGGCGCGCATACGCAATGGCCGCGAGAGCGCAGAGCGTCTTTCCTACGCCTACGTCGAAGGCCAGGAGCCCGCCCTGCTGATCGTCCATGCGCAGGACTGCATCTGACTGGTAGTCGTAGAGGTGAATCCCTTTCGGCCCAGGACTCCAGCGCATGAGACTCTTCGAGAGGGACTTACTGCCCGTCTCCTTCACCGTGCTGTAGTCGCGGGGCCTGTAACCTACCCAGTTGGCGTTGTACCGCTCCGACAGCGCCCCTGAAGCCCCCTCCGTCTCGCCTACCCAGGCGCGGAAGGACTCGTTGAACAGGTAAGTGTAAAGGCCGATGCGTTCGAGCTTCCTTTGACTCTTGAGCTTCCTCCCCAGATCCTGCAAAGCGGGCGACGCTTCGGGAATGCCGTACTTCGCCTCAAACCAGTACATATTCGGGACGAGAGGAGGCGCACCGACTTTTCCGGTCTTTTCGGACTTCTTGCCTGTCGGCGCAGACCGTCCTCCGTAAGTGCGCTGCTTGCCTGCCCCGGCTTTCCCGCGTGTCATACGCCAGAGGAGACCCATCGAGAAAAACCCCTTTGCCAACGCTCCAGTGGCGTCGCGGCCCGCTTCGATGATCTCTCCCATGCTCAAAGCCCCTATAGGCTTCGCCTGCAGACTACGGAGACCCCCTTCGTAGTCAGAGGTCATAGGATCTTGTTGCGCCTGGACCTGTTCTGCACTCGTAGGAGGACTATCTCCCAGAGACACCCAGGAGCGGCTAGCGGGCCATGCCACGCTGTAGAGGCCCCCCTTGTCGATGAAATCCTTGTTCAACTCCCCCGATCCGCTTCCTCGGTACTTAAACATCTGTTCGAGTACAGCAATTCCGGTACGGCTCGATGGATTGAAGATCCCGTAGTCGTCGTTCAAGAAGCCCAGGTAGAAGCGCGCGCGGGTGCTTAGACCGTTACGGATGGCCGTCAGGAATCCAGGGAGCTTCGAGTCAAACCCCAGCGATCCTGTCTTGTCACCGCTCGTACCCAGCAGCCCGTAGGGGATGATGCGGGGAACCATGATGAAGCCCACAGGCCGTTGCGTGATGTGTGAGACAACGCCATCCTTGGTCAACTCCCCTACGTTTGCCACAGGAGGGACACCGTCGAGAATGTCCTGAATCGGGTTGGCCGAACGGATACCGTCTTGCTCCAGCTTCCTCTGAGGCCGCTCCTTCGGACCCACAGCCCTCAACCACTTCTCGGAAGTGCGGTATTCGTACTTCGCGTAGGAATACTCAAGAGCCCCCTTCTTGTCGGTCCACCACACCACCTTGTTCGCTTCAATCAGGCGCGCGATAAAGGCGTCCGTATCCTCCTCGGGGAGCTTGTACTTCATCAGGTCAGCAGCCGAAGGAGGACCCTGGCGCGTCTCCTCCTCTAGCGATCCCGCCGCGACGCCGATGTGCCAGAGGTCAATCCCGCCGCACCACGCCCGGTACTGGTAGAAACCTTCCTTCCCTATAACTTCGAGCTTCCACGCCTTGAAGTTGCGCCCGGTGTCCGTCACCTGTGTGCCGTCTTCGCGAATCTCTACTGTGTTTTCGCTTTGAGCCCCCCGCATAAAGTCGTAGGAGGCGTCGTCCCAGAGTCGTCCGAAGTCGCGGTGGTTCCACCTCTGAAGCCGTTGGTTGGCGAAGTTGGAGAGCATTTCATTGGAGATCCAGGGGTCACGAGCACTGGCGACACTGAGAACGATGTCTTCGGAGTAACGAGTACCGCTGCCGATGGTCTTGAGCCTCCCGATCTGAGTCTCGGCTACCAGTGTGCGTAGATCGAAGCGGGGAAACTTCTTCTCGACAGCCGCTTCACCTTCCGCCTCCACCTCTGCAGCCTGCTGTTGCGTCCAGGGGGCAGGCCATGTCTTGCTGGCGGCAGCGAGCGTCCGCAACTTCGCCGCACTCTGCTGCATGGAAGAGAGGCATTCCTCCGCAGCCAGTGTCCGCTTGAAAACCGCACCCGTGTAATAGTCGCGCGCTCGCGCGAGAGCGTCGAAGGCGCGACCACTCAACACCCACTGAGGCTCTGTATCGCCGCTCGGCATGAGCATCGCTTCCAGCGCAGCTTCGCCCTGTGCATCCGTGGGATAGGCAGCAAGGAAAGTGTCGATTGGAAGGTTGCGTCCGTTGGCCTTCCACAGCCAGTCTGCCACCACATTCGGGTCTTTACGGTCCCATGAGGGCTCGTAGACGCGCAAAGCCTGGGGAGGGTCGAGGTAATCCCGCCGCACCACATAGCCATCCTTCTGCTTCTTGAAGGCTCCCTTGAAGGCGCGCATTTCGGTGGGATAGGTAGGATCGATCAGGTCGAGAATGCCGCCCGTCTCGTAAGCAACGAGCCACGCCCTCAAGCTGCCGTAAAGCTCGTTGAAGAGGAGAAGCGCCGTTGCCACCTGGGCCGAGGTGTTGGCTGCTAGGGCCTTGTGATAGCGCACGAGACGGCTTCCGATAAGACGAGCACGATCTCGCGCAGTACGAGCTTCCGCAACCGCGCCCTTGCGCGCCATCTTCTTCTTTGCCGTCTGCCGATTCTGCTGGGCGGCTCCTGCTCCCGCAGGCCAGCCGTTTGCCTCCACCCACCCCTTCAGAGCGATCACGCTTACCTCGTAAAGAGGAGCCTTCACAATCAACTCGCTGGGGTCGAGGTCGGTAGGTGCCTTCGACAGAAGGGTCGTCAAGTTGCGTTGGAGCTTCGGATTCGCAAGCTCGGCAATAACGCCACGCTGCTGGTACAGGATGAGACGCTTGTAGGCTCCGTTGCAATACCGCAACCGGGCTTCCTTCGCCTTCGCAGTAATCTTCGGGCTCTTGAGCAGGGCCGTGCGCAAGCTCTCGACAAGCGCCTTGAGAGCCACTGTGTCGAGCCGCGCAGCCTCTCCAGGCCAGAGGGTCGGGTTCTCCAGAAACTTTGCTAGGGAGGCGGCAACGACCTTTTCAACCCACTTGTCGGCAACTACCACTGACATCGTTACTCCAACTCCAGCCAATGCGAGGGCGCAAGCTGCTCCTTGAGGCGTTCGACAACATACTTCTCCAGGGCCTCTAAAAGTAGTCCTTCATTCTGCGCAGCGCGGCCCTCTGCAGCCCCGCCAATGATCGCCCCTACCTTCACTTCGTCAAGGAACATATCCCCATTGTCAATCTGAGTGCGTAGATCCCCCAGAATGTTCGCCGGGGTGCCGAAGTCTGCGCTCGGAAGCTGGCCGCTTGAACGATACCTGTATCCCACGTTGTCGTCGTAGAACACGTCGTACAATGCCTCTCCGTTGAGGCGCTTCGTTTTCACAGTGATCTTTCCCCGTTCCTGTGTGAACGCGGAAATCTTGAAGGTGTACTCCTCTGGGACTGGGACGAAAGGGGTTGTAAAACCGAAATTGTCGTCTGGACCCAGGCGAAGAATCTGCCGCACGAACTCGATGTAGGCGTCTTTCGCGGGAACTACCTGGGCTTCGATCACCTTCACCGTGGAGATAGGCGGAGAAGGGGGAAGACGCACTACCGGAGGCAGCACGACCGTCTCCTCGTCCTCCTCCTCTTCGTCTGCGGCGCTAAACCAGTCGTCGTCCTCTTCCTCCTCTTCCGCTTCTGCCACCTCAATAGCCGCTTCCGAAGGAGAAACAGCCCCCAGACTCTTCGCCATTCCGTCGAGGAGAATCAGGAAGTTCGCCAGGGCGGCAGGCTCCCCAAAGAGACGGTAGCCAGTCCCTTCAGCCTGAGTGCTGACACGGCCCCAGGAGCCCACAAACACGTTCTCGAAGGTTTCAGGGTCCAGATCCGTCTCAATCTGGGGGTCCTCTACCAGCCGCCTATAGACTGCGTTGGAGATAAGCACCTTCCCGTCCTCCTCGACGTAGAATCGCTCGTAGTCCACCTCCGCTGGCGACGTTGTCCCTTTCATGATGGGGATCTCCGATGGTCCTGGCTGCATGGACTCGCGGAGCACCACCTCGTAACTACCGTCGTCCAGGGCGCGGCCTCCTACAGCCTTGTAAGCATTGATCTGTTCTCCCGTGCGCTCCGCTGGGATGGCGACACGCCTCCACACCATCCCCTCCGGTCCAGGCGAGGCGTTTCCTACCTCGATGGTCTGGTCCTTTGCCTTTGGTCCCCGCAGATCCGCCACAGGAGGAGCCGTTGTCCAGCGGAACACATAGATGTCAGGATGGTCTGCCGGAAACTGGCGCAGCGCAGAAGCCACAGCACAGCGGAAGGCTCCCATGTCACTGAAGTCAGGCCACAACTCCCGCACCATCCGCATCGCTTCGGTGACGTTGAAGGCGGAACCCTTGATGTAGTCAATCAGTACCGTTTCCGTAGGAGCAGCCGCGACAGCGGGCGGGAGGTCCACTTCAGGCTGCACTGAAGGCGCACCCACAGGGAGCGACGGAGTAGGTTCTGCTCCCTCCTCGGGAGGAGCCTTCACTCCAGCAGGAAGCGCAGAGGAAGGAGTGCCGATGAGATCGGCGGGCATGGGAATCGCCAGGAGCCCCAGCTTCTGCTTCCGTGCTTCCGCGCTCAGAAGGTCCGCCAGCTTGTCGAGAGCTATGCGCCAGGACTGGGAAGCCCCCCGATAGGTCTGCCGCTGGCGATAGAGATCGAGCCCCTTCGTATAGGGGGGATAGGTTTCGACGCGATGGAGGTCGAGGAGCTTCGTCACACGCTCTACGATTTCCGCCACTCTGCGTCCCAGCTTCTCTGCCGCCTCCTGAGACTCTTCGGCTTCATTAAGGGCGTCTGCCGTGCTGACGACGACGCTGGCTGCAGCCTGGAAGTCATTGGCCCCCTGCGCCTGCGCAGCGGTCTCAGGACTCCCTGCTTCTCCTGGGGCCGGGGTTCCTGCAGCCACAGCGGCGCGCTGCGTCAACTTCGGGCGGAGCGTGTGCTTCAAGTAGCGCACCGTCTGCCCCATCGACGCATACACAGCGTCGATGTCACTCTGGGAGGCTGCTGGGTTCTGGAAGAGCCCCTCCACCTCCGCCTTCATTGTAAATACGGGAGCCAGATCGGCGCGCTTCGCGCCTGCCTTAACGAAAGGCCCCACTACTTGCACAATGGACGCTAAAAGGTCTTCAATTTCCTGCCTTGAAGCCATTTCGCCCCCTTAGCACCACCGAGAAGGGCGCGGTTAGTCTGCCGGGAGTTCACCCAGCAGGGCATCGAGTTCTGCCATCGCGTCACTTTGCGGGGGCACTTCCCCACGAATCTCCTTCCCAGTAAAAACCTGGGTTGTGATGTCAAAGTCCTCGAACTCCATTGGAATGGGGGGAGACGTAGGAATCATCTCGCTGCTGGTCGGCTTTGAACGGCGCGC
>Ga0080013_1006222_pt1 | contig 10721 bp, 10 predicted proteins | sample ETNvirenome_6_85_FD_69236 | JGI IMG/M metagenome (GOLD analysis project Ga0080013, IMG submission 69236) | Marine viral communities from the Pacific Ocean - ETNP_6_85 (SPADES assembly) (version 2) | ecosystem: Environmental > Aquatic > Marine > Oceanic | place: Pacific Ocean | collected 2013-06-19
GCTGGTGCTACTGGTGGCAGGAAACTAGGAGTAATAGAATACTCTAACATCAGTTCAAGAATATCTGTGCTGCTGTGATTTTCTGGATGCCTCCAATGGTAACTGTTTCAGCACCACCAACTGCTCTTGTTCTATTTCCTGCCGTAACTGTGTGGATCTCATCACCCACGGTAACGATGGTAGATAGTGTCGCTGCTGGATTTGCTGAAGAACTATTTGGTGTTCCTAGGTAAGTATAAGAACCACCTGAGGTTGCTGTGACTACTATGTCACCGGGAGACTTTGATTTGTTTTCCTTTCCAGCAGGGGAAGGTGCTTTTACCATTGTGGTATAAGTACCCACTGATAGTGCTGAGGGTAGTGGTATGTATTGTCCTATAACATCCACCCTCTCCTGACCACACACCAGGTTGAGGTATCCGGCAGCTGCCAGTGTGATACCTCCGTTGGGGTCGTCATTTCTAATGATGGTGTTACCATAAACATTCATTATGTTATTGCCACCCTTGCCTGTGTCTTCTGCGTTTCCCACATTAGAAGTCCTGGACACCACTCGTTCTTTTAGTTCTTTGGTGTCGATATAAACGCTCTTTTGTCCTTCTAATATAATACTTTCTGTTCCCTTGGAGAGGACATTGTTTCCACTGACAATAAAGTCAGTGCCTGCCTTACACCTAGCAGTGGAACCCACCTCCAGGTCTAGTGTGGCACACTTGATACTTAACTTGCCTGCTACTTCAAGGGTGAAGTCGGCATCCTTTCTATCTGTGGTTGCGTCAGAACCAATGAGACTATTCGTTTGACCGGACGCTACACTACTGAGTAGGTGTAAGTCCTTGATTGACCTTAGGAAGATGGTACCGTCTGCTTTGAACTCCAGGTGTGAACCACTGGAGTGCTCCATAACCATACGCTGGTTGTCCGGTGTGGAGTACACCTGGAAGGTACTACCGTCTGGGTATGTGAATACCTGGGCATACCTTTCCTCCTGTTTGGTATCTTTTATCTTTGAACCGGCAGTCATAATGTTACAATGTCGTCAACGGTGAGTGGTTTGAGGATGTTTTCCATGTCTTTTGCAGGGCAGAAGATGTATTGCATAACTGTTTCTTCTAGTGCTGCTTTGGAATCTGGTTTAGGAATGACATTCATGATTGGGAATAGTTTAGCACCGTATCCTCCATCGGTACCACACGGTTTTCCAGTGTCAATAATCCTTACTTCGGGTAACCTCAGGAACCCGCTGCCATTATTTATTATGTCATAGTCAACGATTCTACCATGGAGTGTTTTTAGTTTCACCTCTGCAGCAAGAACTTTCCTGTCTCTATCGTAAACTTCTATGACAGGATCGCAGTAGTCAAACCCTGTGTTCTGAATAAAGAAACCACCGAGGCTGATGTCCCAGTCTGGATCTTCTGTTATGATACCACCGGTATTATCATCTGGTATAACAGTAATAGGGGACTTAGGATCTGTCCAGTCTTTACACTTAGTAAGGATAGCAACTAACTCACCAGTTTTTCTGTCGATTACGGGCTTTGGCTTTCCTTTATAACCAGGGATGTATACAGAAGGGAATACCTTTCTCTTATCTTTATTACTGTAGTAATACTTCTTACCCGGTTCTACAATAACAATATTGTTGGGTATACCTTTTCTGAAGTTGTCGGCACACTGTGGTTTATCACTTGGTAGGGTTATTGGTATTACAATACCACCATCACCTGGTGGGTATGTTATGACTGGTATTTCTATAAAACCAGGAGGTGTAGTGGGTCCACCTACATTGTCATCCTCATCTCCGTCGTCGGGGATGGGAACTAGTATTGTGGTTGGTGGTTCTATAAGACCCGTACCTGGGTTAGGTACTACTTCTGTTCTGGCATCCTTACATACTCTTGTGTTTATTGAGTCTGCTGGGGGTCCTGAGGTACCACCAAATCCAATCTCAGGGTAGTTTTCTAGACCAGTCTTGGCACCAGAGGAACCTTGTCCTCCACCACCACCGCCACCTGCTCCACCCATAACAGAACCAAGGGCACCCATAAGAGTGTTGTAGTCCCGCATGGGGTTGCAACCGATAGTCTTTGTTAGAATATCCTGGGACATAGTTCCTGCTGCATTCATCACATCGGGGTGTGTAGAATACTTCTGCATAAGTGGGAACTGCATCACCGACATAAGAGCACCAAGGATAGAAGCAACTGCGCCTAGGACATCAGTAGACTCCGAACTCTCTGCGTCTTCCATTGCTTTTATGATTGCTCTGTCTGTTAGTACCTCGACATTCTTTATAAGTCTTTCAGCAATACAGGAAGCATCTGGATTCTTAACACTAGTTCCTGGTGTTGCACCTGTTTCTCCTCCTCTGTTGTCTCCGTCTCCTTGGTTACCTTCACTAAGCATTTGCTGTAGCAAGGCAATGATAAGTTGACAAAGGATGTCAATGAAACCAACAGCAAATAAACCATGGAATAAGTCATCTTTGGTTGTCATTGTCTTCGCTACTGCCTCTGCCGGCACTCCGTCTCGAGTGGTTGCAGCAGCGATACCAATTGCTAATGCTCCTCTATTTACTTCTTCCTGAGCTGCCTTTGATGATTGGATTGCCTGCTTTAGAAGGTTACATATTTCCATCCCCAATGCGGCTAGGATGCCGTTCATACTCATGTAGTTACCAGTGAAGGTATTCCACACTGCGTCACCGTAGATAAACCTAGCAGCAGCAGAAGGTACCATCTCTGATATCTTCTTTTGCACATCGTCTTTGGCATGGGCAATACTACCACACAATCCGTCTGCCTTGGTGACATTGTATTTCTGTGCAGAGTTGTTGCCGAGAGTACCTTTCTTTAGAGGCTGGTACATCCTTTGTTCGGATGCTTTTGACCTGTTGCTAGGTTCCCCAGTGCAGGGATCATCTGCGTCAGTTGCTGGGTTGTCTCCTGACTTATCACCCTCTGCTCCATAGTTCTTACCCTGTTCGGATACAATAGTATCACCAGCGTTTGGGTGGTTCTCATTCCCTAGACTGGTCTTAACGAAACCTGTTTCATCTTCACTTGCTTTGCCCTTATTGTTATTAATAGTTCTGTTATTCTCTTTATCTGATCTACAAGTGAAGTTAAAGGTGTTACAGATGAATGGGTCCTGTCCGTCGTATCCATCTAGGAAGAAACCAAACACCCACGACCCCGGTTGGAGCCCGTGTGTGGCGCCTAGTCGCGCCTGCTGTGCCCCTGTAGTGGGCATGCCCACCCGTGCCCAGGGCAGTTGATCTGTGGTGATACTATCCTTTCCTTTCTTCTCTTCTGGGTGCCAACCAAGGCATCTAACCTTTACTCTATTAGAGTGCTTAGGGTCATTGACATCCTCTACCACTCCTATGAATGGTACTACACCTTCCTTACCAAAGAAGTGTGACTGTTCTTGTGGTGCTATAAACTCTCTCATGCTCCTGCTCCTATGATATTCGCACCGCTTTTACTAGTGGAAGATGTTTTGTTGGATGATGCATCGTCTTGTTGGATAGTGGATCTAAGTGTTTTGATGTTTGTGTACGATCTACCATCTTGAAAGAAGTGATGCCCTACTTTAAATATAATATATTTACCGGAGTGCTTTTGGTCGTAGCCACCATCGTCTTCCCCTTCTACTTTACCTATCTTTACATCAAATGAGTCTCCTGCTCTTATCATTGGGGAGAGGGGAAGGGTGAACTCGCCTGATTGATCAACGAAGGTGTTTTGTCTCACAACATTCTGTGCTAGGTATTTCCTAGACTGGTCACCAGTGTTGGGTTTGGCTGGGGTACACGGGTCGGTAAAGAACCTTTCATTATTTAGAACCTTGCTCATTATCCTGGTGCAGCAATCTCCTGCTGCCTTCTTCTGCTTCGCTGTCATGTTGGAGTCATCTTCATAAGTAAATTCTTTGTAGATTCCCTTATCCAAATCCATAGAAACAACTCTGTTCTTAAACGCACCAGCTCTCAGTTGTGATTGGAAGTCTCCTATCTTATTAAAGGAATAACTGATTACTGTCTTCATTGCTTCATCCATTGGCAAACTGTGGTTTGCTAATTGTGTCTTCCAGTTGTCCTGTTTCTTACCTACTTCTCCTTTTAGTATTTCATTGATGGTAGCGAACCTATATCCGTCCAGTGTCTGCCAGCATAAGAACCCAGTGGTTCCTTTGGTGGTTTCCTTCTTTTGTTTATGCCCGTTGTCTGTTGCTTGTGGACGATCAGTACCACTACTAACTCCATGGGTGATACAATACTTTATAACATCTGTTGCTCTTTTATTATTACCAGTGAATGTCATTGCTTCCCCTTTGCCGTTCCAGTTCTCTTCATCTACTTTACCTTTCAGTCTTTCTGTTACCATCTCTCTGCAGATTTCTTCAGGAGTCTTATTCTCAAACGCCTTACCAACAAAGGAACATTCATTCTTTCTTACTTCTTCGCATGTGAAGTCAAGGACATAAGATTTCTTTTGGTTGTTGACTGATTCATCCCTTAGTCCGTTGAGGACTCCCTTGAATGAGAGTGACTCATCAGCTGCGTTGGTGAATGAGAACTCAATCTCTTCCACCATTTCAATTTCATATTTTGGATCCTCTAGGAATCCAGAGGTGCTGGTTTCAATAATGGTAACTGAACCACCCACGGCAGGAGTATAAATGTCCTCAAAGAAACTGAGTCCAGCCATAAGACCTGTTATGTCATGACCTTCTATTGTGATCTTATCGATCTGATACTGCGTTGGATAATCAAAACTACTCACGATACCATACCCATGTTTAATCTATTTTGAAGTTCAATAAGAGCAATTACAGAAGGTCCAGTAGGTAGAGTTGGTGGTGTTCCTTGGGGGGAAGAACTTACTATACCGGGGGATCCGCCGCCTCCACTGCCACCCATGGACACGATAATAGGTGCGTTCCCTTCTGTCAGTTGTTTTACGAACTTCTCTTGTGCCTGTTGGAACCTTTGGCTGTTTGAGCCACCATTCATGTATGCTGCTCCTCCCTTTTGGAATTTGTAACCATTGATCATTCCGTTCATCTTTCTGTGGTTAGGACCACCTCGTGCTCTGTCTTTTGGAATCTCCCACTTATTCATCCACCAAAAGGCAGCATCCTGTGCGCTCATTCCTGCGGTGTCACTCTTATAGTTAGGTCCAACATGCTCATTAAGAGCATAATCAACTTGGCCCTTCCAATTGGTAGCCCAGTTAGGAACAGCAGCTTTCATTCTAGTACTTCTTCCCCCGTTCCATTGGAACAGTCCGTGGGATTTTCCTTTATCACCTGCTATACCTGTTCTGAATGAACTTTCCCTTTGGATGTTTGCAACTATCCCCTTTGCTTGTGCATCACTATATCCTTTACTCTTGACGTATTTATATATCTCCTTTGCCTTTGCTGCCTGGGCTCCACTTAGTGGTGCACTGGCGGTAGCGTAGTTTCCGCCGCCGCCTCCGCCTCCACCAAGACCGAAGAGTTTGTTTAGACCACCAAACATTGAACCCATTACATCTGGGAATGCTTCACTGACGCCAGACATAATGCCTTTGAGGATGTCACCTACTGGTCCCATCAAATTCATGATGCCACCCATCAATCCTCCTCCGCCACCACCGCCAGGACTACTGCCTACTTGACCATTGTGGAGTGATGTGGACTCACCAGTATACTTAAAGTGTCCTCCGTGTGTATCACCTGGATAGTTAACATGTACCCAACCGAACTTTCCTCCGTTCTGCTTCATCCACGCTTGAGATCCTCCATGGATATCTGTCGCTTCGCCATGTAGATGGTGACTATTTTGGTCTCCGCCAACAGAATTATTTTTTGCCACAGATCTTGTGCTACTGGCCATGTCCCGGCTAGTGTTTATATGACCATATGAAGCATCCATCATCTTGGCGAACGCTGTTGCTGCTTCTTTAGAGAAGATGACTGGTCTACCATCTCTGTCAGTTGCGCCTTCTGGTTGCCAACCAGGACCAGTATCATAACTCCCTAGGGAGTGAGCAACCCCACCACTCTGGAACCGAGGGATGGCAGAGTTCATAAGCATGTGCCCAGGACCCCACTGCCCAGGGCCAAAGACGCCTTCTCCCGGCTCAAGCATGGCAGGGATGCCACCTTTTTGGAAGCCAGCCATGGCGTTCCTGTTCATAATAAATGAACCCTCTGGGAGGTATGCAGGAACTGTATCACCTGAACCACTACCAGGTACTATGCTACCACCGGTTTGGAATCCCTCAGCGTTGTCAGATCCTGTTAGTATCTCTCTGATGAACTTGACTGGACCTCCATCCATGAGGTTCTTGATGCCGTCTAGGATGCCTCCTGTAATTTTCTTCCAGGTTGACTCTATTAGGTTACCAAGTTTCTCAGTTATTTTAATCCAGGTTGACTTGATTGTATTCCAGAAGCCATTTATCTTTGTTTTGATTAAATTATTGAAATCACTAAATGCTTTCTTGACATTCTTTTCCAGTTTATCAAGAAGACCGAACCACCACTTGGCGAACCTTACGAAGGCTTTGATCAAAGGTTTAACAACATGCTTTTCCCAGTTGGTGGTTATAAAATTGCCAACTGCTTTCCAAAACTGCTGTCCTGTATCCCACATCCAGTCCATCATTCCGTTATATAATTTTCCCAATAAATCTGTCATACCTCCGAAGAAGTCTTCCACTAACCACTTGGATGCATTATCTAGTCCCCACCTTATAAACTCTTTCCAAGGTGCGTCCTTAACAAAGAAGTCTTCTATTCCTTTTGTGAATGCTATTTTCCAGTCAGCTTGTTCTGTGAAGAACCTACCAGAGAAGAAGTGATCCCACCCTTTGTAAAACGCTTTCTTCCAGTCTGCTTCCTCCGTAAAGAAGTCTGAGATTCCCTTACGGATTGCTTTTTTCCAGTCCGCATCCTTCACAAAGAAGTCTGATACTCCTTGCCATATCTTTGCTCGATTCTTTTCACCTAGTAAACCATCCGTGCCAAAGAACCATTCGTTCAGCTTACTAAGGAGCGCCTTAGTAATCTGTCCATCATTGAACACCATATCAAGTCCACTAACGACAGCAGCACCTATACCTAGACCCTGAAGCCACCCAGGTATATCAAACCCCTTGAGTGCTCCACCTAACCAATCAAGTATACCGCCGCCGCCGCCTTTTCCACCCTTTGCCTTTCCACCAGCACCAGTCTTGGTAATCTTTTGCAGTGTCTTTTGGTCTGCCCTTTCCCTCTTAGCCTTTTGCTCGTCCTTTTTAGCTATGTCCTTCTGGTCCTTGGCAATCTTCTTTTGGATTTCCAAGAGGCCAGTAACTGACTTAGAGATACCGGCGAGACTCTTTTTGATCTCGTCGTCCCCTCCTACTATTCTGTCGGCAGCGCTAACCATTGTTTTTATTGTTATTTATGCCTGTGCTTGGGATGCTTCTCTCTGCTTCCTCTTCATCTCTTTATTTTCTAGGTAACCAGAAAGGAGTGAGGACATGACATCCAATTCCCAGGGGATGAGATCTTCCAATTCTATGACTGACCACCCGTGGTATTGTTTAAAGGCGAAGATGCGTTCATAATAATTGACAAGGTTATTATGCATCATCGCCATTAGAAAAAATCAGCCAGTCCTTCTAGCTCAATTGTAAAGTCGTCGCCCGTGTTAGGGTTAGTAAGAGTAAACGAATGCTTTAACTTAGGCATGGTGGTAAAGAAATCATTCATTTTCTTAAACTGTTCTGTTGTCAGTCCCTCCATCCACTCTAGGATTTCTCCCTCGTTTAAGTCGTTAGAGTTATATACCTCTTCGCCATCGGTTCCCACTATAATCTGACTGATACACTTAGCAATGGTGCTAGTGGTACTATCGATGTTGTTTACGTCAACTCCGTCTTGGAAGAAACTGATGTCAGGATACCTCATCTTACATGAGATTTCACTGGTGAGTTCAACTATATTACTATGTCCTTTTGTTTTCTCTACCTTGATCTTATCAATATCAATCTCATGTTCTACTGTATAGGTCTCGTCATTGGGGTCTGTAACATTGACCTTGATCTTCTCACCAGCTGACTTGGCTCGTGTCTTAAGGAACAGATACTCGACATCAAACAGGGCGAGTTCACTTACCTTAAAGTCAGCAGGACTGGTGATGCATCGCTCTAGAACATTAGAGATAGCGTTTGCAATTTCGTCCTGGTCTTGTGATTCTGATGCTAGGATAAGGATCTTCTCTTCCTTTACACTGAAAGGTTGGTACTTGATTCTCTTACCCGTTGACGGGATGGTGGTACTGTATTCTGGTCGAATATTCTTTGGGAGTGCCATAACAAATAGTTGTTTGTATTATTTATCCTCGTTATCTACCAGGTTTTGAAAGCCTGGATTGGACACTGGAGTCTTACCTGGGACATAACGGTAAGGAATATAAACTACTTGTCCGTTAGGGTAGGTATAATATCCAGGACCATTGGGTCTTCCTCCTCCGTTAGAGAAGGATGGATCGGGTTCACCAGTCATAAGAACTCCTTGCAATCTTTTTCCGTAAGGATGACGAAGTCCATCCCGCGTTCCTCACACCACTTGCGAGCGTACTTCCACTTCGCTTGGTTCGTGGCGTAAGTTTGAACCTGATTCATCCAGGACCTGGTTCGTCTCTTAGGGTTAGGAGTGGGTCCTTTGACTTGTGAGGATGGTTTTATCTCTATCATTTCTTTAATGACTTCTCCGTTGGGTGCTACTCTTTCCACTATGAAGTCGGGAAAGTACCTACACTTCATCTTCTTTACGGGGTTCCAGTACCACACGCACTTCTCTTCGCTCTGCCATGAGATTACTTGCTTGCTTAGGTCGAGCCGTTTCATATAAGCTCTCTCCCATGAAGACCTGTGGACGATATTACTTGGGTCTCCTTTATACTTCTTAGGGTTCTTTGGCTTGTAGCGACCGGTATAAGTCTTAGACATCTCCTCTAAATAAATTCATAGTAAGTATTTATGGGATGTCATATCAAAACGCCATGGCGTTGATGAGTAAGGGTGTTTCTAGACCTACCCTTTACGAAGTCAGGATGCCTAGCCTTATGGGTTTTGGTGCCCGTGATTATATTAGAATGTATTGTAAGGCAACAGCCATTCCCGCAGTTAATGCTGCAACAGCAATGGCAGCAGGGCAAGAGCATATGGGTGTCACTAGGGAGCAGCCAGTCGCTGTGGTTTATTCTAAGCCTCTGTCTCTTACCATCATTGAGCGTAGTGATTTTGTAGCATATAAATCTGTTAGAAGTTGGTTTGATCAGGTAGCAGCCAATGCTAACCCGCCATCAGGGGGTAGTTTAACTGGGCGTAGTCAGAGAATGAGATACTATGATAGCTTTGTTAAGGACATTCAGCTGGTGAAGTTAGAGCAGCCACCCAATGGTGGCACCGGGCCGAATGATTATATCCAAACTCTTAGTGTAGACTTTATCAATGCTTATCCTATTAGCATTGGTGAGGTTGCTCTTGCGTCTGATAGTTATGACTCACAGACTGAGTTCAGTGTTGACTTCACTTATGAGACTTATAATGTAAGCACTCCTCTCTTTGGTGCAATTAGCCAGGGAGTAGGGGGATTGGGTTCAGCAGGTGGAGTCGTTGACACCGCTCTTGGTGTGCTTGGAACTCTTACTAACCTATGAGCAGGCTAGACGGGATTAACTTCAAAGGGAACTCAACATACAATATGAATTTGTTGCTTTCTTATCTTTCTCCTTCGAGTATCGTACCAGAGGAGCAGAAGTTTTATGTGTTTGTATACAAAGCAAAGACACCAAACATAACTTATGATCAGTATCCTTTCATTCAGTGTTATGATGTCCACCCATGGGGCTTTCGAGGGTTTAATTATCACTGGGAAGAACCTAGGAACTACACCTGGGGTGAGGTGATAAGTAACATATATGAAATACTTGATAATGAGGTCGAGACAGTACAACAAATTCCATTAGCAAAGTTTAAAAGAACATGAGTCAAGCACCGGGACCAGGAGAAGGCGCAGCATTAATTGGTAGAGGAGCAGTCGGTGGACAAGGTGGCAGCGGCACTATGGGAGGTGGCATGCTTAAGTATCCTAGCCAGCTGTCCCAAAGTGATTCAGATTATATCACCTTCAGTCATGGTAAGTATCGTACTAACAGGAGTGTTTCAGGACAGTCTAAAGGTATGGGACCACAGTCAAACGGTGGTGCACCACCCTCCATGGGTAGTTCCATCGTTCTTTACATGCCTAACAGCACCCCACCAGTTGGTAATCAACAGCAGTGGACTGAGACACCCTTTAATGGTCCCCTTGGTGCTGCCAAGGCAGACGCTGCGAGTTCTTTGATTGATACAGTTAAGGATGGAGATTTGATGACCCCTGGCGCTACTATAAAGAAAGGTGTCGGAGATTTCACAGCAATGATTGAAAAGATAACGGCTCAGAAGGGTGGTGAGACGATGTTTGGCCAGGGACTGAGGCAGATGGGACTGCAAGCCTTGGGTGGTTTCGCGGGCACTAGTGCTAGTGGACTGCTAGCAATGAACCGAGGGGAGATTTATAACCCTAATATAGAATTGCTTTATGCTGGTACTGGACTAAGAAACTTTGGGTTTAGCTTTAATTTCATACCCAAAAGTTCACAAGAATCTAATACAGTTAATAGTATTATTAGA